>Ga0209991_10000472_pt1 | contig 17674 bp, 31 predicted proteins | sample ChitaG_FD_183167 | JGI IMG/M metagenome (GOLD analysis project Ga0209991, IMG submission 183167) | Deep subsurface microbial communities from South Pacific Ocean to uncover new lineages of life (NeLLi) - Chile_00310 metaG (SPAdes)... | ecosystem: Environmental > Aquatic > Marine > Oceanic >...
TATCGATCACATGGCTTTTCGTTATGGGGGTCCCGCTTGAGCTCGCGGTCATGATAAACGTCGGATGGAAGGATCTGAACACGCCGAAGGATCACTATCTGCACATGAGAAGCCTTCTCAAAAAGTCAGAGCGAAAAGCGTACAGGGACAATATCCCAGAGTGGTACAAGGACGGCCTCGATGAATACACGGAAGAGAGGGGCCAATAATGGCCCGGGTAAAAAATGATGAACTCCCGGCTTGTCCCTTCCCCAAGGGAAAAGAGGCCGGGATCACCTGTTCGTCAGTTCAAAAAATTTGGTCTAATGGCCGTTATGTCTTTTTTTGTCAGGAACCAGATTGTAGATATTGTGAGGATGGGGGATATTTTGAAGATGTTTAAGGGAGTTGGGGACGATAGGGAGACCCGCGAGCTCTCGGAGGATCTAAAAAAGAAATTCCATGAGGCGATGAAAGGAACACTGGACCCTCGGACCTGTCGGGATTGTCCTAGTGCGCGGGGATTCGTTCAGACTGTTGAATTCCTGATCGATATGCTTGTGGATGCAAATAACCGGATAGATAAAGCCTCTCAGACTATGGAGAATTTCATCGCGTTGTTTTACGAGATTGAAGAGAGGGAGTTTAAAGGCCGGATGGAGGGCGATCAGGTTTGATCGATATAAAAAGGAGAGATGAGATCCGGAGACAGATCAGGGAGCTTGAGGATAGGGAGGTTGACGGCGTGGCGGCCTTCGAGGATCGGGAGCTCAGTATCGCGGAATATCTTGATTTGTTGGTAAATGGCCCCTATGTCGAGGTGGATCCAGTTGAAAATTAAAGTCTGGTTAAAGGGACACGAGGACGATACGAAAACCATCGAGTTGAAAGGGCTATTCACGGATCCGATACTCCCGATGAATGTAAGGGACTATCTATGTCGGACAGGGTTTTTCTCGTGGAGTGACTATACTCGGATTCGTTATAAGAGGTTGAAAAAATGAGAGAGAAAACTGAGTTTTATAAACGTCAGAGGTCCGAAATGGCGTTCGTTGCTTTAATGAGATGTGGATACTTTGAGAAAGGGAAGAAAGACAAAAAAGTTCGTTGAATATTACGGGGTTGAATATGTAACTAAAAATATTGGCCAAAAGAAAAGGAGAAAAGAAAAGTGAATGTTCTACATATCTGGTCATGCGCGGGGATCAGCTCTCTAATTGCGCGATATATGGATTCGAGACACGGAACAGAGTCAGACGTTGTAATTACTGAGAAGTGGGATAACCTCGGCCTCAATGATTACAAGACCATAAAGATGAAGTCAAAACCACTATTCGGTTTAAAATCTCTGATCATGGCTAGCAAATATGATCTGGTCCATGTTCATTATCATTCGATCTTTATCCCCTGTTTGAAATTCCTATATAATAAACCGGTCATCATTCATTTTCATGGGAGCGATGTCAGGGAGAATTGGGGCGCGAGACTTGGGAGGATTAAGAGAGCTGACGCGATATTTGTTTCGACGAAGGATTTACTTCAAGGAGCTCCCCTTAAGGCCCTCTGGATCCCGAATCCGGTTGATACTGTGAAATTTACGCCAATGTCTTGGAGCCCCAATAAAAGGAGTGCGTTTACTTTTAGTTATGACGCGGATGAAGAGGCCCAAAGGATAGCGGATTATCATGATCTTGAACTGGATATAATAAAGGAAAAGATCTCTCATGGACAAGTACCTAAACTGATGTCTAAATATAGATTCTACATTGAGGTTAAACGGGATTTCAAAGGTAGACTTCTTTATGATGGATCTATTCTAAGTAAATCTGGTTTAGAGGCTTTGGCTATGGGTCTAAAGGTTGTATCTCGGAACATGAGTTTAAGGGAAGGATTACCTGAAATTCATAGACCTGAGAAGGTAGCCGATAGGGTTTTCAACCTATATGAAAAATTATTGAGGGAATATTAATGAAGTCGATAGCTGTTTTAATGCCAACCAAAAATTCTGTCAAGTGGTTGGATGATGTTCTATTTTCCCTGATGCAACAGACTATCGAATATGACATAAAACTTGTGCTCGTTGATGGGTATAGCACAGATGGGACTATCGAAAAAGCTAGAGAGTATTTCCCTGATTTGATTGTAATCTATGATGTCAGCCGTAATTTGGCGATAGCTAGAAATATCTGTTTAGATGAAGGTCGAAAACTGAAAACTGATTACATGGCTTTCATAGACTCTGATGTAATTGTTCCTGTATGCTTTTTTGATAGGATGATAAGACATCTGAGCAATCCCAATGTGGTAATATCAGCTACAAGATTTGAGTTAGAGCATGACCCGCCCAAATATTTTGTAGGAAAATATTATCGGAATAGAACGGATATCAAGAGAAGTGGAATATCTAAAACAGATTACACAACAACAGCGTGTTCAATGTGGAAAAGTCACAGCTCTGAGGGTATTGTTCTGGATGAAAGGCTGAAAAGAGCGGGGGAAGATGTCGATTTTAACTTACAGTTAATCGAGAAGGGAAATTATTACGCCCTAGTCGATTCCGAAGAACCTCATTCCATACACATAAGACCCGCGACAATCAGGGAAGAATTGCACAGAGTAAAAGATCACGGAATGGCTAGAGCCTTGTTAATGAAATTACATAGAAAAAGCCTAGATTCTATGAGATACAAAAAAACAATTCTCGCCGCGATTCTTACTTTCATGGGTTGGATAGGATTGATATTAGCCCCATTTTTAGGTAAATTCTGGATTATAGGTTTATTGCCTTTTTCAATCTTGTTTCTTAGACATTGGATGAAAACAAGGGATAAATGGCGTTTAGATTATGCCTTTTTCGGGTTCTTCTTGTCTACAATCTATTTAACAAGATTCATTCAGGGAGTGATTAAGTATAGAAAATCATAAATTGACATGGGACGTAATCCCCGATCAATACTGGAAAAGAACTCAAGAAGCCAATGAATTCATACAGGGAACGAAACTAAGAAATTACAGGTTCGACGCCTTGGATTTTATATCCAGTGAAATGAAAAAAGTATGTAGCCTAGACGTTTGTTGTGGCCCTAGAGGGATGGGGACTTGTGCAAACATTGATCTAGCCCACCCCCCGATAATCCCTCTCAATTTCCAGATTATGGATGCTCACGATTTGCATTTTCCTAATAATAGTTTTGAGGCGGTCAGCATAATTGAAGGAATTGAGCACGTTGAAAATCCCTCTCAGGTTTTGAGGGAAATTTACCGTGTTCTTAGAAAAGATGGAAAAATGTTTTTGACAACGCCTAATCCGTCTCATATCAGCTTTTTCATTAAATATCTTAGAAACAAGAGAATAAGGATCCACTGTGACCATTTACATACATGGAATTGGGAAATGTTAGCGTGGCTAATTCATAACGCGGGTTTCAAAGAGATCGAAGTCTGTTTTTGGGGATTTGTGGATCAGATGATTAAAGAGGGTAAACCTGTTAAACTTTATAGAAGCTATCGCCTCGCTAATCTCTTATATCGTCTTGGAATTAGAAATCCGATGTTACACCTCAATATTTTCGTGAAATGTAGGAAATGATTTTATGAAAGTCGGTTTGTCAGGTGGATATTTTAACTATCCTCTTGAGGATCAGATTAAAACATTTCAGAGTATGCCCGAATATTTGTTATATGATGGACTAAGAAAAAGAGGTCATGAGGTCTTTTCCTTTTCAACAACAGAATTTCCAACTCAGAGTTTAGATGTTTTTCACTGTCACCATTATAGTCGAATTCTCAAGTATCTTTCAATCATTAAATTATATCCATTGGTTTTCACGCCTCATAATCCTTTCATTTTTTCATCGGAATATAATTTAAGATTACTGGATAGAATCGCTTTAAAAAAGATTGATGCTCTAATCGTTCTAAGTGAATTAGAAAAACAAATCTATGTAAATCGATTTGGAATGTCTGAAAAGATCCATATAATACCAAACGGTTTAAAGGTTGAACTTTATGAAAGACCAGATGAATTAAAATCAAGAGATAGATGGAATATTCCAAAGGATAAGTTAATGATCCTTTTTGTCGGTCAGATTCTACCGTATAAGGGTCTTGAATATTTGTTTAAAGCTGTTGAAAATTTAGATGTAACTCTGGTTATTAAGACACATTATAGTTTCAGCCTTATCAGTGTAAATATTTTGAAACAAGCTCCTAAAAACACAATTTTAATTAATGAAGATTTAACACAAAAAGAGTTAACCGATTTATATCATTCATGCGATATTTACTCTCAGCCTAGTCTAGCGGAGGCCCTACCCACTGTTATAACTGAGGCTATGATGTGCGGAAAACCAATTATATCTACTTTTGTTGGCGGGATCCCTGAACAAGTACCTTCGAATTGTGGATATCTGGTTTATCCAGACGATTCTAAACGCTTAAGATTCTGTTTAGATAATTTGATTTATCACCCTTCATTGAGAAAATTATTCGGTCATAATGCGAGAATACACGCGCTTAAATTTTATAATCAGGATAAAATGATTGAGAAACATATCGAAGTTTATTCAAATTTATTAGGTGGTTGAAATGGAAGATGAGCCGGGGGATTGTTGTTTTCGATGTCGGAAGTTCAGGGATCCCGATGGGGAATGTATGTTTTTTGGGGTCCCCCTCTGGTGTAGACATGGAGGCCCTACCTGATGGAGTGGTGTACTCTGTGGGATAAGGAATGTAAGGGTGATTGTTCTTTTGTTATCTGCGGGATTTGTAGGTTTCGCGAACATAGACGCTTGAGGGTGAAATGATGGCCGTCCCGGGGATCTCTTCATGTGACAGTTGCGGAGTTCGGATGAGAGTTTTTCGTAATTATTGGGTGTGTGATAAATGCGGGTATAGAAGGCACGTTTTAGATTCTCCGAAACATGAGTTTCTAAATCATCGGTAGTTTTAAGTATATAATGTTGTTAATAGTAACGGGTTCAGCAATGGAAAAAACGAACCTAGAAGGTAGTAACTACGAAATTAAACACAGAGGTTAACGATGTTGATTCGATTTGGAAGCCTTATCAGTCTATGGCGATTGAGATCCTTCTTGATCTCGATGAGCCCGCGAAAACTAGGTTAATCTGGGAATTACTCAAGGATAACGGATACACGATTTCAAGGGCCTCGGTGATTTACTTTTTGGAAGACCTTGAAAGGGAAGGACTCGCGACACATATTGAGAAGACGGGAAAAGGCGGCTTTCATAAACTATACTCTATTGTGACACATGACAAGGCGGAGCTTTATAGGATTATAGCCCAGAAATTTGTTTTCAAGCTCTGGGAGATATTCCCCGAAGTTCCTGAGCTCTCGGATGCGATGAAGGCCCTCGGAAATATCCCGAAATGAAAGCGGAGCTGAAAAAAGATGCTTGATCTACCGGACCGATTCATTAATTGGCTGATGAGCGGGTTTTTCGATTCACTTCAAGAGGCTAGGCAACGATACGATGAACGTCTGACAGAGGCCGTTAAGAAGGGAGACCGAAAGTTTATCACGTTATACATGGGAATGATCAAGGAAACTCAGGAAATCATTGATGATCTATGCGATGAAAATATGGATATCAAGGATTTCGTTAACCTGATTCTGGAAAAATACGGACGATGACACAATGAAGAAATACGAAATAAAATATAAGATGCGGGATCCCCGATATCCCAAACAATACGCTTACCTATATGGATGGGCTCGCGAGGTTGTAGAAGCTCGCGGGATCATTCATGCGTCAACACTTGCGAAAGCACATCTAAAAGATTTACAGAAGGTTGCATAGGGTAATCTTCAAATAGAATATATAAGAGAGCTGAAAACAGAATGAACGCATTAATAATTGAAGGCTTGAACATGAAGGCTTTAAACTCTCTTATCTGGGCGTTGGCTGTTCTTACAAAGGTCTCAGTCGTCGGCGTGATTCTTGGGATCGGGGCTTATGCTCTGCTTATACTTATTTCAGCCTTGGGATGGACAGGTGATTGAATGAGCCTATACACACGATGTTTTCATGCGTGGGGGATTGAACCTCAGTTATTGAAGACTGTCGAAGAGCTCTCGGAACTTCAAAAAGCTATCGCCCGATATTTAATAAAAAAAAGTATGGGACGAGATCAAACGATACATAAAGATGTGGATTTCTGGGAAACGAATGACCTAGTTAACAATATTGTAGCGGAGATCGTTGATGTCGAGATAATGATAAATCAGCTCAAAGAGTATTTCGACGAAAACGTATATGCCCAATACCGGACTGAAAAACTGATAAGACTTGAAAGGTTGTTAAGGGAGTCTGAAAAAGATGTCTGAGAAGGATACTATAACCGTTGATAAGGATATGAGAATGATGTTGAATAGACTTAGGGAAATCTACATTATGGATGAAGGTCATATAATTCGTACTTTATTACGGAGAGCTCTAACAAGACATTCGAGGGGAGTTAAATTATAATGCCTCTTGAACTGACTTGGTTTATCGTGGGAATGGCTTTCGGCCTCGGGTTTCTCTTGAGCTTGAGCGTCGGTTACTACATGGGACGAAGGGAAAAACAATGACTGAGAACTGTATAGCTTTTATAACTGTCGATGAAGATGATGCTCCTCTGCTTCGATGTCCTAAATGTAAGGGCTGGTTACCTCGGGAGTTCCCCGATGTATTCAACTGTAAGAAATGCGGTGAGCGGCTAGAGGTATTCTATGACGTAGATCCTGACGATCCAGATTCGGAAGAATATCAAGCAGGTCGTATCTGTAAGATGCCGGAACACTTGAAGAATAAATAATTCCCCTTTTTTTAATGGAGAGAATAAAAATGATGGCGAAAAACGAGTTTCTATTTGATATTGTCGCGTCTGAGGCTGATGTTCGGATATACATAGATCGAGAGGGATTTAGAGCTGAGAAACCCGGGATTATAATTACTTCAAGTGTGATAGGACATCGCCCGAATATGAAGGGAGATAAATATACGCTCTGGTTTGGTGGGGCACTTCATAGAGAGACATTTAAGAAGTTTAAGGATGCTTGTCTGAGAGCTCAGGAGATATTAGATACAGCTAACTGCCCGATTAATCCTAGAGTGGATGGTCACCAAATGAAGAAATTTTTAAAGATTTTTAAAAAAAAAATGATTATGACTTTCGGGATCCCTTTCGATGCTCAGTGTTTTAGTGTGGCTTTCATTTTTTGGATGCTGATCATAGGCCGAAAAGTTTTAAGAAGGATCGAGTCATGGATTAAATAGCCCGTCAGGTTAATGGGAAAACTTCTCACACGGGTAGACCTTACCTGACGGGTCATAGTGGCGGGGTCCTGTCTACGCGCGCTTGAGGTTTGTAGTCGGCCTCTTATTCCCCGGGTTATATGGCGGCTCGGGGGATGGGCGCGGACAGGATCCCATTGATGTTTTTTGTCTCAAGTTTTTGGGACACTGGTTTTTTATTCTCATGGAATGAGAGAGTATCGGGTTCAGTTGATTAAACGAAAAGGCGGGCCTCGAAAAGAGCCGACTAAAACGGTTAGAATTTCAGTTAAACATCATGGAGTTTTAGATATTCAATCTAAAAAATATAAAAAACCGTCACTGTCAATGAAGGAAATCCTTGAATGGCTTATCGATCTCAATGAAGAACATGATCTCGTTACGGTTGGATGGAAAAAGAGGATTAATGAGAGCCTAGATCAGTATGACGTTAATGAGAAAAAGAATAGGTTTGCGATGCTTGATGATGCGTGTCCGGCTTATCAGTTGGTAGATGAGTTTTTCATGTGTATCTGGGCTCAGAAAAATAAGCCGCCTCAGATTAAGAAGCTCTCGAAGGATCCGGTAGAGGCGTTAAAAGTCTGTAAGGGATGCTTGAAGACGAGGGAGATCCTTGAGGGAATCGAGAGTTATGAAGAAACGATCCGAAACTTGAAGGTGAGAGCGAAGGCGGGGATCGTCGTTTCTATTCCGCGATGTGATCTACCTAGTGATCTCAGCGATGACGGCTTATCGTTTTGGTGTAGAAGACAAGCGAAAAACATGACCGTCGATAAATGTAAGACCCTAAGAAAAGGTCAGCCCTGTATGAATTTGAAGTGGATCAAGGTCCCCGTTAAAGGCGAGCTCACCGAACCGGAGAAGGGGAAATAGTGATCCTGACAGTCGGGATCCCTCTTGAAGCTCGAAATCTAAGCGTGGCCCTTCTCATTTGGTCCATGCTTTACATACGAATTTACGGAAAACGGATCTGGACCCTGTTAGGGTAGCCCGGGACACCCTGATCATGAAAGAGGGGGGTTATCTTCGGTTTTTTAAGATTGCACACCGCGCGGTAGACCGCGCGAACCCTGTTTTTGAGCTCCTTTTAATGAGATTAATGAATCGCGTGACCTATTACCGCGCGGTAGACCGCGCGAACCGCGCGGTAGACCGCGCGCAACATAACCCTAGAGGTTTACTGGGTGTTGGGGATGCCCAGATGTCAACGCATTTTTTTACTATGCCCGATCTTAAGGTTATATGCGGTTAAACAGAAGATAACCCAGTGTTTCTTGTTCCTAGGACAAACCTAACGAAATATAACCTGAATTTAATGGGAAAACGGCTTTAACGGTTGAAAGGGGCGTTTTTTGAACTCTAAACTCCGTCTATTAACCCAACAATCAAATAAGGGGTTCTAAAGTACCCTTACAAGGTGAATGTGTGGCTAACCAGCCGACTCTAGCCCTAGCGCGGATGATTGTAAAAGCCTACCTGACAGATGACTTTATCCTGTTGATCATCTATGGAACCCCCCGAATTGGGAAATCTGCTTATGCGATCAAGGTCATGGGTCAGGTTATTGAATATCTCTGGGGGGAGGACATCTACAATACTCGGACCTGTCAGAAATATATGGGATGGGATCCAAACGATAATGTAAATCGATGGCTGGATTTATACAAAAGGATCCCGGGCTACATCTGGGACGACGCGGGATATTGGCTTTTCTCTTTGAACTGGACGGATCCCCTTTTGATCACGGTTCAGCAATACATGAACGTAATCGGAACCGATATGAATTCTCTGATGTTAACGAGCCCTGATCCAACGTGGATTTTATCGAAGATTGCGACAATGCCCGGGATGATCAGAGTCAGGATAACTAAACGAGATGGGGGTCGAGGCGATTCAGATTCAAGATTATACAGCCGGAGAGCCATCGGATATAGACCTTGGAAATCTCCGGATCTAAAGTCGGGAGGGGTCAACAGGGTGGTCGAAGATGATTATTCCTGTAAACTCCCTGAGCCGTTTTATTCAGATTGGTATAAGCCTACACGAGAGAGCTACGCGAGAGAGGCGAAACTCGCGATGAGGGATGAGCTCAGACGAAGGGGAGAGGCCCGACTCAAAGGGAAAAAGGCGAAGAGAAAACGAGGCCGCCCCCGAAAATATGATAAGGCAGATGATGGGTGATCTAAACATGTCTGGATTCAGTAAAGCCTTCGGGTGTATAATCCTTTTCTTGATTACGATCTTGAGCTACACGCCTCTAAAGGGGGAGCTCGTCGATATAGCGGCTAACAGCTCACTGACAAACGCCGGAATCGAGATTTTAAACGGAATGTTCGGCCTTGTCTGGATTCTTCTCGCTGTCTTCTGGTTGGGCCTCGGATTCTATTACGCAATCAGATGAATTTAAAATTCATTCCTCTTATAAAGAGCTCAGAGCCCTCAATTCTCAGACAACCAATGAGCGGAGAAAGTAAGGATCTCTCGGGGATCATGATGACGTTCCTGTTTATGGTGGTGGGGCTCGCGCTGACTCCTACCGTCGTTGAACAGGTCGCAAACGTCACCGGAACCGGAGGGCACAATCTTACAGGGGCCGCCCTCGCTATCGCGGAGCTGATACCTCTATTCTGGGTCATACTCATTATAGGGATCGGCCTCGCCGCGATTGTGACATGGCTTAAAGCTTAGGAGAGGAGATAAAGTTGGCCTCTCCTGAGAAAAGAGACATGGGCGGGATCATAGCTCTACTTTTGATCCTCGTCGTGGGGCTCGCTCTGACACCGACAGTCGTTGAACTTGTGACCACCGCCGTAGCGGGCGGGTCAGGGGTTGACAACCTGACAGGGGCCGCCGCCGCGATATGTGGATTGGTTCCTCTCTTTTGGATCCTTCTTATGATCGGGGTCGTACTGGCTGGCGTCATAGTCTGGCTTAAGAACTGAGACCGTCAATCGAACCCTCTTTTTTTTAAATAACCCCTCCCCAGAGGATACTAGAATGAAGTCAAAGAAAACAATCCTCCTGATTTTAATCGTATTGGCGAGTTTAATCCCTAAAGTCGGAGCTCTGACCCCTCAAGAGCAGACGATCCACATAACCGACACACACGATGATGCTTTTATCACAGAGATAGGGGTAAAGATCGATTCTATTCTCTGTCACGTTAAAGATCCAAATATGGATCTTCATGCGTTTCTAGTTTTCCGCGAGCTCAAAGTAAATTGGTGGGAACCTCTCGAAAATGCTACCCTCAGACTGAGGACGGTGAGCCCCTTATCATTCGATGCAGATTCATCGATCACAATTTACGGTATGAAAATGGCGGAGATACAGGATCTAGGTTGGTTGACCCCCTCAGATGTCCTTTCGGTTGGATATACCTCGGCTTATGTGACTTACAACACGAGTCAGTTTTACGGGTCCCAATGGTGGGAGATCAATGTAACCGATATCGTTGAGGAGCTTATCCGAAATCCCAGATGGGACGGGGACGGACACGACGGAACTGAGACAGGGGACGCAATCGCCTTTCATATCCTTGGGGTAGAGGGATACGAAAAACGTTATTTCACAGACTTTAAAGCGGGAGATGGATATGAGGCTCAGTTAGTAATTCACTGGAATCATGAGCCCCCACCTCCGGCGGGATATGAAGACGCTGAATATAACGGGACATATAGAGGATATCACATCTGGAATTATACAGTTTCTTATGGAATGAATTTTAACTGGGTAAATTTCACCGATTGGTCCGTTGAAGATCCCATGAACGTCATAACGGTTGTCAATTCAACGCATTTAGATGGATATTCTAAAAACCTCATACATAATGGTAAAACAGGTTATTCAATACTTTATAACACCTCAGTTGAGAATTGGGGGACTAGAACATTCTCATGGAAATTACATCATCTGGATGATGGGGGAGCTAATGACGAGCCGTTTGTCGGTTTATGGTCCATAGCGAAAACAGGGGCGGCCCCCGGCCCACTTAAGAATTATGGAGATGCGAATGAGGCCATAGCTGGATTCTGCATATTCGATTATGACCCTCAAACAGACGATTACTATAAAATAGGATTTTGGATTTATGAAGATTCGTCGCTTTCGTTCCCGGGAAAGTTTAGTATGCCAATTCCAGCCTCCAGTCAGCAATTATGGACTCATATAGAATGGAATATGTCGGCGGATCTCCCTTATGTTCAAGCTTGGACATTCAATAATTCCGCTATGACCTCAGAATATCTATTAATATTTCACGATTTGACCGATTCCGATTACTGGCCCACGCCACCGACAAGTTATAATCAGGAATTCCTTTTCCAGACAACCTATTATATGACCACTGACTATTCTTATGGAAATTTAACCATGATTTCTTATGCCCCTGATGATCCCGATATTCCCACATCTGAGGATGAAATTATCTGGATAATCACAGATGAAAACGGAACGACAATCGACGATGACTTAGACGATTATGAGGAAACGATTATAGTAATTGATGAAATTCTAGGAGCTGACCCCGAAGACCCTGATCCTCCGGCTGAGGGATGGGCAGAAGAGGGGCCATTCACACGGTTTAGAACAAGGTTTTACTTTTTAATCATGGGACTCTTTATGCTGTTCGGTCCCCTTTTCACATTTGCCTATCGGAGACCGTCAGGATACGCTTTTGTTATTGGCCTCTTTATAATGCTAGTCGGATTTTCGTTTTTAATTCATGTCGGATCAGTGTAATTAAATACTTAGATCCCCTTTTTTCTTATCATGGCAATCGGAGCGGAGTATCTAACGAGTGTCGGATCAGCATTGGGTATAACCGCAATACAAGCGGGAATTATCCTATCCCTCGTTTTCACAGTCGGGATCATGATCACCGTGATTCTGGGGACAAAAGGCCGTCAGGCCCAAGTGACGATCCCCCTATCGACTCTATTCCCCACTGTCCTATTCACGTTCATGGGGTGGTATCCCGTTTGGACGGGATCCGCTCTCGCCCTCGTTCTTTCAATCTTCATAGCCTACACATTCAGTCGGTGGTGACATGAGCGGAAACGGATCCATGACAAGGATCTATCTATTCGTCTTGATCCTGAATATTGTATTCCCCGTTCTAGGGTATACATTTACATCTTTCGGGGGAACCCCCGAAGATTATGAAATTTCCCTCGATGAGAATTCGTTGCTCGTCATTGGAATAAATTTTGTAGATGCTGAAAGCCATGATCTCGAATATAATGGAGCGTGGAAATATTACGTTCTTTTAAATTCAACAATCAGAGCTCGGTTTATGGATGACTTCCCTTATTCACCCGTTTATGATCCGGAAGATGGAATAGGATTTCAGAAACAGGGCGTCATATCCAAGGCTTTCAATTCTTGGTATATGCCTCGAAGTATCGGAGTCAGATCAGTCATAAGTAATATCTGGATGAGACAGATATCGAACGCGACAATAATCACCGAATGGAATGAAGAATTTAACTGGTCCCGCTTCATTTTACAGACAGGACACCAAATATTTATTACCCCTTTTGCGACGGATGGAAACATAACGAAGGCCGTCTTTGACGATGGACATTTGAACTGTACGATAGCTAAAAGTTTTGAAGAGGACACAAATTTTAACTTCTGGACATTCCTCGGGTGGTATACCTCTTTGATGATCGGGGATCAAGCGTGGGGTCTTCCCTCGATGTTCGCGTGGGTTCTCAGAATCCTTGGGGCGATATCCGTTTTCGCTGTCGTTATGTTGACTAAGGAGTTGATCAGACTTTGAGATCCAAAGTTTTTTTTTTAATTTTAATCCTCGGAGTATCAATCATTCCGATCTCCTTTAATAAAATTCATGCAAGTCCTGACCCTGAAACCTTCTCGCAAACAAGACTCGTCAATAACATAATATCTGCGGAATGGGAGAATCCGGCTAATGCCTTCGTGGAAGATGACTTTTGCACATACACAAAAACCGATGGAGATAGTAGTTACTATAATTTTATAAACAATCCTTTTACGATACCTGAAGATGCTACCATTAACGGTTTACGTGCAGAATGGAGATGGGGAGGAGACGGCAACGATTATTTCACCCTTGCTTTGAAAGACGCCAACCTTGTTTGGACAAAAGCGTATGGTCCACCTCCAGAGGTCGGATGTTCCGATGCTGTGTTAATTGGGGCTGGAAGTCCAACTAATCTTTGGGGAGCAACTTGGACACCAGTTCATATAAACTCCGCTAATTTTGTATGCTGGTTTCTCTATACAAAAAGTGGAAAAGCGAATTTCTTAAACATAGATTACATGGAATTAACGGTTTGGTATGAATGGTCACCAGAACCACCCTCTGATCCCAATTTGTTATTCGGAGCTGGATTCAATTCTTCAACGCCTTATGTTGAATTACACTGGAATCATAGCCTTGAAAGAGTGGAATTTTTCGAGATACAAAATTCATCTGATGCGATTTCATGGGAATACCTCGGACAGAGTGAAACAACAAATTATACGGATTATGAGGTGTTCAACGGGACAGCGAGATATTACAAGGTTCGCGCGTGTAACTATACGGATGCTTGGTTTAATAGCAGTTTTTCACAACCAGATTTCGAGATCGTTTATTTTATATCTGTAATCGTGGGTGAGAATGGGGATATTTTTTACGAGTCTGATTTTCCTTGGATCGCTCTCGCAATAATTTTATCTATCGTGGCGGGCCTTTTATTTACGAGGATTAAGCGATGACTGAATGGATCTGGATTTTCCTCGTGTTCTGGGTGTTCATAACCGTATTCGGATGGGTTAAAAACGATGAGATAATCCGCGCAATCGGGGGGCTCCTCGGTATGATGTTTGGGATCCTATATCTATCGACTCACTTTTTGACAGCTCTCGGGATGGTTTTATTAAACTTATATTTAGTATATGACTCGATAGATTAATGACCACTCGAAAAAGGAGAAGGTATTTAATGGGAACAATGACAGCAACGAAAAGAGAGCGAAGAAAAAATGAGATAGCGCGCGCGATAGAGCGTAAAAAACTACGCTATGAAATGAGGATCGGCCTCGCCTTCGATACAGATAAAGGCCGAAAAGCTCAAGAGAAGATGGGGCGGTTTTTCAGATGAGCTTTAAGGCGATAATTCTTCTCAAGAGCAGAGAGGCGATCTATCACAGAGCAAACGCTAAAAAAAACCACTTCAAATTTCAAGGCGGGATCTACGTCATAACCGAAACGGATATTCAAAACTGTGAGATAGGAGGGAAGATCAAAGGAGCGGAAGCCGTCTATTTTGAAGGGAATCCAAATGCGGTAGGGTATAAAAAATTCGCTGATAGCTCTTCAAAATACCTGAATGAGATCGTGATCGTAAACGCTCTCAAGCAGACAGGATCCGGCCCCCGCTTTAACTTGGGATCCTACTTTGGGTTTTTGGCCCCTCTGAAAGACCCCGTTAATTTGATGTATATCCTTTTCGTCGGTGTAATCGTTTACGGTCTCCTCGCGGGGGCTCTGGGGTGGCAATGATGGGCTGGTTTATGGTCCTCTCAGATTTAATGTCGATGTCAATAGAAAACAAGATTGGAATAAGCGTAACCGTTTTCTTTGGGCTGATACTCGTTTATTTACTTTTAAAAGTCACGAGTCGGGGAGATCAGTATCAATTTGAGCTCGTTTTCATGGAGGCCGGAGTAAACAAACACATATTCACGAGGAAAAACGATCTCAATTTTGAATATGAAAATGATTCAGATACTTATCAGATAAAGAGTGATCGCCTCTATCGTGTTAAGCCGGGTATCCTTGGGCGTCTGATCTACAAGCTCAAAGGGATTAACCAAGGGTTTATAGTCATTTTCCAAAAGGAAAAAAAGGCACCTGTCGCTCCGGTAGATGTGAAAATAACGTCTAACGTTCTGGGGGAGGTCAGAGATTCGCGAGCTCTCAGTAAGGCGTTTAAAGCAGAGTTTTCCGTCCCGATGGATCTTAAGAAACTCCTGATCATAATGGCTTTCGTCGTTGTCGGTGTTCTTGTGTTTTTAGTTATGACGGGTCAGGTTGTGATCGGATGAGTAAAAGAGATTCGGAGAAAAAGATTTCATATCACACGGAGAGGATCGCCGGGCGTTTCCTATTTGAAGATAAGGGAATGTCGGCCTCTAAATGGTTGGACATGAGGACTCGGATCACATCGGAAAATACGATGAAAGCTCTCGCCTTCTATGGGATCCTAAAAGAAGGTCTCGAATGTAAGTCAGCCGGAAATATCAAGGACATGATCGAGAGGATGCTTATCGCACGAGGCGGGAAGGGAAGAGAGGAATCCGTCGCAATCTTGAAACAGAATTTCCCCAAGATTCGAGAGGTCGCGAAGGGATACGAAACTCTAAAGGTCGAAACGGAATAGCGCGGCGAACCTTTTAAATTCCCCCACTTTTATTCAAGATTGAAGAGGCCGGACAGCTCTTTTAAGACCTGAACCCATCCGGCCTTTTTGGGGTCACGCTAGGGGATGAGGAACACACGGCCCTAGAAGCGTCTGGGATGCGTGGGGATCAACCTACGGCCTCTGACCCCCTCTATCGAGGGATAAAAGATGAAGACAAATAAGTTCTGGTTAATTGTTTTTGCGATAACGACGATGCTGTTCTGGGGGCTCTTGGGCGCGAATGATCGCCTCGTTTATGTGAATCCTGAAAGATGCGGCCAAACGACACCGCCTTTAAGTCTTGAGCTATACATCGCGTTCAAGTCTCTGATCAAGTTTCTATTTTACACGAATCTAATCATCTGGTTTAATTCCGTCTTCATATTGAGAATTAGAGCGAAAGGAATTGATACAGAGACATGGGAATTTCAAAAGCGTCAGGTATACATGACCTTATTTATTTTCATAATTCTGATCGTTATGGAGATCCCGATTTGGTTAAGCGTCCTTTAATCTCATTGAACTGGTCAAGGATCATCTTCCCGTCTTCTGTTCTGAAATAATAATCCGTTTCAACTTTGAGACCGTCAGGAGAGATCGGGCGAGTTTCTACATTGATGAGCTCGCCTTCTATGAGACTGAATAAAATCTTTTTCAGAGATCTATGATTTAGATTGGCCCTTGTCAAAAGCTTAGCTTGGGAAATCCCGGGGTAATTACAGAGCTGGATAATCTCAAAACAGATATCGAAAGACGATCTCCTTTTTCTGGACAAGTTAGATTCATCTCTACACATGGTTTACTGATATTTATTATCGCGCCTGATATAATTAAATAGGTTATGTTGCGTATACAGTTCTAGGGTTCAGCAAATGAGCAAGGGAACAGATAAGGAAATATTCGGGGAGGACACACCAGACAGGATCCAGATCAACGGAGCTAAAGGCGGAGCTCCCCGAATAAACAGAGACTACGCCCGCCGTCTTTTTCAGGCGGATTTCAGCGCGTCACAGGTCGCGAAGAAACTAGGCTGTCATGTTGCGACAGCTCGGAAGATTAGAAAAGAGCTTGAAGAATCGGGTATTCTAAAAATAGAGCTCAGAGAAAAGGGATTAAGTATCGTTCAGGCTGATTTTGACGAAGAATGTCGGATGGCTATCGGGATCAGTTTTGCGGATTGGTTGAAAACCAAGACGAAGACACACCGGAGGATATTCAACTTCTGTCAAAGGGTATGGGATCACACATGGAAAAAACCCTCTCTTGTGCTTACGAAGGACCCAGATAACCAGCTCGGGGACCAGCTCTGCATGAAGTTCTTAACGACATTCGGGGAAGACATAGACCGGATCAGAAGTCGGAAAAAGCTAATCCGAAACCTGTTCAGATTCCTCGGGAGGCACGATTTATGTGACCGTTACCTGACCATGACCCAGAGCCGTGACCCCCGCCCGATCCGGAGGCTTCCCGTCATTGAGATGACGGATTTCCCGACACGCGTCGAGGCGATGCTCGAAGGTCTTGAAGCTCGAAACCCAGATTTTAGGACGGCCTCGGAGCTCAAGATAACAAGTCAGATGAGGACAGGGAAGAGGTCGGAGGACAGGGGGCTGATGGGGATCATGATCGGAGCGGGTAGCCCGTCTTATATCATGATGGACGGCCCCGATGAGATCCGGTTTAGAGTCTTGGAGAAGATGCGGGAAGAATGGTCAATATCGTGGATCCCCCGTCATCTCAGATTGCGATTATGGGAGCTTTATCAGAAGAGAAGACCGGGCCAACCGCTATTCGACTTCAAGATTAAGGATTACCGGAATGCGGTCAAAGAAGAGAGTCTTAAACACATCGGGACAGAGTTTAAACCTCATGACCTTCGGAAGATATCGATCACATGGCTTTTCGTTATGGGGGTCCCGCTTGAGCTCGCGGTCATGATAAACGTCGGATGGAAGGATCTGAAC
>Ga0209991_10000473_pt1 | contig 17660 bp, 16 predicted proteins | sample ChitaG_FD_183167 | JGI IMG/M metagenome (GOLD analysis project Ga0209991, IMG submission 183167) | Deep subsurface microbial communities from South Pacific Ocean to uncover new lineages of life (NeLLi) - Chile_00310 metaG (SPAdes)... | ecosystem: Environmental > Aquatic > Marine > Oceanic >...
GATTTTGCTAAGTTCATCCTAAAGTTAACAAAGAGTAAAAGCAAAATAGTTCATAAACCCCTTCCTGTAGACGACCCCAAAATTAGGCGACCAGATATAACCAAAGCAAAAAAACTGTTGGACTGGTCTCCCAGAGTTCCCCTGGAAGAAGGTCTCCAGAAAACAATAGAATATTTCAAGAAAACTCTGTAGGGGTTCGATTCATCGACCCCGTAATTAAATGTAGGATTTGTAGAGGTTCGATTCAGACGCTGTTGAAAAACCCCTGACTGGTAGTCCCGACTCGTCGGGACAGAAACTCTGGGTCAGAGACGACCCAGAGTACCTATTTTTCAACAGTATCTTTATCGAAAAAGATCCAGAGTCCGCCCGAAAGCGTGGTATTTATCGATATATTTTAATGAAATCAATAATTATAATCCCCACATACAATGAAAAGGAAAATATCGAAAAACTAATAGAAGAAATACGGAAATTAAACAGGGACTTCCATGTCTTAATCATTGATGATAATTCCCCCGATAGCACAGGTAGAATAGCTGACAGGCTAGCAGGGAAGCATTCCGAAGTATCTGTAATCCATCGCCGAGGCAAACTTGGTCTGGGAACAGCTTACATTACTGGATTCAAGTATGCTCTGGAGAATAATTACGACCTGGTATTTACGATGGATGCTGACTTCTCCCATCAGCCAAAATTTTTGATTGACCTTCTGGAAAAAGCAAAAGAATATGACCTGGTAATTGGCTCCCGATATATCAAGGATGGTGGAATTCAAAATTGGCCTCTCCATAGGCTCATCCTCAGTCAAGGAGCCAATATTTATGTCCGGATGGTAACTCGCCTTCCAATCTTCGATTCCACAGGCGGTTTTAACTGTTATCGGAGGGAAGTTCTGGAAAAGATAGCCCTGCATACAATTATTTCTGATGGATACGCATTTCAAATAGAAATGAAGTACAGATTGTGGAAAAAGGGATTTTCCCTCAAAGAAGTTCCTGTCACTTTTATTGACCGCGCCCGCGGCGCATCTAAAATTTCAAAAAAAATAATTTTTCAAGCCTTCTTTTTAGTCTGGAAACTTCTATGTAGGGGCTCAATTCATTGAGCCCTCGGGTTGGATAAAACCGACCTCTAAAATTTACTTGACAAAAATACCAGCAATTCTGTATAATGTTCAAAAAATGAACGATTGCCACACAATTAAATGGAACAGGATAAATTAAAAGCACTGGAAATGTTTTTCAATAAACAGAAGGTACTATTAGCCTATCTATTTGGCTCTCAGGTCAGTAGTCGCACCGGACCGATTAGCGATTACGATATAGCCGTTTTACTTCCACAAAAATCCCCTCTGGCATACAAATATCAGCTGACCCACCAAATATGCGAGTTATTAAATACTTCGCAAGTTGATCTGGTCATCTTAAATAAGGCACCAGTAGAGCTCCAATACAATGTTATTAGCTCAGGAAAGATAATTTTTGCCAAAGACAAATACACAAAAGTTGAATTTGAAGCCGATACTTTAAGCCGATATTTCGATTATCTTCCGATTTTAAGAAAACAACGCGAAGACATAATAAAAGGAGGGAATTATGCCACCAGAGTTCAGCGGAGTAGAGAGGCGCTTAGAAAAACTGAGAAGTTGCTTAAGCGACTTAGAAGCTCTTAAAGAAAAGACACAAAAAGAACTTGTTGAGGATTCTAATCTACGGGCGATTGTAGAGCGAAATTTAGAGCTTGCTTGTCAATGTTGCATAGATATTGCTAACAGGATTATTTCTGTTGAAGATATTGAGAAACCGACTGACTATTATAGTGCCATTATTAAACTCGGAGAGTCAAATATTATTCCACTCGACTTTGCCAAGAGTTTTGCCTCAGTCGCTGGTCTTCGCAATATTCTTGTCCATGGATATTTAGAAATTGACTGGGGTGAAATTTATCAGTGGCTGCAAAGGCTTGATGATTTTCATAAATTTGTTGACCATATTCAAAAATATTTAGCAAATAAATGAGATGTAAAAGAAATTTTAAGATTCCACTTATTTCCATCAACCATCTTATCCAGCTAAAAAGGAAATCTAAAAGGAAACAGGATCTGGCTGATGTCGAAGCTCTAAAGATATTAAAGAAGATAATAAAGAAAAGCAAATGAAAAGAGATTACGGAAGAAAAGTAGATAAGAAAAACAAGACAGGATTTTATTATTGCCTAAGTGAGGAGACTATACGGAAATATATGTCCTTGCCACCAGCAATGAAACTAAAATGGTTAGAAGAAGCCAACCGATTTACCCGTAAAGCATTAACCTCTAAGACTCGCAGAATCTGGCAGCAGTTCCGGCGAGGCGAGATATAAGGAAAGGTAAACGCTGGAGAACCCGATGCCTGAGAGAACAGAAGATTACGAATTCAAAATCATAGATGAGATTGGCAAAGACCTGAATACCACTCAGAGAAGAATCTCCCGCCAAATTGGACTATCTCTAGGAATGACGAACCTCATTATAAAAAAGCTGATTGCAAAAGGTTATGTAAAGGTAAAAGGATTAAATCGAAGAAGAGTCCAATATATTCTTACTCCCCGGGGATTTGCAGAGAAAGTAAGAAAGACGCACCGTTACCTACTGAGAACTATAGATACCTTGAAGACAGTAAAAGAGAAAATTCAGGATACTGTTTTAGAATACTATGAGAAAGGGGAGAAAAACTTTATCATTCTTGGTAAAGGGGAACTTGCTGATATAGTGGAGATTTCTTTACGAGATATGGAAAAAAAGGACCTCCGATATTCCAGAGCAAAAACCTCAGAAGAAATTAATAGCAAAAATTCAATTATCCTTTTAGCTGATAGAAATATCCAGAAGAGAAATAATCGTTATCTCAATATTTTAGAAGTTATTTCCGGGAAAATTGGTATCTGACACCAGATTAAAATCCGTTTGTAGGCACAAATTCAATTTGTGCATCTAAATCCAAACTCTAAAAAGTTGTAGGTGCTCAATTCATTGAACCCGCTACATTGTTTATAATGATTCAATTTAGATAATGTCGGAAATGGTAACCGCGGGCAGTGGAGGAATATTTTAAAATATCTCTAAAGGAGGGAACAAGAAAAAGTACCCGTCCCCCTTTTAGCTTTCAAGTAAGGAGAAAAAGATGAAAAAAGCATTAATTACTGGAATTACAGGGCAGGATGGAAGCTATTTAGCGGAGTTACTGTTAAATAAAGATTATGAGGTTCATGGAATAATAAGGAGAGCGAGTACCTTCAATACCTCAAGGATTGACCACATCTATGTAGATCCGCATAAGGCAAAAGCAAGACTATTTCTCCATTATGGCGATCTCTCAGATGCTGAACAAATTTCAAATATCGTATATAATATAAAGCCAGACGAAATTTATCATTTAGGAGCACAAAGTCATGTGCGGGTGAGTTTCGATATTCCTGAATATACGGGAAATACCACCGCATTGGGCACTGTAAGACTTCTGGAGGCAGTGAGAAGAAGTGGGAATAATCCAAAATTTTACCAAGCTTCCAGCAGTGAGATGTTTGGAATCTCTCCATTTCCTCAGAGTGAAAATACGCCTTTTTGCCCACGTAGCCCTTATGCCTGTGCTAAGGTTTATGCCTTTTGGATGGTTAAGAATTATCGAGATGGTTATAAAATTTTCGCTTCTAATGGGATTCTTTTTAATCACGAATCTCCAAGACGTGGGGAAACATTTGTAACCCGAAAGATTACCAGAGGGATTTCTCTAATTCTCGCCAAGAAACAGGATTGTATCTATTTAGGCAATTTAGAAGCAAAAAGAGATTGGGGGTATGCTCCTGAATACGTGGAGGTAATGTGGAAGATTTTGCAACAAGACAATCCTGATGATTATGTATTAGGCACAGGCCAATCGCATTTAGTGAAAGAATTTCTTCAAGAAGCCTTTTCCTATGTTGGTCTTGATTGGGAGAAATATGTAAAGATTGACTCTCGGTATCTTAGACCTACAGAAGTTGAAAATATAGTTGCTGATATAAGGAAAGCCCAAAACCAACTAAATTGGCAGCCAAAGATAGGATTTAAGGATATAGTAAAGATAATGGTTGATGCTGATATGCGTAAATTAGGACTTAAACCTATTGGTGGAGGAGATAAAATTATAAAAGAAAAATTTCCTGATAGATGGTGGGGGGTGGATTAGTGAATTTTTGGGAAGCGAAAAAAGTGATAGTTACCGGAGGAGCAGGATTCTTGGGATCGTATATAGTGGAAAAATTGCAGCAAAAAAAAGCAGAGGTTTTTATTCCTAAGATTGAGGATTATGATTTAAGAAAGATTGAAAATATAAAAAGGATGTTTGATAATTTTCTTCCAGAGATAGTCATTCATTTAGCTGCAGTTGTTGGTGGAATTGGGGCAAATCGCCAGAACCCAGGTAAATTCTTTTATGATAATATCATAATGGGGATTCAACTTATGGAAGAAGCAAGAATCAGAAAGGTTTCTAAATTTGTAAATATTGGTACGATCTGCTCCTATCCTAAATTTACTCCAGTCCCATTCAAAGAAGAAGATTTATGGAATGGTTATCCTGAAGAGACAAATGCTCCCTACGGATTGGCAAAGAAGATGTTAATTGTTCAATCACAAGCCTACCGTAAGCAATACGGATTTAATTCAATAAATTTACTCCAAGTAAATCTTTATGGACCCCGAGATAATTTTGATCCCCAGACTTCGCACGTAATCCCTGCTTTAATTAAGAAATGTTTTGATGCGATTAAGAATAAAGAGGATAAAATTGTTATCTGGGGAACGGGGAAGCCAACCAGAGAGTTTTTATATGTCGAAGATGCAGCAGAAGGTATTTTACTAGCAGCTGAAAAATACAATAAATCAGAACCTATTAATCTTGGTGCAGGCTTTGAAATTTCCATAAAAGGTTTGGTTGAATTAATCGCTAAATTAACAGGGTTTGAAGGAAAAATTGTCTGGGATACCACAAAGCCGGATGGACAGCCAAGAAGATGCCTTGACACCTCAAAGGCATATAAAGAGTTCGGTTTCAAAGCAAAAACAACTTTTGAAGAAGGACTTAAAAAGACAATTGAGTGGTATATAGGAAATAATAGATAGAGATAGATATTCTTGGTAATTTCTCTAAGGAATTTTAAGATTTTCTTAATGCTAAGACAAGGATAATGCAGTTTTCTTCTGGTTCTAAAAGATATTTTGCAAATACAAGTTGGCTATTCTTTGAGAGAATCTCAAGAATGGTCATCACCTTATTAGTAGGCATTTATGTAGCAAGATATTTGGGGCCCAGCAACTATGGATTACTAAGTTATGCACAAAGCTTTGTAGTGCTTTTTTCAGCTATTGCCACTTTAGGGTTAGATAACATAGTCGTCAGAGATTTGGTCGGGAATGAGAAGAAAAGGGACGAACTGCTTGGCGCTACATTTATCCTTAAAGTTGTGGGCTCTATTGTATTACTTGGAATGCTCGCTGTTGTTGTTAGATTTACAACAAATGATAATTTCACAAATCTACTTATTTTCATAATTGCATTAGCCACAATTTTTCAGTCTTTTAATGCCATAGATTTCTATTTTCGGTCAAAAGTGTTATCAAGATATACTGTTTATGCTCAAACGGCTTCTTTAATTTCATCAGCTATCATAAAGATTTTACTCATATATTTCAAAATGGGACTTGTATATTTTGCGGCTGTTATGGTTGTAGAAAGTGTAATTTTAGCAGTAGGGCTTATCGCAATGTACATAAAACAAAAACTAAATATATTCAATTGGAAGATAAAATTTGATTTAGCAAAAAGGTTGCTAAAAGATTCTTGGCCTCTTATATTATCAGGTGTAGCCATATCTATCTATATGAGAATTGACCAGGTAATGATAAAACAAATGGTAAATTTAGGGGCAGTTGGCAATTACGCGGTAGCAGTAAGATTATCAGAAGCGTGGTATTTTATACCCATGGCTATTACAAGTTCGGTTTTTCCTGCAATTATTAATGCCAAAAAAGTAAGTGAAAAATTGTATTATGAAAGACTCCAGAAGTTATATGATTTAATGACCTGGCTAGCTATAGGAATAGCCTTGCCTATTACATTTTTGGCTAACGATATTATAAGATTGTTATTCGGCATTCAGTATCAGGTTGCTGCAGGCGTACTGAGAATATATATTTGGGCAGGAATATTTGTATTCTTAGGAGTGGCAAGCAGTCAATATTTAATAGCGGAAAATTACACTAGGGTCTTGTTTTTCGTAACATTCATGGGTATGATAGCTAATGTTATCTTGAATATTATTTTAATACCAAAATATGGTATAAACGGGGCTGCGACTGCAACACTGCTTTCACAATTTATGGTAGCTTTTTCGATTATCCTAATTCCTAAAACTCGTAAGAACTTTATTTTAATGCTTAAGTCGTTTTCGTTAATTAGTTGTATTAGGAGGGTATTGAAGGAGAAGACGTATTGATGAAAAGGTCTATCAAAGACTTACTCCCAAGAAATGCCGTAAATTTAGATAAAGTAGTAGAATCTTTAGATTTTTCTTTTGATAATCTGGGTAATTCTGAAATTTATAAATTTTTAGTAAGCAAAGGTTATCATTTAGCTGGGAAAACAATGCGTACGTTATTTTTTGTTAATAATTGTTTTAGGAAGTAAAAATGCATAAAGAATTAACTACGCCTATACTATTTTTAATTTTTAATCGCCCGGAGACAACACAGCTGGTATTTAATGAAATACGAAAGGCTAAACCTACAAAACTATTTATCGTAGCAGATGGTCCAAGAGAAAATATACCAGGAGAGACAGAAAAATGCCGAGCGGCAAGGGAAGTTACCAATCAGGTGGACTGGGACTGTGAAGTTATAAAAAATTACTCCGATATGAATATGGGCTGCAAACGACGGGTATCAAGTGGGTTAGATTGGGTCTTTGATACGGTTGAAGAAGCGATTATTCTTGAGGACGACTGCCTTCCTCATCGGACCTTTTTCCGGTTTTGTGAAGAATTGCTGGAGAAATATCGGCATGACCAGCGGGTGATGATGATTTCTGGAAATAATTTCCAGTTTGGTCGCAAACGGACAGATTACAGTTACTATTTCTCGCGATTTAGTCATATTTGGGGCTGGGCATCTTGGCGTCGGGCTTGGAAGTATTATGATGTTAACATGAAGTTATGGCCAGAAATTCGGGACGGAGGCTGGTTGAATGATTGGCTTGGTGATAAAAAGAGCGTCCAATACTGGACCCGGATATTTGAAAAGGTATATAAGAGGAAAATAGATACTTGGGATTACCAGTGGACGTTTGCCTGTTGGGTTCAAAATGGACTGAGCATTCTTCCTAATGTCAACCTGGTTTCTAATATAGGATTTGGTTTTGATGCAGTCCATACAAAAGGGCAAAGCAAGTTTAACGATATGAAAACAGAACCCGTGGTGTTTCCCCTTTCACATCCAAAGTATATTTTACGTGATTCGGTGGCAGATGCCTTTAACGATCGTAGTATGTTTTCGACTCAACCGTTTCCGATAAGAGCAATTAATAAACTTAAGCGGTTTTTAAAATGACAGAACTGTGTCATATCTGTTCACGAAAACTAAAGTATCAATTTACGCATAAAGTGCTAAACAAATACGACGTGGATTATTTTATGTGTGAAAATTGCGGATTTGTTCAAACTGAAGAACCCTACTGGCTTAAAGAAGCTTATCAGGAATCTATCAATATTTCTGACACAGGAATAATGTCAAGAAATATTTATCTATCAAAAGTCACAGCAATACTTATATATTTCTTATTTGAGAAAAATGCAAAATTCCTTGATTTTGCTGGTGGATATGGAATTTTTACAAGATTGATGAGAGACATTGGATTTGATTTTTATTGGCATGACCCATTTACACCAAATTTAGTTGCAAGAGGATTTGAATACAATAAATCGATAAAAGATATAGAATTAATAACCTCATTTGAAAGTTTCGAGCATTTTGTTTATCCTCTAAAAGAAATAGAAAAAATGCTCAAAATTTCCAAAAATATACTTTTTTCAACTGAATTATTGCCAAATCCAATACCAAAGCCAAATGAATGGTGGTATTATGGATTAGAACATGGACAACATATATCTTTTTACTCCTTAAAAACATTAAAGTTTACAGCAAAAAAATATGATTTAAACTTTTATTCTATAGGGCAAGTTCATTTACTGACCTTTAAGAAGTTTAGTTCAATAATATTAAAGATTTTGGCAAAACTAAATAGAGTAGGATTATTTACTTTTGTCAAAGGGAAAATCAAGAGTAAAACTTTTGAAGATATGCAAAAGATTTCAATATCTTTGGGGCAAAGAGTAAAATGAAAATACTATATGATCATCAGATATTTGCTAATCAGATTTACGGTGGCATCTCAAGATATTTTTATGAATTAATGAGTGCGTTTAGCAAGAATAAAACAATTGATTTTGATCTTTCTTTGACATATTCAAATAATCAATATTTAGAAAATGCACATTTTGCGGCTTATCATCCATTTTTTCGGAATATAAATTTTAGAGGAAAAAATAGAATATTAAACTTCATAAATAAGCAAAAAAGCAAAAAAATGTTAAGTGAGCAAGATTTTGATATTTTCCATCCGACGTATTATAACCCATATTTTCTAAATTCTATTGGGAACAAACCTTTTGTATTGACGATATACGACGCAATTCACGAAATATATCCCAAGATTTTCAAAATATATGATAAGACTTCACAAAATAAAAAGTTATTAGCACGAAAAGCTGCTAAGATTATTGCTATTTCTAAGAATACTAAAAAAGACATTATCAGGCTTTTTAATATAGATGAAAAAAAGATAGAAGTCATATACATGGGAAACTCTTTAGGATCAAATATTCAAGATAAGGCATTGAATAGCATTCCTAATCTACCCCAAACATATGTCCTTTTTGTCGGCAATCGACGTGGATATAAGAATTTTGATTTGTTTATAAAAGCCATTTCAGGAATACTCAAAGAAGATAGCGAACTATGTGTTGTTTGTGCGGGTGGCGGTAGGTTTACGCAATCAGAAATCAATACATTAAAAGAACTTGATATATTAAGAAAAGTTTTCCAACGTCCAGTAACCGATGAAGCATTGGCTCGACTTTACAAAGGTTCAATTGCCCTTATTTTCCCTTCACTCTATGAGGGTTTTGGTATACCTGTCTTAGAGGCTTTTGCTTACGGGTGCCCTGTGATAGTTAGTAACTCGAGTTCATTCCCAGAAATAGCAGAGGAGGCAGCGTATTATTTTGACCCAAATAGTGAACTTTCTATTTATCAAGCAATTAAACGGATCATAAATGATGGAGAATTAAGGAAAAGTTTAATTTCTAAAGGTTATGAACAGGTTAAGAAATTTTCTTGGAAAAAGACAACTATACAAACTAAATCATTATATGAAAGTATTTTGTGAAAATAGGCAGATGAAGACCTGAGAAAAGAGATTGTAAAGAAAGGGGAAGAATTAGGGTGCGGTGAAAGAGCTATCTTGGAGATTTTGTCAAAAAGAGGATGTGAGGTCTGGGGGGTTGAACCCAATCCAAAAGCTGCAAGCATTTGCAAAAAGAAAGGGTTAAATGTTGTTTGCAGTAGCTTAGAGGAAGCAAATTTTGGAGACGAACTTTTTGATGAGAAAATTATTCTAAATAAAAACCCATCCTTGCCTAAAATCTCCATAGTTACTTCATTTTACAATCAAACAAAATTTCTGGAGAGAAGTGTCTTTTCTGTCCTGAACCAAAATTATTCTAACCTCGAAAATATATAATCTTAGATAGTACTTCTACAGATGGAACTTTGGATATAATCAGGAAATGTGAGAATCGTATTAATTTCCTATACTAAATCTGCATGTTGATAATAGCACCTTCATCTTCGTCATAGGCACATGACAGATTCGAACAGTCTCTTTATTGGAAGGGAAAATAATAATGATTAACGCTCTATCTAAAGAAGATCTGACTGCTCGTTATGCTGGTCGTACCGTGTTAGTTACAGGGGCTAACGGGTTTGTGGGTGGTTATCTTGTGCCACGTTTAGTCGAATTAGGGGTAGCGGTGTATGGGATAGGACGGCGTGAGCATCCCCAAGCACCCGGCTATTCTTATTACCGTTGCGATTTGAATGAGTTTGAAGCAGTCAAGCAATGTATTGCACGAGTTAAACCAGATTTTGTTTTTCACTTAGCATCCCAATCTTCTGTAGGCACATCGTGGAGTCACGAATGGGAAACTGTGGAGACTAATGTAAGAACAACGTATCACTTGTTTAAGGCGCTGGAGTATGTACGGAGGCCTGTGCGGGTCTTATTGGTCTCATCGGGAGAGGTCTACGGTGACTTGGGCGGTAGAAAGGCAGTAGAGAGCGACCCCCTCCGACCGATGAACCCATATGCGGCATCCAAAGCCATGATGGAGATAATGGCACATCGTTTTCAGAGTACAAATGTGGATTATGTGATTGCGCGGGCATTTAATCATACAGGCCCTGGTCGTCCTGAATACTTCTTTGAATCCAGCGTGGTAAAACAGTTTGTAATGGCTGTAAAAGAAGGAAAGGAAAGAGTTCAACTTCTTGTTGGAAATATTGATGTGGTTCGGGATTACTCCGATGTTCGTGATGTGGTGGAGAAGTATTTGTTGCTAGCGCTTCAAGGTAAGAGTTGCGAGGCTTATAATGTTTGTAGTGGCGTTGGCGTGTCGCTAAGAGAAGCCATTCGGATGATAGAAGAAATCACGCAGATTCACGCTGATATTGAAGTAGAAAAGGGAAAATTACGAAAGAATGATATTTGCGTATTAGTGGGAATTAGTCAATTTAGTAATCAAGTAAATAGTATCCCGTTCAAGACCACTCTTATGGATCTTGTGAAATACTTCCTTGATAAAATATGATGCCATAATTTATGATGGTTCTCAGTATGATTTAAATTTCAAGTGCAGGTCTGTCAGTCTGTTCAATATGAAGAAACTATTAGCACTATCCCTATTCTTGTTGCTCTACGGGTTGTGGGGCTTCTGAGGTTCTAACTGACGGAGAAAATGCCCTTTTAGTCCCACCAAAATCACCTGAAAAGATAGCTGATACTATAATAAGGCTAAAGGAAAATCCTGACTTATGGACAAAATTAAGCATAAACGGGAGAAAGCTTGTTGAAGAAAATATTAGATGGGATTTATATGCAGAAAATATGATGAAGGTATTTAATAAGGTCTTGAAAGGAAAGACTATTAGGGGTTAGCAGAATTATGAGGAAGTTTACCTCTCAAAAGATTAAAGAATTTGTATCAAAATCACCTTTTGATGAGAAAGTTATTCTAAATGAAATCTCATCCTTGCCTAAAATCTCCATAGTTACCCCATCATACAATCAAAATCAGTTTTTGGAAAAGACAATCTTAAGTGTTCTCAATCAAAATTATCCAAATCTTGAGTATATAATAATAGATGGTGGCTCCACCGATGGAACTTTGGATGTTATAAAGAAATACGAAGATTACATTGATTATTGGGTTAGTGAGCCTGATGAAGGTATATATGATGCCATGAATAAAGGGATTGATGTCGCAAGCGGCGAATGGCTTTATTTTTTAGGGGCAGGGGATATTTTTTATGATTTCCATGTTTTAAAATCCATTTTTGTCGATTCTAAAAGTTTGGAATCTGCTGTTATTCTTTTCGGGGATATTATTTATGACGATGGTAGATTGTTTAAAGGTCGATACGATGCAAGTCTTTATTATAAAAATACAGTACATCATCAGGGGGCATTTTATTGGCGAAGATTGTTTGAAGAATTTCGTTATCAAAAGGATTGTTTTGTTTCCGCAGATTACGAATTAAATTTAATGCTTTTTTGTAATGAGAACGCTTCCTTAAACGTGAAAAGGATAATAGCAAAGTGCAATAGCGAAGGTATTTCTAATCGAGTAAATTTACATGGGTATATTGAAGAAATTAAGATCAGGCATAAATATCTTGGGCACATAAATTCACTGAAATACGATTTGGCGACATTGCTAAGGTATTTAATTAAGAGGTTTACAAAAAGTGTATTACTACGTAAGTAAAGCTCCATTAATTGGGTTCTTTGTTTTTATCCTGGCGTTTCTAATTTTTCGTTATTTGACAAGAAGGACAAGAATTTCTGAATTTGATTCTTTAGGGGTTCTTAACATTACAGTCGCTCTTTCTGTCGTTTTGCTAATTGTTTTCTTTTTAGGTGGATATATTCATTTTTCATCTTTAATCCAAATCTTTATACTAATCCTTTCTTTTTATTTTGGCATTTATCTGATGTCACTACTTTTTGCTTCATCCTTGAAGAGAGACCGTAGCTCTGATGCTGTAGAGATGTTTGCTTATGATAATTTGAAGATGCTGAATTTGGTGACCATGCTTCTATTTTTTGTGATTGTGAGCGGGATCCTTAGTTTTTCGTTATTTGAAACTTATGGTAGTCCAGATGAGAGACTTTTGATAGCTAAGGCAAACCGTATAATCGACATGGTCCGTATTGGTGTTTCATCAGTTTTTCCTTATTATGCTATAGGGCTATATTTAATAACTAAACGCAGAATTTATCTATTGTTTGTTTTTTTAGCAGTTATGGTTGGATTTTTTTCTGGTTCTAAAGGTTTTATCCTATCATATATTATTGTTTATTTTACTTTAGATGGTCTTTTTAATGGGAAAAGAAACATAAAATTCTATTTTAAGTCTTCGCATCTCTTTGGTATATTCATTGCGAGCGCGATTGGGGTTAGAATATTTTGGGGGAGCACAATCGAGCAATCTTTCATGGAAATACAGGATAGAATCTTATCTGCAGGTGATATTTACTATTACGCTTTTATCTCAGGAGATTATACAAAACTATTTGGACAATATAGTTTATTGTCTTATATTTTACATCCTTTTACTTCAATTATTGGTATTAGGGGATATGAGTGGCCAGTAGGAGCACTAATTAAATCTACCGGAGGATTGGAGGTCACTGGTACTGGACCTAATCCTCATTTGCCCATACTTGCGCTGGTTCTGATGAATGGCAGCTATTTTCCGGGTTTGTTGTTTTCGTTTTTGGCGGGCTGTTTTGTTTGTATCTTGAGGATTTTTGCGCTGAAATTTATTAGCAGGAAAAAATATCCCCCTTATTGGAGGATAGCCTTTTTTTCTGTTTTTTTTGGATCTATTTCATGGTTATATGTTGATATTGGTTTGTTTCAGTTTGCATTGATAGGGACTTTTGGGATCACTTTAATTTTTAGTGTGTTTTATGAATTTATTTTGGGATTAAAATATAAAAGAAAGAAACCTACTGAATTTCGAAGATTGAAGAAAATAAGCAGTTTTGAGCCTAGGCAAGATTTCCCAAACAGATAGAAGATTTATCGCTTTGAAACAGGAAATAAAAGAGGTATTTCATAGTTACAACAGGAGATTTAAACAGATTTTAAAGAGGACTAAATCAAGATGTAATATTTACACAAGGAGCCTAATATATTGGTAAGTGATTTCAAGAAGTATTTAAGCCGGAGATAGGATAGTGGAACGTAAATTATCAATAGTGATTGTTAACTATAATGCTAAAGGGCTATTGAAAGACTGTCTGGAGTCCATATACAAAGAAACCAAAGATATTCCCTTTGACATGTGGGTCGTTGACAACAACTCTAAAGATGGAAGTGTTGCGATGGTTCACAATTACTTCCCAGAGATTAAATTAATTGAGAATAAGGAAAATTTAGGTTTTGCAAAGGCGAACAATCAGGCAATATTAAAAAGCTATAGTGATTATGTATTACTTCTTAATCCAGATACAGTTGTTTTGGAAAATGCTATTGGGAAAATGGTTAGATTTATGGATGATAATCCTGAGGTTGGGATATCAGGATGTAAGGTCTCAAATGAGGATGGGACATTACAGATGGCCTGCCGAAGAAGTATTCCAACACCCGGTGTTGCTTTTTTCCGCTTATGCGGTTTGAGTAGGATATTCCCTAATAGTAAGTTGATGGCTAAGTATAATCTAACGTTTATGAATCCAAATGAATCTCATGAAGTAGATGCAGTTTCCGGTGCTTTCTTAATGGTTAGAAAAAAAGTTATAGACACAATTGGACTGCTTGACGATATTTTTTTTATGTATGGTGAGGAGTTAGACTGGTGCTTAAGGGCAAAAAATGCTGGTTGGAAGGTCATGTATTACCCCTATGCAGAAATCATCCATTATAAAGGTGAAAGCAGCAAGAGCAACACCAGGAAGGCTAATTTTGAATTCTATAGGTCAATGTATCTATTCCACAAAAAACATTTTGCCAGAGATTATCCTTTCATTGTTAACTGGGCTGTTTATGCTGGGATCTTTTTGAATGCATTGAGCTCTTGGCGGAGCTTTTTATTTTCTACTAAAGTTGGTTCTAAGAGGTAATATACGATCCAGAAACAAAAGTAAGGATATTGATGATTTGATTATTGACAGGGAAAGATAAACGAAAATGCAAGGAAACTAATTGGAGAGAAGATGCGGATTGCAGTTGAAGTGAGTATATATGAGCATTATAAGATAATAAAGGAAATAATAAATACTTAATCTACAATTTTGAGAGACGGGATATTATGTTTTTTAAAAAAGGAAGCCCTTTTTTGGCCATTTTAATGGATGGTGTTCTGGTTAATGTTGGGATAATACTGGCTTTTTTGATTCGGTTCAAAGGAACATTACCTCCATTTAATTTTTCTGCGTATCAAAGCGTGTGGGTATTTATTACTATTATTATGATAGGTACTTTTTACATTTCCGGGCTTTATGATAGGCGGAGAAGTTATACAATGGTCAATATCCTTGATAATACAATTAATGGAGTAACTTTAGGCACTTTGTTAATTTTTGTTGCTGTTTATGCAGCAAGGACAGAAGTGGGCAAGTTTCCCACCACAGTTCTTATGATTTCCTGGTTAGTTAACCTTATACTAATTAGTGGCTGGAGAATAATTCTTGTTCAATTTAGAAAAGCCTCACCTAGGAGGGTTTTAGTTGTTGGAAAGGGAGAAGAGGCTGAGTCTATTTTGGAGGATATAAAGAAGCGACCGGAACTGGGGTATAAACTTATTGGAGTTTTGTCGGAAGAAGAAATGAAAAATCCTGACCCAGGGATTAAGCATTTTAAATCTGTGAGAAATATTAGACGAATTGTAACAGCAAATAAGATAGATGAGATTATTATATCACTGCCTCCTGAATCGCGAAAGGAAATGGTTGATGCTATTTCTCAATGTCAAGGAATGGGGGTTAAATTCAAGATTGTTCCTGAGCTTTATGAGATGTTTTTGAGTGAAACGGATGGAGAGGATGTCAATGGGCTTCCTTTAGTTGAAGTGATGGCCCCTCCTATTTATGGGGCTAATGAGGTAATCAAAAGACTTATCGATATCTTGGTCTCCTCGGTAGCTTTACTGCTGTTCTTACCTTTGATTCTACTGATAGTGGTTTTGATAAGAATGGAGTCAAAAGGTGCTGTATTATTTAAACAGGATAGGGTGGGTAAGGATGGAAAAATATTTTCTCTATACAAGTTTCGCTCTATGGCAAAAGATGCTGAGAAGGACACAGGTCCTGTGATGGCAAAGAGTGATGATAGACGGATTACTAAATTGGGAAGGATATTGAGGAGGACTCGCCTTGATGAAATTCCGCAGTTAATAAACGTGCTTAAAGGAGATATGAGCCTTGTGGGTCCTCGTCCGGAGAGACCCTTCTTCGTTGAGCGATTTAAAAAAGAAATTCCCGGTTATGTACAAAGGTTACAGGTCAGGCCCGGGGTAACAGGGCTTGCGCAGGTGCATTCGAGATATGATATTTCTGCAAGAAGTAAATTGAGATACGATTTGCTCTATGTTAGAAATCATTCTCTATTTCTGGACATGGAAATTATTCTGAGAACGATTGGAGTAATTCTTCGGAGAAAAGGTGCGAGATAGAAAAACAACCAGTTTAGATTAGTTTCATTAGTTACATTGGTTGGATTGGTTTTATTGGTTGGGTTGGTTAAATTATCCTTGACAGAAGGATAAAAATGTCCTATTATATCCCTTCAGGAAGGATGAAGTTATGATTTCTAAAGAACGGCTAAAAGAAATAATAGTGGCCAATCGGGAATTTATCTTAAATCAGGTAGAAAATATCATTAAAAGAGAAGGCGTGTATTTTCCGAGTAAGCCGAGTAAAGTTGGAATATTATATGGGGTAAGAAGAAGTGGTAAAACATTTGTGCTTTATGATTTATTTAAGAAGTTCAGTGATGAATCGTTATATATTGATTTTGAAGATGAGAGATTAACAAATTTTGTGATTAGTGATTTTGAAGTTTTGAAAGAGGCCTTTTTAGAGCTCAACCCTCCGCTTGTTGACAGAAGAAAAACGTTTCTCCTTGATGAAATACAAAATGTTAGGGACTGGGAAAAATTTTGTCGTAGAGTTAGCGAAAGAGAAAACACAAAGATAGTTGTTGCTGGATCCTCCTCCAAAATTATGCCACAAGAAATTCATACTTCTTTAAGGGGCAGAGCATGGAGCATGGAAATAGCTCCATTTTCTTTCAGGGAATATTTGAAAGCAAAGAATGTAGTTGTAGATAAAAATTCTATTTACGGTTCTAAAAGGGTCATTATTAAAAAGCACTTTAGGGATTATCTAAAATGGGGTGGGTTTCCGGAAATTATTTTTTCTAAAAATGAATTTGAGAAAAACAAGATATTAAAGGAATATCTTGGTTCAATGTTCTTCAAAGATTTGGTGGAAAGATTTAGAATGAATAACATACCTCTATTAGACATTATGTTAGATGGTATATTTTCTCTTTTTTCACAAAAACTTTCTCTTAATTCTTTTTATAAGCAATACAAGGATAAAATACCCTTCTCCAAAGATACTTTATTTAGCTATTATAAATACTTTCTTCAAAGTATGCTTGTTTTTGAAGTAAGAAAGTTTGCCGAATCTACATATAAAAGGATGAGAAACCCAGCTAAGATTTATCTTGTTGATGTAGGTCTTGCAAGAAGAGTTTCTTCGGAAGATTTAGGAAGGTTGTTGGAAAACATTGTCTTTACAAGATTGAGAAGAAAAACGGATAAAATTTTCTATTTTGAAGAAGGAAAAGAATGCGATTTTGTTATGAATGAAAATGGTAGGCTTTCAGCGTATCAGGTATGTTATGAGTGCAATGAAGAAAATAGAGGAAGAGAATTGGACGGTTTGATACTATGTTGTAAATGGTTAGGGTTGAGAAAAGGTTTTGTTTTGACTTTTGACCACGAGGAGCAATTAAATAGGGAGGGGATTAAAATAGAAATAAAGCCAGTCTGGAAATGGCTGTTAGAGTAGATTAGTTACATTAGTTACATTAGTTTAATTAGTTACATTGGTTTTATTGGTTACATTAGTTTAATTGGTTGGATTGGTTAAATTAGTTGGATTGGTTAAATTAGTTTTATTGGTTGGAAAAGAAATGGTAGAGAAAACAAGGAAAGAGAGAATAGTGAAATATTG
>Ga0209991_10000476_pt1 | contig 17586 bp, 16 predicted proteins | sample ChitaG_FD_183167 | JGI IMG/M metagenome (GOLD analysis project Ga0209991, IMG submission 183167) | Deep subsurface microbial communities from South Pacific Ocean to uncover new lineages of life (NeLLi) - Chile_00310 metaG (SPAdes)... | ecosystem: Environmental > Aquatic > Marine > Oceanic >...
CGCCTTCCCCACGGACACCGTCTATGGGCTGGGTGCCAATGCCTTTGACGAGGGTGCTGTTATAAGGGTTTATGAAGCGAAGGGGAGACCGCACCATCTCGCCATTCCCCTGCTCCTTGCTGATGTGTCCCAGGTTACGTCTGTGGCCAGGGATGTGCCTGAGATCGCATGGCGGTTGGCGAAGCACTTCCTCCCCGGAGGTTTAACCCTGGTTTTGTATAAATCGCCTTCAGTATCGAGTCTGATCACAGGGGAGGGCGAAAAAATTGCGGTGCGAGTGCCGGCTCACCCTATTCCAATCGCCCTAATCGAGGGGCTGGGCGCCCCGATCACTGGCACAAGCGCTAACCTCACCGGCAGCCCCAGCCCCCTGACCGCTCAGGAGGTTTATAACCAACTGGGGGACAGGGTCGACCTCATCATAGATGGCGGGTGTCCCGGAGGCGTCGATTCCACGGTGCTCGACCTCACCGCTGAGCCCCCCAGGATTCTGCGGGAAGGGGCTATAAGCGGTGGGGAGATAGCCAGGGCATGCGGAGCTACTGTAAAGGAGGGCTAATGCGGATCGCTATTGGCTGCGACCATCGGGGGCTGAATCTAAAAATGGCAATTATGGAGCTCCTCTCGGAGCTGGGGCACGGGTATGAGGACTTCGGCTGCTACGATACTGGCTCGGTGGACTATCCCGATATTGGGGGCAAGGTAGCTCAGGCGGTTGCCCAGGGGCGCTTTGACCACGGCATCCTGGTATGCAGCACGGGCATCGGCATGAGCATCGTGGCCAATAAGGTGCCCGGAATATGTGCCGCCCTCTGCCATGACACCTTCAGCGCCCAGCGCAGCAGGGCGCATAACGATGCCAATGTCCTATGCCTTGGGGAGTGGGTGATAGGGGAGGGGCCGGCCAAAGAGATCGTTAAAGCCTATCTTGCCGCTGAGTTTGAAGGGGGGAGGCATGCCAAGCGACTGGAGAAGGTGCGGGCATTGGAGGAAGGAAAGCTTCCTTGACAAATCTCGATCTCCATTGCTAATATGACCCTATCTCGAGGAGAGAAGCACCGTGATTCTAGATAGCATCAATGAGCCTGCCGACCTGAAGGGACTTACCCTTCCCCAGCTGGCGCAGCTTGCCGCCGAGATACGGAGCAGGATCGTTACCACAGTGGACGCCACTGGCGGACATCTCGCCTCCAGCCTGGGTGTGGTGGAGCTCACTATCGCGCTGCATCGCACCTTCAAAAGCCCCCTGGACAAGATCGTGTGGGACGTAGGGCATCAGAGCTACGCTCACAAGCTGCTCACCGGGCGCAGGGAGCGCTTTTCTACTATTCGCCAGCACGGCGGGCTTAGCGGATTCACCGACCGGGAGGAGAGCCCCCATGATCCTTTCGGTGCCGGGCACGCTTCAACCTCGATCTCCGCGGCGCTGGGTATGGCGATTGCTCGCGACCTCGCCGGGGAAAGCTACAATGTGATCGCGGTCGTCGGCGATGGCTCCTTGACAGGGGGCATGGCTTTTGAAGCCCTCAATCATGCGGGACACCTGGGCACCAGGCTCATCGTGGTACTCAATGACAACGGGATGGCGATCTCACCCAACGTGGGTGCCTTATCCAGGCTTTTTTCTCGGCTCAGGCTCGACCGCCGTTACTATCGAGCCAGGGAAGAGGCGTCGCATGTGGTCACCAGACTGCCCCGGACACATTGGCTTCAGCTGATAGGAGGAAGGATCAAGAAGGGCGTTAAGGGTATGATTATTCCTTCGATGTTCTGGGAGGAGCTGGGCTTCACTTATATTGGACCCATTGATGGTCATAATCTCGCCGAGCTTGAGGCGACTCTCGCCCAGGCTGGAGAATACGATCTAAGGCCCATCTTGGTTCATGTGGTTACCAAGAAAGGCAAAGGGCATCGCCCTGCTGAGGATGATGCAGTCGGTTTTCACGGTGTGTCTCCAAATCAAGGCAAGAAGGTGAACACCCTTTCCTATAGCGATGTCTTTGGCCAAACCGTCCTTCGCCTCGCCAGGGAGAATCCCAAGATAATCGCGGTCACTGCGGCGATGCCTGAAGGCACCGGGCTAAGCCTCCTCGCCGATGAGTTCCCGGAGCGAGTCTTCGACGTCGGCATCTGTGAACAACATGCCGTGACCTTCGCCGCAGGGCTGGCCACCCATGGTTTTATCCCCATTGTAGCCATATACTCCACCTTCCTCCAGCGTGCCCTTGACCAGATCATTCACGATGTCTGCCTCCAGAATCTGCCGGTAATCTTCGCCATCGATCGCGGGGGCATTGTGGGCGAGGATGGCAAGACCCACCAGGGCACCTTCGACCTTTCTTATCTCAGCTTTATCCCTAATCTGGTACTCGCCTCTCCCAAGGACGAAAGTGAACTTCAGCACCTTCTCAATACCGCGGTGAGGGCAAATCGCCCCTTTGCGCTTCGCTACCCCCGGGGCTCAGGATCCAGCGTGCTGCTGAGTGAGGTGTGGCAGGAACTCCCCATAGGGAAGGGGGAGGTGCTGCGGGGAGGAGAGGATGTCGGCATTCTCGCTATCGGGGTTACCGTGGCCCCTGCCCTTGAAGCAGCCCAGAGGCTGGCTGAGAAGGGCATAGAATGCACTGTAGTTAATGCTCGTTTCGTCAAGCCCCTGGACTCCTCGCTGATACTGGACGTGGCTCGTCGCACCAAGCGGGTGGTTACGGTAGAGGAGAACGCCCTTTGGGGTGGGTTTGGCAGCGTGGTTGTTGATCTTCTGGATAGTTCGCATATTACTGATCTTCGGGTGGAGCGTATCGGGCTACCCGATGAGTTCGTGGAGCATGGCTCCCAGGAAGTGCTCCGTGCCAAGTATAATCTGGATGCCGACGGGATCGCCCAGCGGGTTATTTCATCCTTTCCCGAGCTCATTCCTTCAAAAGAAGAGAAGAGGTAGATCGAGCCTTTAAATCATTTCACCCTTTCCAGAGCTTATTCTTTCAGTGGAAGTGAAGAAGCAATATCAGGCCTCTAAATAAAGAAGGGTTCTTGCTTAATGAAGCCTAGTGTAAAGTTCGAAAAATGAACATCAGGTGCCACATGTGCACCTGATGTTTGTGTTAGCGGGGTTCTCGGTAGACTAACCCGATTTTGAAATGGGGCTAGCTAATATGGTGGCCAAGGGGCGCTTGACCACGGTATCTTGATATGATATGCAGTATAGGGATCGGCATGATGATTCCGATATAGAGGCCAAGGCAAAATCTCTGTGAGCGATCATGGAGGATTTGGCTTCGAAATCTAACATCCATCTGAAGTTGAGAAAAAAGCCTGATGAAGGTGGAATAAGGATGAAGCTGGCGATCACGGGAAAAGGAGGCGTGGGCAAAACTACCCTGGCAAGCCTGCTGGCACGCCTTTACGCCGCTGAAGGAAAGGCGGTACTGGCTATAGATGCCAACCCCGATGCTAATCTCGCCATGGCTCTCGGTCTACCTCAGGATGAGGCGCGTCGCATCACCCCCATCGCTGAAATGAAAGATTTGATTGAGGAGCGCACCGGAGCCAGGCCGGGGAGCAAGGCCCCTTTCTATAAGCTCAACCCCAGGGTCGATGACATCCCTGAGCAGTTCTCGGCAAAAATAGATGGGATCAGGTTGCTCACCATGGGCACAGTGAAGACAGGGGGGAGCGGTTGTATGTGCCCGGAGAGCGCTCTGCTTAAAAGCCTGATGAGCCACCTCCTCTTTAGGGAGTCTGACGTAGTGATCATGGATATGGACGCCGGGGTAGAGCACCTTGGCCGGGGGACGGCACAGGCGGTGGATGCCTTGATCATCGTTGTCGAGCCAGGGAGAAGGAGCATCCAAACGGCAGAGGCGATCAGGAGACTGGCAGGGGATCTGGGCATCGAGAAGTGCTATGTCGTGGGCTCTAAGACCAGTAGCAATGCCGACCGCCAGTTTATTACCAGCAGCATGCCCGATTTTGAGGTGCTTGGCTTTATAGACTACAGCTCAAAGATCAGGGAGGCTGATCTGAGCGGGGTGAGCGTCTTCGACGCCGATCCAGCGGTAGTGGCGGAGGTGAGAGGCATAAAGCAAGGGCTAGAGCGCAAGGAGGGAAAATGAATAAGAAAACCGTCAGGGACATCGATGTAAGCGGGAAACGGGTGCTGGTCCGAGTTGACCTTAACGTTCCCTTAGATGAGGAGACCGGGGCCATCAGCGATGACACCCGCGTTCGAGCGGTGCTCCCCACCATCAGGTACCTTATCGATAGGAAGGCGCGGGTGATCCTTTGCTCCCATTTGGGGCGTCCCGAGGGAAAAGTGGTCGATGAGCTAAGGCTGGCTCCAGTAGCCAGGCGACTCTCTGAGATCCTGGGCTCGCCGGTGGAAATGGCAATGGATTGTATTGGCCCCCAGGTCGAAGAAGCGGTGGGGAGGCTCAAAGAGGGAGAGGTCCTCTTGCTAGAGAACCTGCGCTTTCACCCTGAGGAGGAGAAAAATGACCCCGGCTTCGCCCAAGCGCTCGCGCGACTCGCTGACATCTATATTAATGATGCCTTCGGCACCGCCCACAGGATACACGCCTCCACTGTGGGCGTCGCGGAGCATCTTCCTGCGGTCGCCGGTTTCCTGATGGAGAAAGAGATCGATATTATGGATAAGGCACTAAATGATCCAGTTCGTCCCTTCGCCGCCATCATTGGAGGGGCAAAGATAAGTAGCAAGATCGGTGTTTTAGAGTATATACTGGAAAGGGTCGATTCCTTGCTCATAGCCGGCGGTATGGGCTCCACCTTTTTAAAGGCGCTGAAGTTAGATGTCGGCCAGTCGTCGATAGACAAAGATAAGGTAGGCCTGGCGCAGTGGCTGATGGAGAAAGCCGCCAAGAAAGGGGTTCATCTCCTTCTGCCCAGCGATGTGGTGGTTGCCGATAGGTACGCCCCTAATGCCCGGACCAAGACTGTACCTATCACCGGCGTGCCTTCAGGTTGGTATGTTATGGATATCGGGCCACAGACCGTCGAGCTATTTGCTGCCAAGCTGCGAAAGTGCAAAACAATCATCTGGAATGGCCCGGTTGGTGTATTCGAGTTTCCCAAGTTCAACAAGGGTACCCAGGCTATCGCAAACCTGCTGGCAGGTTTGGACGCCACCACCATCATCGGAGGCGGTTCCACCGCTGAGGCTGTCGAGGAGATGGGCTTGGTGGATAAGATAACCCACGTCTCCACAGGTGGCGGGGCATCATTAAAGTTTCTGGAGGGTAAAACCCTGCCCGGGGTGGCAGTGCTCCAGGACAAGGAGAGCCGATGATAGGGCTTGACCAAATAAGGAAGATCGTAAGCCCCACCCCATCCAAGATCGTACTCCTGGTCATCGACGGCCTAGGAGGGCTACCCCATCCCGAGACGGGCAGGACAGAGCTGGAAAGCGCTCAAACCCCCAACCTCGATCGGCTGGCAAGAGAGGGTATCTGTGGCATGATCGACACGGTTGGCTCGGGGATCACACCGGGCAGCGCCCCCGGCCATCTGGCTCTCTTCGGATACGACCCGCTAAGGTTTATCGTGGGGCGGGGCATGCTGGAGGCTTTAGGCATAGACTTCGAGCTAAAAGCGGGGGACGTCGCCGCCAGGGGCAACTTCTGCACTATAGACGGGAGCGGTCTCATCACCGATCGCCGGGCAGGGCGCCTCTCCACCCAAAGGTGCTCCGAATTATGCCGGCTTCTGGACGGGATGAATATAGAAGGTGTAGCGATTCTTGTCTCGCCGGTAAGGGAGCACCGTTTTGTGACAGTTTTCCGCGGGGAGGGGTTCTTGAGCGCACTTGGCGATTCCGACCCCCAGCGGGAGGGAGTCTCACCAAGGGATGTTATCGCTCACTCTCCCCGGGCTGAAAAGGCCGCAAGTATTGCCAATGAATTTATCGCTCAGGCAAGGGCTACCCTAGCCGATCGCTATCCCTCAAACATGGTGCTGCTGCGTGGCTTTGCCCACTATCCTGATTTCCCCAAGATGAGCGAGGTCTTCAGTCTTAAACCCGCTGCCATCGCCCCCTATCCCATGTATTGTGGGCTGGCCAAGGTGGTGGGCATGGAGGTTCTCTCCACAGGTACCACCGTTGAGGAGCAGCTTTCCACCCTGGCCGAACACTACAATAGCTACGATTTTTTCTTTCTCCATGTTAAAGAGACCGATATCGCTGGCGAGGACGGGGACTTTGCGCGAAAGGTCATGGTTATCGAGGAGGTGGATCGAGCCTTGCCCCGGCTCATCGACCTCGATCCGGATGTCATCATCGTTACCGCTGACCATTCCACCCCCGCAGTATTGAAGGGGCACAGTTGGCATCCTGTCCCCTTTCTACTGTGCTCCAAACTATGCCGCCCCGATGGGGTGGTAAAGTTCTCGGAAAGGGACTGCATTAGCGGGGCCCTGGGGAGGTTTCCGGCAACCGATGTTATGCCCCTGGCCTTGGCAAATGCCCTGAAGCTTAAGAAATTTGGAGCGTAAGATGAGAGCACCAATGATCGCTGGCAACTGGAAGATGAATACCACCCTGGCGGAGGCCTCAGCCCTGGTAATGGAGATGAAGGAGGGGCTTGAACGCATAGCGGGCGTCGAGAAGGTGCTCTGTCCTCCTTTCCTTTCGTTATCTTTAGTCAAGGAGCTTCTTCAGGGCTCATCTATCAAGGTAGGAGCGCAAAATATGTACTTTGAGGAGCAGGGTGCCTACACTGGTGAGATTTCACCATTGATGCTTTGCGGAATTTGTGAGTATGTCATTCTGGGCCACTCCGAGCGTAGGCAATACTTCGGTGAGACCGATGAGTTAGTGAACAGGAAGGTTAAAGCAGCGCTCGCCGCGGGGCTAACCCCGATCCTCTGCGTTGGTGAGCGGCTTGAGGAGAAGGAGGCGGAAAGGACTGAGGAGGTGGTAACCAGGCAGGTGACAGGGGCGCTGAGGGGCATTGAATCGCTTAACGGGATGGTTATCGCCTATGAGCCTATCTGGGCTATAGGCACGGGAAGAGCAGCTACCGGTAAGGGGGCAAATGCTACTATCGGCATTATCAGGGAGACAGTAGCTCAGCTTTACAGTAAGGGGATCGCCCAGGGGATCAGGATTCTATACGGAGGAAGCGTGACCGCTGCCAATATCGCCGAATTTATCGGACAGCACGAGATCGACGGTGCCCTGGTGGGGGGAGCGAGCCTGAAAGCGAAGGGATTTCTAACTATCGTGGAGCAAACAGCAGCGATCAAGAAATGAGCCACCTTATTGCGATTGTAGGCCCCACCGCGGTCGGCAAGAGCGCTCTGGCGATCCATCTGGCACAGGTCTTTGGTGGCGAGATCATTAGCGCCGACAGCCGCCAGGTTTTTCGTAGTATGGACATCGGCACGGCGAAGCCAAGCCCTGAAGAGCGCGCCCTGGTTCCCCACCACCTCATCGATGTAGTCGACCCGGACCAGGATTTCACCGTCGCCCTTTATCAGGAGATGGCCATAAGGGCAATCGAGGATATTCAGCGGCGGGGGAGGCTAGCGCTCTTGGTTGGCGGCAGTGGACTTTATGTGCGGGCGCTGGTAGGAGGCTTCAGAATCCCCCTTGTTCCCCCGGACGCTGAACTGAGGCGTAGCCTGGAGGAGAAAGCGGCAGCGGAAGGCTATATGGCACTCTATGAGGAACTAAAGGGGGTTGACCCCACTGCGGCGCAACGGATCGACCCCCGCAATGTGCGCCGGGTGGTCAGAGCGCTTGAGGTTTTTCGTACTACCGGGCTCCCCTTCTCCCAGCTCCAGGGAAGCTCGCCTTTGTTGCAAAGTTTTCGCACTTTAACTATTGGGCTCACTACCGCCAGGGAGGATTTGTACCGGAGGATTGATTCCAGGGTGGATCGTATGATGGAGCAAGGCCTAGTTAAGGAGGTCGAGGGGCTTCTGGAGCGGGGCTACTCGCTTGACCTCCCGGCGATGTCGGGGCTGGGCTACAAGCAGATCGGGCAATATCTTAAAGGAGAGGTCGACCTTTCTAAGGCGGTGCAGCGGATAAAATATGAGACCCACCGCTTCGCCCGCCATCAATATGCCTGGTTCCGCCCCAACGATGAGGCAATCCACTGGTTTGAGTCGAGGAATGGGATGGAGGAACCAATTTGCAGCCTCATTCAAGGATTCCTATTTAAAAATACAGGGATTAAATCGGCAGCGTCAGAAAAATGCACTAAAGCTACTGACAAGGATAAATTGTTGATAAATCAGGATTGAATTAACAGAGCAACCGAGAAAGGCGAAAAAATGAAATTCTCTAAGCTGCAGGCGACGGGCAACGATTTCATATTTATCGATGCTGATGAAGAGCACAATTGGTCGCCGCTGGCAAAAGCCATGTGCCACCGCCACCTCGGTATCGGCGCCGATGGCCTCATCGTCCTGCTCCCTTCAAAGGTTGCCGATTTGCGGATGCGACTGTACAACCCGGATGGTTCGGAGGCAGAGGCCTGCGGTAATGGGCTGAGGTGCCTCGCCAGATATGCCATCGATAGGGGACTGGTCGATGCCAGGGAGCTTGTGGTGGAAACGCTAGGCGGTATGAGAAAGGTGCGCCCTTATGGAAACCTCATACAGGTAGATATGGGGAAGCCCAAGTTTAAGGCCGATGAGATACCGATGCTCATCGAGGAGGAACTTGACATAATCCTAGATTATCCCATTATCGTTCAGGGCAAAAAACTCCTTTTAACCTGCCTTTCTATGGGAAATCCCCACGCCGTCTGCTTCTTAGATGAGCCGATAGCAAACTTTCCTCTTGCCAAACTGGGGCCCGTGATGGAAAATCATCCTCTTTTCCCTGACAGGATCAACTTTGAAGTGGCCAACGTGCTAAGTCGAAAACCGACCGAGAAGCTCGAAAAAATCGAGGCCAGGGTCTGGGAGCGTGGGGTAGGGGAGACCCTCTCCTGCGGCACCGGTGCCTGTGCAGTGGCGGTGGCAGCCCGACTTCATGACCGCGTGGCCGGCGATGTCGATATAATATTACCGGGAGGCGTGCTCACGGTTGATTGGGACGGGGTTGGGGAGGTGATGCTCCGCGGACCTGCGGAGATGGTGTTTCAGGGTGAGTGGCCTGACTAGGCGTGGACATCTTGTGTTCAGGTAATTAAAATATTTAGAGGAGTTAGAATGGATGAAAGTCTGGCTGAGAAAATCAGGCCCAGCGCTGACCTACGCGGCGATGATCTAAGCGATGCCGATCTATCTGGTGCCACGCTGGTGCAGGCCGATATGCTGAATTGCGACCTTTCCGGGGCGAATTTATCCGGCGCTGACCTGAACGGCGCTGATCTCACCGATGCCGACCTTTCGAATGCCAACCTCACCGGCGCCAATTTAACCCGTGCCAGACTGCGCGGCACGCTCTTCAGCGGCGCTGACCTCACCGGCGCTGTATTAGCCCAAACCGATCTCGAGGGCGCCGACTTCAGCGGGGCAAAGCTCGATGTGGAGAAGCTGGACATATCCGGTGCCAGAGCCTGGCAGCAGGCGAGGTGGGATCCGCTAGTGTTTGAGGCACTAAAAGCAAAGTACGGCTCTAAATAAATAGCATAGAAGTAATATTGGGGTTGTGCGGATGAAAGTTTTGGATTGCTCTAAACAAGGCGAACAACCAATGAGTAGTTCAGTGGATGAACTGGTTGAGTTTGATGTGAAATACCTACTCGATTGTCTTGCTTTGCATAGACACACATCATACAACCTTGAGGGGCGGCCAGATGTCGAAGACCGACATTCACCGCAGCCAGACTACTTAGCAACAGAGACCAAAACGGGAGATTTACTTGCGATTGAGCATGCACGATTTTTCGAAAGTCAGGAAACTAGAGAAAAAGAGGCTCGTGTAGTAAAGCGTTCGGGGGGTTTAATAAAATGGTTAAAAATACCGTCACCACAGCAATTGGGTGAGCGGTTGTCTGAATTCTTTAACCAAAAAATGGCTAAGGGTCAGCTTGTTAATTTCAATAATGCTGAGCGGATTCTGTTAGCGCGGAATCGTTGGTCGGGTCTTCGCAGCGCCAATTTCCTTAAGGCAGAGCCATATTTTAAACATAAGGAACCTGTAAAGTGTGACCACTTCTACATTATTGTCTCAAAACAGTTAGTAGAAATATTCTGAAACTTTGGTAGAGTATGAAAAGATGAGAACGGCTAGGCGCATTGAAAACCTGCCGCCCTATCTCTTCGTCGAGATCTCGCGGAAGATCGCGGAGAAGCGGGCTCATGGGGAGGATGTGATCAGCCTCGCAGTCGGCGATCCGGATATCCCCACACCACGGCATATCATCACGCGGTTGTGCCAGGCAGCCCAGGACCCCCAAAATCATCGCTATCCTGAGTCAGAGGGCCTCCCCGAGTTCCGCCGCGCCATTGCCCAGTGGTATGAAAGAAGATTTAGCGTGACCCTTGATCCGGACAGGGAGGTATTGCCCCTCATCGGTGCTAAGGAGGGCATCGGGCATATCGCCCTCTGCTTCATCGACCCTGGAGATATCGCCCTGGTCCCCGACCCGGCCTATCCCGTTTACTCCATAGGAACCATGTTCGCTGGCGGCTCTTCACACTATATGCCGCTTACTGAAGATAACGATTTTTTACCCGATCTGGATCGTATTCCGGGGGGTATTGCTAGAAAAGCGAAAATATTATGGATCAATTATCCCAATAACCCCACGGCGGCGGTGGCGGAGCTCGAATTTTTTAAGCAGGTGGTCGCCTTTGCCAAAAAATATGACATCGCTGTTTGCCATGATGGCCCCTACACTGAGGTGGCCTTCGATGGCTACCGCCCGGTGAGCTTTCTTGAGGCAGCTGGAGCCAGGGAGGCTGGGGTGGAATTTCACTCCCTCTCTAAGAGCTATAATATGACCGGCTGGCGGGTGGGCATGGTGGTGGGAAATGCCGGGATAATTGACGCCCTGAGGAGGGTAAAGTCGAACCTTGATTCGGGGATTCCCCAGGCGATCCAGCACGCCGCCATCGAGGCGCTAACGGGGCCCCAGGACTGCGTTTCAGAACACAATGCGATATATCAGCGCCGCCGCGACCGGTTGCTCCAGACACTTAGCCAGATAGGGCTTAAGGCCAAGCCCCCCCGCGCCAGCCTCTATATCTGGGCCAGGGTTCCTGACGGCTATACCTCGCTAGAATTCGCCACCTCGCTACTAGAGGAGGCTGGGGTCGTGGTTACCCCGGGCACCAGCTACGGGAAGCATGGGGAAGGCTACATCCGCCTCTCCCTGACTATTCCCGATGAGCGCCTGGAGGAAGCCCTGGCCCGGCTTACAGCATGGCACAAGCAGAAATTGACATAAGGAGAGAGCCATCGCCAGGAATACGTTTCCCACCCGGCCATCAATTGAGCGAGCCTTTTTGGTAGGAGTAGAGGTAAAGGGAGCCAGAAATATCTGGTCTATAGATGACTCCCTTGAGGAGCTGGCTCTGTTAGCGGTTACCGCCGGGGCTGAGGTAGTGGGGGCACTGGTGCAGCGTCTGCAACGGCCAACGCCCACCTATTATCTGGGCAAAGGAAAGCTGGAGGAGCTCGCCGCGCTCAGGGAGGAGGTAGGGTATGACGTTGTCCTCTTTGACGATGAGCTTTCACCGACCCAACAGAGAAATCTGGAACGGGCTCTCGAGGTCAAGATCATCGACCGCACCGCCCTGATCTTGGACATCTTCGCCAAGCGAGCCCGGACTCACGAGGGGCGCCTTCAAGTGGAACTGGCGCAGCATGAGTATCTCCTGCCTCGCCTCGTGGGACAATGGAGCCACCTGGAGCGTCTCGGCGGTGGCATTGGCACCAGGGGGCCTGGCGAGTCGCAATTGGAGACCGATCGGCGCATCATCCGCCAAAAGATCCACCGACTCCAAAGGGAGATCGAGGGGGTAAGGAAGCACCGCGCCCTTTATCGGCGTCAGCGCAACCTGCAGGGCATCCCCCTTGTCTCCTTGATTGGTTATACCAATTCGGGTAAAAGCACCCTGCTGAATTCGCTGAGTAACGCCGATGTGTTTGTTGAGGACAAGCTTTTCGCCACCCTCGATCCGACCACCAGAAGGCTCAACATACCCGGTAAAAATGAGGTGCTGATCACTGATACCGTAGGCTTTATCCAGAAGCTACCACACACAGTGATCGCCGCCTTTAGAGCCACCCTGGAGGAACTGGAGGAGGCAGCCCTGCTCCTTCATGTTATTGACATAACGCATCGAAATGCTGTCGAGCAGAGCGTGACAGTGGAGAAGATCCTCACCGAGCTGGGTTTGGGTGAAAAGCCAAGGATCGCTGTTCTCAACAAGATCGACCTCCTCGCTCCCAGTGAGGAGGTTATTGGCGAGCTCTCCAGCGCCATTAAGGATCAAGAGGCAGTATTGATCTCGGCAGCTAAGGGGTGGGGGCTCAGTGGCTTACTGGAGAGGATTGCGGAGAAGCTATTGAGAAGTGGGGCGCACAATACTGGTTATGTAATGTAGTATACGGTGAAATACGTATTTGTTGACATAACAGGAGGAGGTGACCGAGATGGTCACTTCACGATAATGTTAATTTCCTGCATTTTCAAACCTCTTCCCCCTGAGTCGAATTTTCCAGACATAGCTTGTTCTGTGTATCTTTAGACACTCCTCATCAGCGCAAAACAGCCATCTTTCCATCTCCTCCGTTACCTCCAATTCAGGTAGCTGCCCCTCCTTGCCCTTGTTGGGGGTGGAGACTATAATTATAGCACATGGCAGAAAGCTGTCACGAACCGGTGATGTTAGGAGGGAATATGAACAATAAGCGAAGTCTACTGCCCACCCTACTGGTAGTGGTACTAATCATCCTTTCTTTTGGGGCAGGCTTTGCCTATTCCCAGCTGTTGACCGGCGCTGCCGCGGAACTTCCTGCTGAGTTCAACGCCTTGGGGGAGGCGTGGGAATTACTGTCGGAAGATTATGTCAACAAGGATGCGCTCGACCCCGAGGAGTTGAGTAGGGGGGCTATTGAGGGGATGCTTGAAGCATTAGGTGATCCTTATACCTCCTATCTTGAAAGCTATCAGGTGGCGTGGAGCGACCTGGAGGGCTCCTTCGAGGGCATTGGGGCGATTGTTTCCATGGAAGATGGTGAGCTGACAGTGGTCTCCCCTATCGCGGGCGGTCCTGCGGAGCGACAGGGGGTGAGATCCGGCGATAAGATCCTGGAGGTCGATGGCGAGCCTACATCGGAGATGAACCTGATGGAGGCAGTACTAAAGGTCCGGGGGGACAAGGGCACCACGGTGACCCTCCTTATCCTGCACCAGGGTGAGACCACGCCGGTGGCGATCGAGATCGTTCGAGAGGAGATCAAGCTCGACAGCGTTTACCTGGATATGCTGCCCGACGATATCGCACACATCCAGATCACCCACTTCGCGGAGCGCACCCCGGTAGAGCTCACCTCGGCTCTAAATAGTGCCCTCCAAAGCGATGCGTGGGGTATTATCCTCGACCTCAGAGGCAACCCCGGCGGTCTTCTTGACGTCGTGGTAGACGTGGCCGATGAGTTCCTCGACGGCGGCATCATTCTTTATGCGGCTGACGGCGAGGGGGATATAATTGAGGACTTTCCAGCAAGCTCAGGTGGGCTGGCCACTGATCTGCCACTCATTGTTCTTGTCGATGGCGGCAGCGCCAGTGGCAGCGAGGTGCTCGCTGGGGCACTCCAGGATCATGAGCGCGCCACGCTCATCGGCACCATAACCTATGGCAAGGGTAGTGTTAATATTCTTCACGAGCTTAGCGATGGCTCAGCGCTGTATGTGACCACAGCCAGATGGTTGACTCCAGACCTTCACCTGATAGAGGGAGTGGGGCTGACCCCGGATATTGAGGTGGAGATCACCGCAGAAGACATCGCCAGCGGGCAGGACCCGCAACTAGAATCAGCTATTGAGTATCTTCAGGCTCAGCGATAAGGGGCGACGATGCGGGTTTTTAATATCCTTGGTTACGCTTAAAATTCCTTTTGTAAAGAAGGAAGACTTTCGGCACAGCTTGAAACAGCTTGTCAAGCATGGTAAAATAGGTTATGAAGACCGTCAGCCTCAACCGCAAAGCATACCATGACTACACTATTCAAGAGAGTGTTGAGGCCGGTATTGTACTTACCGGCACTGAGATTAAGTCGATTCGGGCGGGAAGGGTAAATCTCCGCGATGCGTACGCCCATCCACAGGGCAGTGAGCTATGGCTATTTAATGTCCACATCGCCCGGTATGAGTCGGGCAGTCGCGACAATCACGAACCGACACGCCCCAGGAAGCTGTTGCTTCATCGCAGGCAGATCGATGAGCTTGCCGGTAAGGTGACACAAAAGGGCTTCACTATAGTGCCCTTAAAGTTGTACCTTAAAAATGGAATCGCCAAGGTGGAGCTTGGCCTGGCCACAGGAAAGAGGCTTTATGACAAGCGCGAATCCATGGCACGCCGCCAGGCGGAGCGTGACATGGAGCGCGCCATGAAGCTAGCGAAGCAGAGGTTTTGATATCCTCTGGTGAGGCTTAATAGAATCCCTTGGTGAAGAAAGAAAAATGGGGACGAGTGGTTTCGACAGAGGAGGAGCGCTACAGGATTGCAGGCCGAGGTGCCACTTATCTCGTAAAACAAGTGGCAAAAAAGTAACTGACGAATACGTCTACGCTAGCTAAGCGAGACACGTCCCCCTAGCCTCCCTCGATGGGCTTTGGATGACGACGAGCAGTCGAGGTGCGGCAATCCTGATGTCGATAAGGGTTGACAAAGAATTTATCGACTGGCGCAACCGTACTCAGTCGGCAGAGGACGGTTGGGTGAGAGCAAAGAGCCGACTAAGCTTGTAGCATATCCTGGGGGGACCTTCTCTGGACGGGGAGTTCGACTCTCCCCCGTCTCCACCATTATGTAAAGCAGCGTCAGCTATTCAGGGCTGGCGCTTTTTTTAATTCAAATGAGGCTTTAGTGATGATGTAAATCTACTCCAAGTGGGGTCGCCTAATAGCAGAGTTCAGCCGCGTTCTGAAGCGCAGCGAATGAACGTCAACTGAAGTGCCTGGTTAGGCGTATTAATCCTCAAATTCAGCACACCGATTCTGAAAATATGCGGTCACCGCTTCCTGCACATCTTTGGATAGGCCAATTGCCGTATTCCATGTAGCCACATAGTTGAGACCCTCGGCTACAGTATGGTCACGACTATAGATCAGAGTCTCTTTGATCCCACGTATAGCCAGTGGAGATTTGGCCGCAATCTCAGTAGCTAATTCTCTTATACCCGCCAGTAAGCTCGTCTGATCGGGAAATACTTTATTAACGAGGCCCATCGAGTGAGCTTTTACACCATCAAATTCAAGCCCTGTATAGGCTAGCTCCCTAAACAAGCCATCACCTATGAGCCTAGGCAGCCGCTGCAATGTACCCGTATCCGCAACGATGGCTAGATCCACCTCTTTGATAGAGAAACGAGCATCGACTGTCGCATAGCGAATGTCGCAAGCCGTAATTAAATCAATGCCCCCGCCGATGCATGCCCCGTGAATGGCGGCTATCACAGGTTTTCGGCAACGCTCTATAGCTGTAACGGAGTCTTGTAATCCGATGATGATCTGACGTAAACGCTCCTGCCTTCGTCCTTCTGAAAGTTCGCTCACCTCATTATAGATGGCCGATAGAAACTCAAAGTCGATGCCTGCCGAAAAATGTTTCCCTTGACCACTTAGCACAGCGACCCGGACTTCCGGCGTTCCGTTGACCCAATCGAACACGTCCTTTAGTTCCTTCCACATGGTTGCGTTTATCGCATTAGCCTTGTCCGGTCGATTTAGCTGGATATTCGCAATGCGGTTTTCTGAACTAACGGTTAAAGCCTCAAATTTAGGCATCCCTTCCCTCCTAAGTTGTCCATGGATGCTTTGTGCCCGATAAAAGTAACCACTTGACTGATTTCAACGCCTCTAATTTGGTGGGCACATCGTAGACGAATGCGGGAATATTGTCAATGGTTGTCCTTATTAGCGAACACATTGGGCACTTGGGGTATTAAGTGGGAGAATATAAACGCCAGAGCACGTCGTTCAGCTAAGAGCCGCAGGGTTGGTGGGTTTCTGGGAGATTGAGCCTACCCCGTCATCATCATTATGTAAAGCATAACGAACAAGTAAGGGCGTGCGCTTAGTAAATCGACTCGAATGACACACCCAACGACAATGGCGTTGGTGGCAGATTTTTATGGTTCCAGCAGGATAAGGAACCTTAGGATAATATAAATCAGAATACCCCCTCCGCCAAAGAATAGTGTCGCCACCGCGATGACTCTGACGATAGTAGGATCGATGTCAAAATGCTTGGCCAAGCCACCACATATACCCCAAATCATCCTTTCATCTTTGCTACGATAGAGCTTTTTCGCCATGACTCCCTCCTACTTGATATTTGTTATCCAGGATCTTCTATTATCCCGGATCTTCAGTATCAACTAGTCTGGCTATACTGTGCTCTCTGCTCGCTGGCTGTCGAGGCCTCGAGCAAGCGGAGTTACACCAGTTTAAGGTGAGAACATAGTAGACGATAGCGTGACTTCTGTCAATGTTCGCGCAAAGTGGTGAACACATTAGGCCCTCGCAGCGCTCTATTCAGCGCGACCTCGTGCCTGCACTCGATAATCGATCTCTGAAGGACGATTGCACATCTCTCCTGGCCGGCGGAGTCGGTGGCCGTCTGCGGCTTAAGATGCACCTACATCAAAATAGGGTGGTCGACTTTTGCTTTTCGTGGTAAACTTTCATATACTCTAACTACTCAACGTCCGTTGTCAGGCGAGGAATACCAAACTGGGCGGCAGGACACAAATGGAGCAGATACTAGGGAAAAGGTTCGAGCCTAAGAAGATCATAGACAACCCATCGGAGGAGAGCCTCCGTGCATGGGCCTTGGAGCACGGCGGGTTCATAAGCGAGTTCGGCAACCTCTCGGTAACGACCAACGTGCGGAACAGAATGGCGAAGTTGACTGAGGTAATACTGGACCAGCCGGACCCAGAAGACGCCGAGCTGGTCCACAATGTCCTCGACTATCTGAAGCAGAAAGAAGTGATAGCACTGGACAGGGTCATGTGCTCAACACCGGGGTTCAAGAAGCACTGTAGATTGTATGTCACGGCCGAGTACGCTAGGCTCCCTTTGATGTGGGGCAATACCCTGTTCCCGTCTGAAGGGAAGGAGCCCGATTTCATAGCACTCACGGTGCCGGAATGGCGGGAGAAGAAGGTGCTCGTGTTTCCTACAGCCGGATTGACGATCATCCTGGGGAGCGACTACAAGGGCGAGAATAAGAAGGCCATGCTTCGGCAGGTCATGTATTGGGCCAAGAAGGAGGGGCATCTCGGTCTTCATGCTGCAAGCAAGGTGTTGCGCATATACAGGGGCAAGGAGTTGAGAGATTTCGGATTTCTGCTGTTCGGCCTCAGCGGGACTGGTAAGACCTCCCTGTCTTGCCATTCGCACTGGCTGGGCTATCCTGAGACAGTCGTTATTC
>Ga0209991_10000477_pt1 | contig 17582 bp, 15 predicted proteins | sample ChitaG_FD_183167 | JGI IMG/M metagenome (GOLD analysis project Ga0209991, IMG submission 183167) | Deep subsurface microbial communities from South Pacific Ocean to uncover new lineages of life (NeLLi) - Chile_00310 metaG (SPAdes)... | ecosystem: Environmental > Aquatic > Marine > Oceanic >...
ACGCCCATCGCACGGGTCAGCGCGAGCACCGAAGTGGTGTCGTCACCAAGCCCGAGCAGGATGCCGACCTGGCCGGTGCCCAAGGCCAGCAGCGTCGGCGGTGACATCCAGCTACGGACGACGTTGGCGGTGCCGAGGGTGAACAGCCAGCCGAACCCCAGCCCGCTGGCCCAGCCGATCAGCGCCATCACCGCCAGCGACACCGCGCCCAGGGATCCGCAGGCGATGAAGAACGCCTTGATAGTGCCGCCCCATTGATGCCCCAGCGCCATCGCCACGAAGCCCAGCGCCAGCAGCGACGGTAACTTGACCTGCGAGGAAGCAGTGATCAGGACGGTGCCGATCAGCAGCATCGCCATCGGATACCAGCGGGCCCACTGCACATGGTCCCGTGTCCATGTCGGTGGCCACGCCCGTCTCGATGCCCGGGTCAATGTGGGAGGCCATGCCGGTCTCAAAGGAACAAGCGAGCTCCCGGCTTTGATGCTCGCGATGCCGCGCAGCGCGAACTCGGTGCCGGTCAGCATCAACCCCAACATCAGTGCCTCGTTGTGGATGCCGGCGACGAGGTGCATGAACAGCAGCGGGTTGGCCGGGCCAAGCCACAGCGCACTCACCTCGGCCACCCCGCATCGGCGGGCCAGGCGAGGGGTGGCCCACACGATCATCCCGACGCCGACCAACACGACCACACGGTGCAGCAACACTGCCTCAACGATGTTCTCGCCGGTCACGGAGGAGATGCCGCGACCGATCCACAGGAACAGCGGCCCGTAGGGTGCGGGCGTTTCCCGCCACAAGCTGGGCACCGACAGCGTGAAAACGTGGCCGAGGCCGAGGCCAGTTGCCGGGCCGACGACATATGGGTCGTTGCCCTGTTCTGCGATCTCGCTTTGGGCCAGGTAGGAGTAGACGTCCTTGCTGTACATGGGCGGCGCGATCAGCAGCGGCAACGCCCAGAGCAGCAGGGTGCGGTCGAGCTGGCTGCGCGTCATCTTTCGCTCTCCGAGCGCGAACCGGCCCAGCATCAGCCACGCCAGCGCCATCATCACTGCACCTGTGGTGGTCATCGTCAGCGAGACAGTCTGGATACGCGAGGGCAGGTTCAGCAGTCGGACACCGAACGTAGGGTCCTGGATCACTGGGCGCGCGCCGGCACCGAGGGCGCCGATCGCCATGAGTACCGTGCCGGTCGCTCCGAAGAGGCGGGTCCGGCGCATCGCGATGAGCTCGGGGGCGTTGAGTGGACGGGCGACCGCGCGCTCGTCGCCGTGCCAGCCGGCGATCGACGTGCTGAGGGAGTGTTGGCGGGCTGCCACGTGGGCAGCGTAGCCTTCGACCCTTGCTAAGGGTGCCCTTACTGGACCGGGTTCTGGAATTCCGTCACACTGGTGTTGTGAAAATCCGTCGGCAGGTCGCGCTCGGGACTGCGTTGCAGTCGGTGTCCGCGCACCCTGCTGACGGCGACACCCATGGGGACACCAGGGGAGCGATCATCCGGCTTCTCCTGGAGTCAGGTCCGATAACCGCGAGCCGTATCGGAGAGCATCTGGGGTTGTCCGCCGCCGGCGTGCGCAGGCACCTCGACGCCCTTATCGATGCCGGCGATGCCCAGGCCAACCGCGCAGCGGCGTGGCAGCAGGCCGGGCGGGGTCGACCGGCCAAGCGCTATCAGCTCACGGCCGCGGGCCGGGGGAAGTTGGAGCACACCTACGATGACCTGGCCTCGGCGGCCATGCGTCAACTGCGCGAACTCGGCGGGGACGAAGCTGTTCGGACGTTCGCCCGCAGGCGTATCGACGCAATCCTGGCCGATGTCAAACCCACGGCGGGTACAAAGTCCGGGGACGTCGAGGTGGCCGCCGACCGGATCGCCGACGCGCTGACTGTCGCCGGGTACGCGACGACCACCACACGGGTGGGCGGGCCTGTGCGCGGGGTGCAGATCTGTCAGCATCACTGTCCGGTGTCGCACGTAGCCGCCGAATTCCCCGAGCTGTGCGAGGCCGAACAGACGGCGATGGCCGAAGTGCTGGGTACCCATGTGCAACGGCTGGCGACCATCGCAAACGGTGATTGCGCCTGTACCACCCACGTCCCGCTCATGCCGGTCAAACGCTAGGGACATCCGCACGACCTCCGGCGCATCAGCCCGCGCAGGAGTCACGACAAGAGCAAGAGGAGTGTGTCGCAGTGACACTGACACCAGAGGCACCGCTCACTCAGGAGGAGACCATTGCCTCCCTGGGCAACTACGGCTACGGCTGGGCTGACTCCGACGTCGCGGGCGCCAGCGCTGCGCGCGGGTTGTCTGAAGCCGTCGTGCGCGACATTTCGGCTAAGAAGGACGAGCCGGAGTGGATGCTCGATATCCGGCTGAAAGCCCTGCGTACCTTCGGTAAGAAGCCGATGCCGAACTGGGGTTCCAATCTTGAGGGCATCCACTTCGACAACATCAAGTACTTCGTCCGATCGAGCGAGAAGCAGGCCGCGACGTGGGACGACCTGCCCGCGGACATAAAGAACACCTACGACAGGCTCGGTATCCCGGAGGCGGAGAAGCAACGCCTGGTATCCGGTGTAGCGGCTCAGTACGAGTCGGAGGTTGTCTACCACTCCATCCGCGAGGATCTGGAGGCCCAAGGCGTCATCTTCTTGGATACCGACACCGCACTGAAGGAACACCCCGCTATTTTCAAGCAGTATTTTGGAACGGTGATCCCGGCCGGGGACAACAAATTCTCGGCGCTGAACACCGCGGTGTGGTCCGGCGGTTCGTTCATCTATGTCCCGAAAGGTGTGCACGTAGACATCCCGCTGCAGGCCTATTTCCGGATCAACACCGAGAATATGGGTCAGTTCGAGCGCACGTTGATCATTGTCGACGAGGGCGCGTACGTCCACTATGTGGAGGGCTGCACCGCCCCCATTTACAAGTCGGATTCATTGCATTCTGCAGTGGTGGAGATCATCGTAAAGCCCGGTGGCCGTTGCCGTTACACCACCATTCAGAACTGGTCGAACAACGTCTTCAACCTGGTCACCAAGCGAGCCCGCGCCGAGGCTGGCGCCACGATGGAGTGGGTCGACGGCAACATCGGTTCCAAGGTCACCATGAAGTACCCGGCGGTGTGGATGACCGGGGAGTACGCCAAGGGTGAGGTGCTTTCGGTGGCGTTCGCCGGCGAGGGTCAGCACCAGGACACCGGCGCCAAGATGCTGCACCTGGCGCCGAACACGTCGTCCAACATCGTGTCGAAGTCGGTGGCCCGCGGCGGCGGCCGGGCGTCCTATCGCGGTCTGGTTCAGGTCAACAAGGGTGCCCACGGATCCCGCGCCAGCGTGAAATGCGATGCCCTGCTTGTCGATACGATCAGTCGCAGTGACACCTACCCCTATGTGGACATCCGCGAGGACGACGTCACGATGGGTCATGAGGCGACGGTGTCGAAAGTCAGCGAGAATCAGCTGTTCTACCTGATGAGCCGCGGACTGACCGAGGACGAGGCCATGGCGATGGTGGTCCGCGGGTTCGTGGAGCCCATCGCCAAGGAACTGCCGATGGAGTACGCGCTGGAGCTCAACCGGCTGATCGAACTGCAGATGGAAGGCGCGGTCGGCTAGTGACGGATACCAACAATCTCACCCAGGCCGTCGAAGGGAACGTCAAGACGCTGGGCTCAACGTTGTCTGCCGCCAACAAAGGCGAGATCTTCGCCGCATTCGATGTGGACGCCTTCGAGGTCCCCGGAGGTCGCGACGAGCTATGGCGATTCACGCCACTGAAGCGCCTACGTGGCCTGCATGACGGCTCCGCGCCCGCTAACGGAAGCGCTGCCATCGCCGTAGCCGAGCGCGCAGGCGTCACGGTGGAGACCGTTCGCCGCGGCGATAAGCGACTCGGCGAGGGTGGTGTTCCCGCTGACCGGGTTGCCGCCCAGGCATTCTCATCCTTCAACTCCGCGACTGTTGTCACTGTCGCGCGGGACACCGAGGTCAGCGAACCCATCGAGATTGCCGTCACCGGCCCCGGCGAAGGCGCGGTGGCCTACGGACATCTGCAGATTCGGGTCGAAGAACTGGCCCGGGCCATCGTGGTCGTCGATCTGCGCGGCAGCGGAACTTACGCAGACAATGTCGAGATCATCGTCGGCGACTCGGCGGGCCTCGGGGTGATCTGGATCGCCGACTGGGCCGATGACATGGTGCACGTCAGCGCCCACCACGCACGGTTGGGCCGGGACGCGGTGCTTGGACACGTCAACGTCACGCTCGGGGGCGACCTCGTCCGTACGTCGGCAACGGTGCGTTTCTCCGGTCCCGGAGGCGACGCGCAGTTGTTGGGCACGTACTTCGCCGACGACGGCCAGCACTTTGAGGCGCGGCTGCTCGTCGACCACGCATACCCCAATTGCCGCTCCGACGTGTTGTATAAGGGTGCGCTGCAGGGAGATCCGGATTCCGCGCTCCCCGACGCGCACACCGTGTGGATCGGCGACGTCTTGATCCGGGCCGAGGCCAGCGGCACCGACACCTTTGAGGTCAACCGCAATCTGGTGCTTACCGACGGTGCTCGTGCGGACTCGGTGCCAAACCTGGAGATCGAGACCGGTGAGATCATCGGTGCCGGACATGCCAGCGCCACCGGGCGTTTCGACGACGAGCAGCTGTTCTACCTGCGCGCCCGGGGCATCCCGGAAGTACAGGCCCGCCGCCTGGTCGTGCGCGGTTTCTTCAACGAGATCATCGCCAAGATCGCCGTCCCGGCGGTACGTGAGCGCCTCACCGAGGCCATCGAACAAGAACTAGCAATCACTGAATCGAGAAGTTCGTAGATATGACCACATTGGCAATCAAGGACCTCCACGTCTCCGTCACCTCCAACGATGAGGTCGACATCCCGATCCTCAAGGGCGTCAACCTCACCGTGAAGTCCGGGGAGACCCATGCGGTGATGGGGCCGAACGGATCAGGCAAGTCGACCCTGTCGTACGCGATCGCGGGCCATCCGAAGTACACCGTGACCTCCGGGTCGATCACGCTCGACGGCGCCGACGTCCTGGACATGAGCATTGATGAAAGAGCTCGGGCGGGAATCTTTTTGGCGATGCAGTACCCCATCGAGGTGCCGGGCGTATCGATGTCGAACTTCCTGCGCACCGCCGCTACCGCAGTCCGCGGTGAAGCTCCCAAGCTTCGGCACTGGATCAAGGAGGTCAAGGGCGCCCTGAGCGATCTCGACATCGACCCATCCTTTAGCGAGCGCAGCGTGAACGAGGGCTTCTCCGGTGGTGAGAAGAAGCGCCATGAGATTCTGCAGCTGGGGTTACTCAAGCCGAAGATCGCGATCCTGGACGAGACCGACTCCGGTCTGGACGTCGACGCGCTCCGTGTCGTCAGCGAGGGCGTCAACCGCTACGCCGAGACCGAGCATGGCGGAATTCTGCTGATCACGCACTACACCCGCATCCTGCGCTACATCCAGCCCCAGTTCGTGCACGTGTTCTTCGGTGGCCGGATCATCCAGTCCGGTGGCCCGGAGCTGGCCGACGAGCTCGAAGAGAACGGTTATGAGCGCTTCACCCAGGCCGCCTCAGCCACGTAGGCGAAGAGGCGTGCAATGACGACGACTGTCACAGACCCGCTGGGGCTGAAGGACATCGCCCGCATCCGGGCGGACTTTCCCATCCTGAACCGGGTGATGCGCGGCGGCCGTCAGCTCGCGTATCTGGACTCCGGTGCGACATCGCAGCGTCCGATACCGGTGCTCGACGCCGAACGCGACTTTCTGCTTCATTCGAATGGGGCCGTGCACCGCGGCGCTCATCAGCTGATGGAGGAGTCCACCGACGCCTATGAACACGGCCGCGCAGATATCGCGGCGTTCGTGGGAGCCGAACCCGATGAGCTGGTATTCACTAAGAACGCGACCGAGGCGATGAATCTCGTGTCGTACGCCATCGGCGACGGCCGGTTCGACCGGGCGGTCGGCCCGGGCGATATCATCGTCACGACGGAGCTGGAGCATCACGCGAACTTGATTCCGTGGCAGGAGCTTTGCCGGCGAACGGGCGCCGAGCTGCGCTGGTACGGCGTGACAGACGACGGTCGTATCGATCTGGACTCACTTGAGCTCGATGAGCGTGTGAAACTGGTCGCATTCAGCCACCATTCGAATGTCACCGGTGCGCTCGCCCCGGTGGTCGAGCTGGTCGGCAGGGCCAAGGCCGTCGGCGCGCTGACTCTTCTCGATGCCTGCCAGTCGGTACCGCATCAACCCGTGGACTTCCACGACCTGGACGTCGATTTCGCCGCGTTCTCCGGCCACAAGATGCTGGGCCCCACCGGTATTGGTGTGCTGTATGGCCGCGGTGAGTTACTCAACGCGCTACCGCCTTTCCTGACCGGCGGATCGATGATCGAGACGGTGACCATGGAGGCCACCACTTACGCGCCGGCCCCACAAAGGTTTGAAGCGGGCACCCCGATGACCTCTCAGGTCGTCGGCTTGGGTGCTGCTGCCCGGTACTTGCATGACATCGGGATGGCGGCGGTCCAACAGCACGAGTCCGAGTTGGTCGCCGCCGCATTGGCCGGACTCTCGAGTGTCGAGGGCGTTCAGATCCTCGGGCCGGTGTGCACCCAGGATCGCGGCTCCCCGGTCTCGTTCGTGGTGGAGGGTGTGCACGCGCACGACGTCGGGCAGGTTCTCGACGATGATGGGGTAGCGGCGCGTGTCGGTCACCATTGCGCCTGGCCGCTACACCGCCGATTCGGCGTCGCTGCGACGGTGCGGGCTTCCTTCGCCGTCTACAACACCGTCGAGGAAGTCGATCGATTGATCGCGGGCGTGTGCCGAGCCGTGGAATTCTTCGATCCGGAGCGCAGCAGCGCCCAGAGTACGTCCGGGCCGCGGGGCGCGGGGACGACCCGGGGTTTGGTCGGCGGCTGAGGATGCGACTGGAGCAGATTTACCAGGAAGTGATCCTGGACCATTACAAGCATCCGCACCACCGCGGTCTGCGGGAGCCCTTCAACGCGCAGGTCAGTCACGTCAATCCGACCTGTGGAGATGAGGTCACGCTGCGGGTGGCGTTGTGCGAGGACGGGGAGACCATTGCCGACATCTCCTATGACGGTCAGGGCTGCTCGATCAGCCAGGCATCGACGTCAGTGCTGACTGACCAGGTGATCGGGCAGAGCGTGGGTGACGCGCTCAAGACGGTTGCCGCATTCTCGGAGATGGTGTCATCGCGCGGCAGGATTGAAGGCGATGAGAACATGCTGGGCGACGGAGTGGCGTTCGCCGGCGTCTCCAAGTACCCGGCGCGGGTCAAGTGTGCGTTACTGGGCTGGACAGCGTTCAAGGCAGCGCTGGGGCAGGCCGGCGCCTCAGATGAGGTGCCGGCGCCGGCTCACACCCGGAGAGTCGTGAGGAGAACTGATGAGTGACACGGCAGTACCAAATGATGAGCTGATCGCCGATTTGGAAGAGGCGATGCACGACGTCGTCGACCCAGAGCTCGGGATCAACGTCGTCGACCTCGGCCTGGTCTACGGAGTGAATGTCGAAGACGGCGAGGCCGGGGCGGTGGCCCTGGTCGATATGACGCTCACGTCGGCCGCATGTCCCCTGACAGACGTCATTGAGGACCAGTGTCGCACCGCCCTGGTCGGCACCGGTCTGGTCGACGAGCTCAAGATCAACTGGGTTTGGAACCCGCCGTGGGGTCCGGACAAGATCACCGACGACGGCCGCGAACAGCTCAGAGCCCTCGGGTTCACCGTCTAGGCTGCGCCGTCAGGCCAGAACCCCAACGCGCCACATTGACGACGTGTCACCCTTGAAGCTGATCTGGCGACCTCGCTGGGCGTCCGAAACGGACTTAAAGGAGTTGCATTCGTGAGTGCCGTCGATCTCGACTACACCGGCCTGCGGGCATTGTTCATCAACTGCACGCTGAAGCGTTCCCTGAACCCAGTCACACCGACGGATTGATCGGGATCAGCACCGGCATCATGGCCAAGCACGGCATCGCCGTCGACGTCGTTCGTGCCGTCGATCACGACATCGCCACCGGCGTGTGGCCCGACATGCGTGAGCACGGGTGGGCAACCGATGACTGGCCGGAGATCTTCGAGAAGGTACTGGGCGCCGACATCCTGGTGCTTGCCGGCCCCATCTGGCTGGGCGACAACAGTTCGGTGATGAAGAAGGTGCACGAACGGTTGTACGGTGGCTCGCACCTGCTCAATGAGGCCGGTCAGTACCTGTATTACGGACGCGTCGGCGGCTGTCTGATCACCGGCAACGAAGACGGCATCAAACATTGCGCCCAGAACGTGCTGTACACGCTTCAGCACATCGGCTACACGATCCCACCGCAGGCCGACGCCGGCTGGATCGGTGAAGCAGGTCCGGGGCCGTCCTATCTGGATCCCGGGTCAGGTGGACCCGAGAACGATTTCACAAATCGGAACACCACGTTCATGACGTGGAACTTGATGCACGTCGCCCGCATGTTCAAGGCAGCCGGCGGTATCCCCGACCACGGGAACATCCGGTCGGGCTGGGATGCGGGCTGCCGATATGACTTCGTTAACCCTGAGTACCGGTGAGCGCTGTCGGGTTCGCGCGCTGAATCGGGAACACTTCGTGCTCACCACACGTTGACGGTGACGTGGCTACTCAAGACCTCACTGCCGAGCAGTTCAACAGCACTATCAACGACAACGAGATCGTGTTGGTCGATTTCTGGGCATCGTGGTGCGGACCGTGCAAGCAGTTCGCCCCTACTTTTTCGGCCTCCTCAGACAAGCACCCCGACGTGGTGTACGCCAAGGTCGACACCGAGGCCCAGCAGGAGTTAGCCGCCGCTGCCGACATCCGCTCCATTCCCACCTTGATGGCTTTCAAGAAGGGCCAGTTGGTCTTCAACCAGGCCGGCGCGCTTCCGCCGGCGGCGCTGGAGGACCTGGTGGAGAAAATCAAGGGCTTCGATGTCGACTCCGCGATTGTCGCTCAGGAGAACGGTGAGGCGCCCGGCCAGGCGTAGCGGCTGACGGCACGCCCGATACCGTGCAAGCGTGAATCAGCAAAACCCTTCCCAGTTCGTTGTGGTGGACCGGCCGCGACCACATGTCGCGCTGGTGAAACTTAATCGGCCGGAGCGCATGAACTCGATGGCCTTTGATCTGATGGTGCCGTTGAAGACGGCCCTGGACCAGCTGAACTCGGACAACACGGTGCGTGCCATCGTGCTCACCGGCGCAGGGCGCGGATTCTCCTCAGGAGCCGACCACAGGTCAGCCGGTTCAGTGCCGCACGCCGATGGTCTTACCAGGCCGACGTACGCACTGCGCTCGATGGAAGTGCTCGACGAGGTAATTCTGTCGCTGCGAAAGTTGCATCAGCCGGTTATCGCCGCAGTCAATGGCGCGGCCATTGGTGGGGGACTGTGCCTGGCGCTCGCCTGCGACATCCGCATCGCGTCCACCGACGCTTATTTCCGGGCAGCGGGCATCAACAACGGTTTGACCGCCAGCGAGTTGGGACTGTCCTTCTTGTTGCCGCGCGCTATCGGCACCTCGAGGGCTTTCGAGTTGATGTTGACCGGGCGCGATGCCGACGCCGCGGAAGCTGAGCGAATCGGGTTGGTGTCGCGCGCGGTCCCGCCGGCCGAACTGCTCGACTGTTGCGTGGAGATGGCAGAGCGGATCGCGTCGTTTTCCCAGCCGGGGGTCGAGTTGACCAAACGCACACTGTGGAGTGGACTGGACGCATCGAGCCTGGAAGGGCACATGCAGGCCGAGGGCCTGGGGCAGCTTTACCTTCGCCTGCTGACCGGCAACTTCGAAGAAGCAGTTGCGGCACGCGCACAGGGGCGAGCCCCGGTCTTCACTGACGACAAGTAGTAGGGGAGACGAGCGTGATCACCGCAACGGACCTCGAGGTCCGCGCTGGGGCGCGCACATTGCTCTCGGTCGACGGGGCCGCGCTCCGCATTCAGCCCGGTGACCGCATCGGTCTGGTTGGCCGCAATGGAGCCGGCAAGACCACCACCATGCGCATTCTGGCGGGGGAAGCTGAGCCCTACGCTGGGGCCGTCACCCGGACTGGTGAAGTCGGTTACCTGCCGCAGGACCCCAGAGAAGGTGACCTCGACATGCTGGCCCGCGACCGAGTGCTCTCGGCGCGTGGACTGGACACGCTTCTGGCCGATTTGGAGAAGCAACAAGCGTTGATGGCCGAAGTGGCCGACGATTCTGCCCGCGACAAGGCGGTCCGGCGATACGGACAACTCGAGGAGAGGTTCGCCGCCCTCGGAGGCTACGCCGCAGAGAGCGAGGCCGGCCGCATCTGTGCGAGCCTCGGTCTGCCAGAGCGCGTCCTCACCCAGCCACTGCGAACCCTCTCCGGCGGTCAGCGCCGCCGCGTGGAACTGAGCCGCATCCTTTTCGCCGCCAGCGAAGGGCACGGAGCGGGGCCGAATTCGGGGACCACGCTGCTACTCGACGAACCGACCAACCACCTCGACGCTGACTCGATCGGCTGGCTGCGCGCCTTTCTCCAGAACCACACCGGCGGGCTTGTCATCATCAGCCACAACGTCGACCTCCTCGCCGACATCGTGAACCGGGTGTGGTTCCTCGACGCGGTCCGCGGCGAGGCCGACGTCTACAACATGGGGTGGCAGAAGTACCTGGATGCCCGCGCCACCGACGAACAACGGCGCCGCCGCGAGCGGGTCAACGCCGAGCGCAAGGCCTCAGCGCTGCGGGTGCAGGCTGCCAAGATGGGCGCTAAAGCCACCAAAGCCGTTGCCGCCCAGAATATGTTGCGGCGCGCGGACCGCATGATAGCTGCCCTCGACGCAGAACGGGTGGCCGACAAGGTCGCCCGGATCAAGTTCCCGACGCCCGCTCCGTGTGGGCGAACCCCATTGGTCGCCAAGGGGCTGACGAAGACCTACGGGTCGCTGGAGGTGTTCACCGGTGTCGACCTGGCGATCGACCGTGGGTCGCGGGTGGTAGTGCTCGGGCTCAACGGTGCGGGCAAGACAACGCTGCTGCGGCTTCTTGCCGGAACCGAGAGCCCTGACGCGGGCGGACTGGAGCCCGGACACGGCTGCAAGGTCGGCTACTTCGCCCAGGAGCACGACACCCTCGACGACAACGCGACTGTGTGGGAGAACATTCGCCATGCCGCCCCCGACACCGGCGAGCAAGACCTCCGCGGCCTGCTGGGTGCGTTCATGTTCACCGGTGCACAGCTCGATCAGCCTGCAGGCACGCTGTCAGGAGGCGAGAAGACACGGCTAGCCCTGGCTGGACTCGTCGCCTCGACCGCGAACGTGATGCTGCTCGACGAACCGACCAACAATCTCGATCCCGCCTCACGCGAACAGGTCCTGGATGCGCTGCGCAGCTACCTGGGAGCCGTGGTGTTGGTGACCCACGATCCGGGGGCCGCCGAGGCGCTGGACCCCCAGCGGGTCGTGCTGTTGCCCGACGGCACCGAGGATTTCTGGTCCGAGGAATACCGTGACCTCATCGAGCTGGCCTGAGATCTGGGTACTGGCGCGGAATTCGGCCGGCTACTTCGGCTTCTGCTGTCGCAGCGACGCCTCTACGAGGTCCAGCACGGCGCTGAGCCTTTCGGGTTCATCGCCGGAGGCGAGCCGCGCGAGCAGGCCGTCGAGCACCAGCTCGAGGTAGGTGCGCAGCACCGCGTCGGGCACGTCGTCGCGCAGTCGCCCCGCCTGCTTCTGGCGCCGCAGACGTTCGGTGGTGGCCGTTGACAACTCTGCTGAGCGCTCGGCCCATCCTCGGCTGAACTCGGGATCGTTGCGTAGCTTGCGCGCGATTTCCAGCCGAGTAGCCAGCCAGTCGAATTGCTCTGGTGCAGCGAGCATCTCGCGCATCACCTGAATCAGGCCCTCGCGTGTCGCCACGTCGGCCATACGTTCTGCGTCTTCACGTGCGAGTTCGAAGAACAGCGTGTCCTTGTCGCGAAAGTGGTGGAAGATGGCGCCGCGCGACAGCCCGATCGTATGCTCGAGGCGGCGTACGGTGGCCCGGTCGTAGCCGTGCTCGGCAAAGCACCGCCGGGCGCCGTCGAGGATCTGGCGACGACGCGCCGCCAGGTGAGCGTCGGTTACCCTCGGCATTTCACTCTGCTAGGTCTTGAGCATGTTGCGCAGCACGTACTGCAGGATGCCACCGTTGCGGTAGTAATCCGCCTCACCTGGCGTGTCGATGCGCACCACGGCATCGAATTCGACCTTGGAACCATCTTGCTTGGTCGCGGTCACCGCGACGGTCTTGGGGGTCTTGCCGTTGTTGAGTTCCTCGATCCCGGTGATGTCGTAGACCTCGGTGCCGTCCAGCTTCAACGAAGCCGCGGATTCGCCGGCGGGGAATTGCAAGGGGATGACGCCCATGCCGATCAGGTTGGATCGATGGATCCGCTCGAACGACTCGGTGATCACCGCACGGACGCCGAGCAGGCTGGTTCCCTTGGCCGCCCAGTCCCGCGAGGAGCCCGACCCATATTCTTTGCCTCCCAGCACGATCAGCGGTATGTCCTGTGCGGCATAGTTCTGCGCCGCGTCGTAGATGAATGCCTGCGGCGCCTCTCCGCCATCGGCGGCCAGAGTGAAGTCGCGGGTGTAGCCGCCGGAGACATCGTCGAGCAGTTGGTTGCGAAGTCGGATGTTGGCGAACGTGCCGCGAATCATCACCTCGTGGTTGCCGCGCCGCGAGCCATAGGAGTTGTAGTCCTTGCGCTCAACACCGTTGGATTCCAGATACTGGGCGGCCGGCGTGCCTGACTTGATGTTGCCCGCCGGGCTGATGTGGTCGGTGGTAACCGAATCCCCCAGTAGGGCAAGCACTCTGGCACCGCTGATATCGGCGACCGGGGTCGGCGCGGCCGGCATGCCGTCAAAGTACGGGGGCTTGCGCACGTAGGTTGAGTTCGCATCCCACTCGAAAGTCTTGCCATCCGGGGTTGGCAGCGACTGCCAGCGCTGGTCGCCCTTGAAGACGTCGGCGTAGTTCTTCGAGAACATCTCCTGGTTGATCGAGCTCGCGATGACGTCGGAGATCTCCTTCTGCGAGGGCCAGATGTCCTTCAGGAAAACGTCTTTACCGTCGGTGTCTTTGCCGAGGGGCTCGGTTTCGAAGTCGAAGTCCATCGTGCCGGCCAGCGCGTATGCGATCACCAGGGGGGGTGAGGCCAGGTAGTTCATCTTGACGTCGGGAGAGATGCGGCCTTCGAAGTTGCGGTTACCGGAGAGCACCGCAGTTACCGACAGGTCACTGTCGTTGACTGCCTTGGAGATCTCGTCGGGCAGCGGTCCGGTGTTGCCGATGCACGTCGTGCAGCCGTAGCCGACCAGGAAGAAGCCCAGTTTCTCCAGGTAAGGCCACGCGCCCGCCTTGTCGTAGTAGTCGGTGACCACCTGTGAGCCCGGCGCCATCGAGGTCTTAACCCATGGCTTGGAGGTGAGACCTTTTTCGACAGCATTCTTGGCCAGCAGCGCGGCGCCGAGCATCACCGACGGATTGGAGGTGTTCGTGCACGATGTGATCGCGGCAACGACGACGGCGCCGTGATCGAGCACAAAGTTGCCCCGCTCCGCGGAATTCACCGCGACGGGCTGGGTGGGCCTGCCGTGCGCGCCGTTGGCCGCGCTGGGCGTGGCGTCAACTGAGCCTTCTTCGGCGAAGGATAGGGCTACCGAATCGCTGGCGGGGAAGGACTCGTCGACGGCCTCGTCCAGATTGGTCTGAACGGAACGCTCCGCCTCGCCTTCTACATAGTTGTGGATGTCCTTACGGAACGCCGACTTGGCATCTGACAGCTGGATTCGGTCCTGCGGACGTTTGGGCCCGGCGATCGAGGGCACCACGTCACCGAGGTCGAGTTCGAGGTACTCGGAGAAGACGGGTTCTTTCTTCGGGTTGTGCCACATGCCTTGCGCCTTGGCGTAAGCCTCCACCAGAGCCAGCTGGTCGTCAGCACGACCGGTCAGTCGCAGATAGTCGATCGTCACCTCGTCGATGGGGAAGATGGCCGCGGTCGAACCGAATTCGGGGCTCATATTGCCCAGGGTGGCGCGGTTGGCCAGCGGCACCTCGGCTACGCCTTCGCCGTAGAACTCGACGAACTTGCCGACGACTCCGTGCTTGCGCAGCATCTCGGTGACCGTGAGCACGACGTCGGTGGCGGTGACGCCCGGCTTGATCTCGCCGCTCAGCTTGAAGCCGACGACGCGCGGTATCAGCATCGACACCGGCTGGCCGAGCATTGCCGCCTCGGCTTCGATGCCTCCGACGCCCCAGCCCAGCACGCCAAGGCCGTTGACCATGGTGGTATGGCTGTCAGTGCCGACGCAGGTATCCGGGTACGCAACACCATCACGGACCATGACGGTCCGGGCCAGATACTCGATGTTGACCTGGTGCACGATGCCAGTGCCGGGCGGCACCACCTTGAAGTCGTCGAAAGCGCCTTGACCCCACCGCAGAAATTGATAGCGCTCGCCGTTGCGGGCATATTCGATTTCGACATTTCGCTCGAAGGCGTCCCGGCGGCCGAACACGTCGACGATCACCGAGTGGTCGATCACCATTTCGGCGGGTGCCAGCGGGTTCACCTTGTTCGGGTCGCCGCCGAGCTCGCCGACAGCTTCGCGCATGGTGGCTAGGTCCACGATGCAGGGCACGCCGGTGAAGTCCTGCATGACAACGCGGGCCGGGGTGAACTGGATTTCGATGCTCGGATCGGCGGATGGATCCCATCCGGCGACCGCGTCGATGTGGTCCTTGGTGATATTGGTGCCGTCTTCGGTGCGCAGCAGATTCTCGGTGAGGACCTTGAGGCTGTAGGGAAGTTTGTCGGCGCCGGGGACCGCGTCGAGTCGGTAGATCTCGTAGCTGTTCTCGCCGACCTCAAGGGTGTCGCGTGCTCCGAACGAGTTCAGGGATGAATTCTTGCTGCTCACATCGGCTCCCGGCTTGATCATCGCCGCGACGGGCTGTGTCGGCGGCGCTCGATATCGTAACAGTACGCTTGTCCCGTAAGGGCAAAGTTGGAAATTTCGGTTGCTCGCATCCAGTCTTGTCCTCGGGCGCGTGTGTCGCTACCCCGATGACCGGATTCTTGGGCGCAAGCCTCGGACTTCAGTCCGGTGTGAGCCCATCGGGTTAGTCGGCGGGCGGAGCCCGGTGTTTCAGAGTGGTCGTGCTTGGCCGTCGATGTATTGCTTGATGATTGATAGTGGTGCGCCTCCGCAGGAGGCGGCGAGGTAGGACGGTGACCAGAGGTGTCCGCGCATGCGGGCACGGACACATCTACCGGTGAATTCGCGGCGCACTGTGTAGGAGGTGGGGCCCTTCAACCGTTGAACAAGGGTGGCGATCGCCAGGGTGGGCGGGTAGGCCAGGAGTAGGTGCACGTGGCCTGTCTGGCCGTTGACCTCAATCAACTCGGTGTCGAGATCGGAGCAGACCCGCGCATGGTGTGCTCGCAGAAGGTGAGCATGGCGTCGGTGAACACGGGCGCCTGTACTTCGTCACGAACACCAGGTGGGCGTGCAACAAGGAAACGCTGTGTCGAGCGCGTCGGTAGGTCTGGGTTGTCGCAGGTGGGCCTTAGGGTCGGGTCATGCAGATGCGTTATCGGTACCGCATTGAACCGACTCCAGCCCAGCAGCAGATGCTGGCGCGGGTGTTCGGGTGCTGTCGTGTGGCGTTCAACGACGCGCTGCGTGTGCGGGATGAGGCGTATCGGGCCGGGGTGAAGTTCTCCGATAGTGAGATTCAGCGCCGGGTGATCGCCGCGGCGAAGACCACCCAAGCGCGTGCCTGGTTGGCTGAGGTTCCTAGTGTGGCGTTGGTGCAGTCGGTCAACGATTCACGGCGGGCCTGGCGCAACTTCTTCGATTCGGTTACCGGGAAACGCGCGGGCCGCAAGGTGGGCCGGCCGCGGTTCAAGTCGCGTAAGGATCAGCGGCAGTCGTTTCGGCTGACCCGCAACGGATTCAGTCTCAAAGCCAACGGTCGGTTGTTCGTGGCCAAGGTGGGTGAGGTGCGGGTGCGCTGGTCACGCGGCCTACCGTCGACTCCTTCCTCGGTGACGGTCATTCGGGAACCCGACGGGCATTTCTACGCCAGCTTCGTTGTCGAGGTCCCAGTATCACCACTGCCGGTCACTGACCGGGAGGCCGGTGTGGATGTCGGTATCGCCCGGCTGGCCACGGTCGCCACTACCGATGGTCAACGAGTCGATGTCCCCAATCCGAAGCATTTCGGTGGCAAGCTGCGCAAACTGCGACGGTTGGAGCGGGAGAAGTCCCGCCGTCAGAAAGGATCAGCCAACAGAGGCAAAATCAGGCGCAAAGTCGCGATCGTGCACAACCAGGTGGCGCGGGCTCGGCGGGATTATCACCACAAGCAGGCTTTGGCGTTGGTGCGCGAGAACCAAGTGCTCCACGTCGAAGACCTCAACATCGCCGCAATGGTGAAAAACCGTCGGCTCGCGCGTGCGATCAGCGACGCCGGGTGGGGACAGTTCGTGAAGATCATCGCCGAGAAAGCCGACCACTACGGACGCACTGTCCACGCGGTCTCGCGCTGGTTGGCGTCGAGCAAGACCTGTGCGGCGTGCGGGTACCGCCTCGACGAACTCCCACTACAGATCCGGGTGTGGCAATGCCCGTCGTGCCAGGTGGTCCACGACAGAGACCACAACGCCGCCAACGTGATTCTCGCTGCCGGGCGGGCAGAGAGACTAAACGCCTGTGGAGCCCGTGTAAGACCGCAACCTGTTGCGGCAGTGGGTGTTGAAGCAGGAAGCACCCCAACAGCGGCGTAAGCCCCCCCGGGAATCCTCGGGCTTCAGTCCGGGGAGCACGTCAAATACTCGCGAGAAATATCGTGTCGCCACGCCCGCTGCTTCCTACTCATCGCGTACCGTGCTGCTGTGGCCGGACCGCACTCGATCCCTCTCCAGGTCCAGTTTCTTCCGTCGTATATCCCGCCGGAGATCGACATGGAGCACGTGGTGGCCGACGTGGCGCAGGACGGCGTCAGTGTGCCGCCGGCCGACCAGGCCGATGTTCCTGCCCTGCGTGAGGTCGTCGAGGGCGCGCGCGAGGAAGGGATCGACCTCAAGATCGTCGTCATCGATGTGAACCCGCCGACCGAAATGCCACTGAGGGACATCGCCACCGAGGTCGGCGAGGCCAATCCGGGGGCGACGGTGTTGGCGATGAGTCCGTCCTATGCAGGCACCTATGGCCCGGCGTTCGACCGAGTGACCCTGGAAGCCGGCCAGGATCTCGCCAAGACCGGCAACTCGGTGCAGTCCTCCCAGAATTTTCTCGGCGAGTTGACGGCCCCCCACTTTCAGTGGACGCCATTCACGATTGTGCTGGTTGTGGCGGTGGCTCTAGCGGTCGTTGCTACCCGATTACTGCAAATGCGTGGCAAACGGGCTGAGGCTGTGCAGGCGGCGTCTACCAGCTCCGATTAGCGTTCTGCGCACCGGAGCGCAAATTCAAATGTCACCATTC
>Ga0209991_10000478_pt1 | contig 17580 bp, 19 predicted proteins | sample ChitaG_FD_183167 | JGI IMG/M metagenome (GOLD analysis project Ga0209991, IMG submission 183167) | Deep subsurface microbial communities from South Pacific Ocean to uncover new lineages of life (NeLLi) - Chile_00310 metaG (SPAdes)... | ecosystem: Environmental > Aquatic > Marine > Oceanic >...
CGGGTGTTGCCACCCCTTGTCAAGAGATCAAACAAGACAAGGACAAAGTGTTCGACTACACAAACAAAGCAAACACCGTCGCCGTTGTTTCTGACGGGTCACGCGTTCTCGGTCTCGGGAATATCGGACCACAGGCAGGTCTTCCCGTGATGGAAGGAAAAGCTCTTTTGTTTAAGTGCCTTGGTGGTGTGGGGGCATTTCCCATCATGCTTGACACCCAAGATCCCGATGAAATCGTGCAGGCCGTGAAGTGGATAGCTCCAGGATTCGGGGGGATCAATCTGGAGGATTTCGCGAACCCAAAGTGCTTCTATATCCTCGATCGATTACGCGAGGAGCTCGACATTCCAGTCTGGCATGACGATCAACAGGGCACCGCATCGATCACCCTCGCAGGCGTTATCAACGCGCTAAAAGTCGTAGGCAAGGATATGAATAAGGCCACTTACGCCGTTATTGGAACAGGAGCGGCAAACATTGCCTTTGTTCGCATTCTCCTCAGCACCGGAGTACCAGCAGGAAACCTGATCCTCGTCGATAGTAAGGGAATCCTCCATTCCAACCGTGAGGACCTAGAGAGAAACAAGGAACAAAATCCGTACAAGTGGAAATACGCCCTTGAAACGAACGCCGAAGGCCGCACCGGAGACATGGCAAGGGCAATCGATAGCGCTGATGTGTTGATCGCTGCCTCCAAGCCCGGACCGGCTACAATCAAGAAAGAATGGCTACGCGCGATGAACAAAGATGCGATCGTATTTGTCATGGCTAACCCGGTCCCTGAGATCTGGCCGTGGGAGGCAAAGGAAGCGGGAGTAAGAATCGTGGCAACCGGTCGTTCTGACTTCTCCAATCAGGTGAATAACTCAATCGGTTTTCCCGGCATCTTCCGAGGGACACTTGATGTACGCGCGCGAACGATCAGCGACGAAATGGCAATTGCTGCTTCCCATGCTATCGCGGAAACAGCCCAGAAGAAAGGTATCCACGATGAATATATCGTCCCCACAATGATGGAGACAGATGTGTTTATTAACGAGGCGGTCGCCGTCGGACTGAAGGCAATCGAACAGGGAATCGCGCGAAGATCACTTACCGCGGATCAGTTGCGTTGCGAAGCAGAAGAGAAAATCCATCACGCACAACAAGAGACAAAGATCCTGATGAATGCCGGACACATTGCGCCACCCCCATTAGCTTGACAAGAAATGAAAACTAGGAGTAGTATCAGTTCCATGGATAACAGAAAGTACTTCCTCATAGTGAACTTGATCGCCGGACGGGGTCATTGCAAGAATATCTTCCCTCGAGTGAAAGCTGAATTGGATCGCCGTAATCTCAGCTATGACACCCATTTTACCAACGAACCCATGGAAGCGACCAATGTGGCGCAAATGGTAATCGAGGCAGGATTTACCCATATCGTTGCTATGGGTGGGGATGGGACAATCAACGAAGTCGTGAACGGCATTGTAAAGTCGGCAACACCTTACCCTCTAGGAGTAATCCCAGCGGGGAGTGGTAACGATTTCGCGCACGTAACGGGAATCCCAACTGATCCAATGGAAGCAATTGAGCTCCTCGTATCTGGGGAGGAACGCACAATCGACTTGGGATACATCGTAGGTGATCGGTACTTCGTCAACGGCGTGGGAATCGGAATCGACGCCCAAGCAGCCCGTGACGTCCTGGGTATGAATCACTTGCGGGGAACAGCCGCCTACCTCTACGCCGCAGTGAAAGAGGTCATTCTATTCAAGGCATTCCCGGTGAAGCTAGTCGGCACGGGCTGGACCGAGGAAAGAGAGTTCATCTCCATTGGAATAGCGAACGGGAAGTATTGCGGCGGCGGGTTTAAGCTTGCCCCCAGAGCCGAGATCGATGATGGTCTGCTCGACATTGCTGCGATTGAAGATTTCCCTTCGAGGATCAAACGGTTAATCAATCTACCACGGGCACGAAAGGGTACACATCTGGGTCTCGCCGAGGTACATTACCATCAAGATCCTAAAGTAACCGTCTCCTCACCAGCTAAACTAGTTGCCCATATCGATGGCGAGGTGTACCGCCTGCCTAAAAGCCCATTTGAGATCACTGTCGCCGCGAAGATGCTCCATGTGATCGCAACCTCGCCACAGAGCGGACCGAGCAACTAGCTCGAAGCGTCCTTTGGTAATGCTCCTTGCCTTGTAGGAAACTAGATGGTATCTTCCGCATAACTAAGAAGTATCTCTCCAATGACAAGCATATGGTGATCGTTCTTTTTGTAGTACTTGTGCAGGATCTCTGAGGAGGAAAAGTCAACTTCTTCCAGCTGTTTACGCAGCAGGATGCGGCACTCGTAGTGAAGGACGCACTCCTTGATGATTGGGGTGTTCACCTCTTCGGAGGCAGCTAACGTCAGACCACACGCAGCCACCTTATCAATGTCGCTTCCTGATTTGGTTCCGCAAAAGAGAAGTTCTTCTTTGAGCGTGTTTAGCCCGGGAACGTTCACCGTAAAACTCTCCGAAGACTGCAAACAGCTGTAAGTATGGCGCGACTGCCTGACAAGCACTGTGAAGACTGGCCGACTCCAGACGGTCCCCATCTCGCCCCAGCCAATTGTCATCGCGTTTGCCTTGCCATCTCCATCCAGAACCACTAGAAACGCTCCATCTCCGGAAAGGGCTTTCTCCAAGAGATCAGCGCGATCACTCCAGGAAAGTAGCTTTTTCACTGCTTCCTCCTTAGTTTTGCACGAATTGTGATTGCAATTATACAGTTGACAATTCTGATAGCAACTCGCCAACAGCGCAGGGGAACCACTGGAGAAGATCGGGGGAAACCTGTAAAGTTGTTCATCAAGAGAACTGGCTTTGTGCGTGCTTTCACAAAAGGAGAGCGATGGAATCCGTCGATGAGCGGTCTCTGATCGGATCTTGCGGCCTGTACTGCGGCCTGTGTCCACGCTATCAGTCAAACGCGCCGAGTCGATGCCAAGGTTGTCAATTAGGAACAACGCGTTCTTACTGTAGTGTTTACCGTTGTTGTGTCACTAAGCATAAATTCCTGACCTGCGCTGAATGTCCCCAGTACCCCTGCGGAAAGCTGCGGCGCACGCTTAGAATAGACAGAAAGGAAGACAGTTTCCTAACCCACAAGCAAGCCCTTCCGAACCTCGACGAGATCAGGAGAGATGGCCTAAGCTCTTTCTTGGAAGAACAGCGCAAACGCCGCTTATTGGCAGAATACCTTATCGTGAACTACAACGCCGGTCGCTCGGTAACCCTCTATTGCACGGCCTGCGCGCTGCTCCCTTCCCGTACAGTCGAGAGGACAATCTCCAGGATGGAAAGATCACTGGATAAGTTATCTAAACACACGAAAGAACGCAAGGAACTGGCCAAGGAGATGAGAAAATTACTGGAAGCGGCTGCCTCAGATGTCCACATCGACCTGGCATTACGAAGAAAAACAACCCGGCCATAGGTCGGCATTATTGGCTACTGCTATTGTTTTCCCGCTTCTGTATGATAGCACTGACACTCGGGACAAGATTGGCAATTGCCTCAGCCAGTTCGATATCCCCTGTGGTTGTTATCTTGAGATTGATCGCCTCTCCGGAAACGGTCCACACCCTGACCCCTGCCGCGAGAGCGGCCTGCGCATCATCACTCAGTGATGCATTACTCATTCTCAGACACTCGCGAATTAGTTCTCGCTTGAACCCTTGCGGAGTCTGCATTCGTAAGAGCCCTTGCCTGCTGACCTGTTCCCTTAACAGGCCACTTACCTCATCCTGGTAACAAAGTGTGTCGGCTACGGGAATCACGGGCACACATGCACCGTATTGCCTTACTCCCGTTACTACACGCGCAATCAACGCCTGACTGGGGAATGGACGAGCAACATCATGAATCAAGACGATGTCACCGGTTGCCTCTTCTATCCCGGCAAGGGAGGAATCCTGTCGTTGCTCTCCACCATACACAAACCGAATCTCCTTTTTCATTCCTTGTACAAGGGATGCTGCGCGCTCCTTCTCTTCACGCGCCACGACAATGATGATCTCATCAATCAACGGGGATCGGAGAAACGGGCTCAATGCATGAAGGAGTAGGGGGCGGCGAGCAATTTCAACATAGACTTTGTTCTCTTCAATGCCAGCCCTTGCGCCTCTGCCAGCAGCAAGCAGGATACCACTAATCTGTGTGGTCATCGTTATTGGGGAAGGATCACTCTTCCGTGCTGGTTTCCGTCACCTTGATCAGGCTGTCTCCATAGGGACTAATCTCATAAATCTCCCAAACACCGGAACGATTAGAGTTGAACAGGATTGTGTTCTCAGTTGTCCACATTGGGTTTACATCATCATCTTCGTGCGTAGTAAGCCGAACCGTTTGTAACGTGTCAACATTGACGATGTACAGATCAACGTTCTTGTCGAGGTCCGAACAGAATACAATCTGATCCCCTTGCGGAGACCAGCTAGGCGCCCAGTTATTGCCCTCATTGCTGGTCAACTGCGTTTCTTCGCCACTGTAAGGCTGTCGCACATAAATCTGAAATCCCTTCTCACCAGGAGATGCAAAGGCAATAGTCTTACCATCAGGTGAAAGGTCTGGCTCCCAGTTTGTGAGCTCCGGTTCGCTTTCTTGAAAAAGAGAACAACTTCTAATTCCCATAAATCCCAGAAGTGCTATTACTGCAACAACCCCGATTACACCCATCTTTTTCAAGCCTTCCTCCTCCTTACTTTTCCCATCGAGGGTTTTCTCCCGCAGGTTCAACGAAGAGCATTCGTCCCGCTTCGGTCTGCAGAGTGCTTTTGACCGTTGTTCTAATCTTACGCCCAATGTGACGTCGGCCATTTTCAACCACGATCATTGTCCCGTCGTCCAAGTAACCAATTCCCTGGCCTATTTCCTCTCCACGATCAATCACTTCCACGACAATCTCCTCTCCAGGGATGAACTGAGGCCTCACAGCACTAGCAAGTTCATTAACATTGAGTACTCTTATTCCCTCAACACGTGCCACTCGATTTAGGTTGTAGTCAGTAGTGAGTAATGACCCTCCTTGTTCTCGAATCATATGAATTAGCTTTCGATCCACTTGCTTAACAAAGGGATAATCCTGCGAGCAGACACGAACGTTCACATGTTCATTTTGCATCAACCTATTAAGAACCTCCAGCCCCCGTCGACCCTTGCGACGACGTAATCCATCCGAAGAGTCGGCAATATTCTGCAGCTCGCTGAGAACAAATTCCGGCACACGAATTTCCCCTTCCAGAAATCCGGTCTCTACAAGGGGACCAATCCTCCCATCAATGATCACGCTTGTATCGAGAACCTTACTGGAGAGGTTATCATCCATGTTTAGTCTGTCAGCCAGCTTGGTACGTCGGCCAAGAAAAGATGACACAAGGGACGTGTTCAGTCGATATCCAACACATAAGCCAAGGAGAAGAGCTGTAATAAGGATAGTTCCCTGAGCTATTTTTACCCCAATTCCTGTGGGAAAAATAAGTCCAACCGAAACCAGAACAACAGTCCCGATAACCGCAAAGCTTAAGCCGACAAACAAGCTATTGATAAGGCGCACTATGGTCCTCTCTTCGTTAACTGCCGCCGGCCTGCGCCATACACTAGTAACCAACCTATACACAAACCTCCTCCTATTCCTCCGGCCAGGAAAGCCGCTCACATGGCTGTGCCAGTCAACCCTAGAGAAAGACTCTGGCTTACAGCAACTGCCGCGCCAAGCATAACTAGAAAAATACCGAATAGATACTTAAGCACTTCCACCTCCGACTAGTTAAAGAGAAATACTTTGCTTGTTTTCTCGTCCGTTTTCTGCTACTTTCGATTATATACTGTGCTTGACACCAAAACAAGATTTTGCTATTCTATAGGGCATAATAAGCACTTGTTTCGAGGCAAGAGAAGCACTTAGTCGAGCGACAATGAAGGGAGGGGACACTGAGCGCCACCTGGACTGTCCGTGAGATTGTTAACTGGACACGTGGTTATTTCAAGAAAACTGGTATTACACAGCCGCGGTTGGAAGCAGAGATTCTCCTTGCTCACTCACTTAACGTAGACCGCCTCTGCCTCTACCTGGCACCGGACAAACCATTGACACTTGCGGAGCGAGAGCGTTTCAAAGAGGTGATAAGAAAGCGCCGAGACGGTGTCCCTCTACAGCTTCTTACCGGCGAGGTTTCCTTCTTTGGCCTACGTTTCCGCGTTCGTGAAGAAGCGCTTATTCCTCGACCGGAAACCGAGGAATTAGTAGAGAAAGCACTTAGCCTTGCCCCCAAGAATCGTGATATTAGATGCCTCGACCTGGGTACTGGGACAGGAGTGATCGCGGTTTGTCTAGCGAAGTTCCTTCGTCGCGCTCACGTAACTGCTGTCGACATCTCACCGAAAGCCCTTCGGCTCGCAGGTGACAATGCTGAATTAAACGGTGTTGCCGACAAGATCGTCTTCCAGGAAAGTGATTGGCTAGGAAAAGTCCAGGGGCGATTTGACTTGATTGTCTCTAATCCCCCATATATAGATGAGGGGCTGCTTGAGAAATTGCCCACAGAGGTTCGTGAACACGAACCACGCGTTGCCTTGAATGGAGGCAATAATGGAACAGAACAGATGAAACTCCTATTGGAGGATGTACGCACCCACATGAACAACAGCGCCGTACTCCTCCTGGAGATCGGAGAGAGCCAAGCCACTCAAGTCCTGCAACTGGTGGAACGGGCTGGGTTGGTTGAAGCCAATATTGCCAATGATATTGCTGGCAAGCAGAGATTCGTGATCGCCACATGTCCGTAATGATCCAGGTTTCTGAACTTCACTTTTCAACAGATGACGGATTCACAGTATTTGAAGACGTTCACCTGCACATCAACCGGGGCGAGTTGGCGTTCTTGATTGGCCCATCACACGCAGGAAAAACCCTGTTGTTGGGACTGCTGGCTGCGCAGATCCCTTCACAACAAGGGCAAATTCTAGTCTGCGGGCGGAATGTCGCTCGACTCCATCAAGGAAAGGCCTTCGCTCTAAGAAGGAAGATTGGCTTTCTCCCACAACATTTCACATTGCTGCCGAAATTCGCTGTCTACAACATAACCTTTAAATTAAGAGCCCTGGGGACTTCCCGAGAGCAGGCTGAAGAACAAGCGCTTGCCGCTCTGGAGACTGTGGGATTGATCGACAAGCTTTCTACTCTGGCAACAGAATTCAAGGCCATTGATCAACTCAAACTAGCCATCGCTATCTCGATCTGTAATGAACCCTCTCTTCTGCTCTGCGACGAACCCCTAACTGGGCTTTCGCCAGAAGAGAAGAACGAGGCAATCGCTTTGCTGGAACGAATTAATGACCGAGGCCTGACGATTCTTGTGACAGCGAAGGGGCCCTTACCGCCCACAAAGACTTCGCATCGAACTATCTTGATCGCCGATGGAAGGATAGAAGAAGAATGAGCGTTTTCTTGTTTCTGCTACGTGAGTTTGTTGGTTCAATTAGAGCGAGAACCGGGGTATTACTTCTCTGTTTTCTCCTCCTTATCTTCTCTTTTCTCGCCATATTCTCTTGTTTTTTTCTGCTTGGAGAATCAAAGAGTGACGATCAATTATTGATCCCTGGAGAGATTACTCTCTACCTCTCTGGACAGCTTTCAGTACAGCAAGTTCAAGACCTCTATCTGAACATCCGAGAGATGCAAGAAGTCAAACAGATCAACTACTTGTTCCGCCAGGAAATAGACAAGGGACTGGCAGCAAACGCATTGCTAGTCCGCGCAGTAGACACAGATATAGTTCCCGCTTTGCACGGTGTATTAGACCAATTGGAAGGTGTCGCGCGAGTGGAGTCTCGCGCCTCTGCAGACAAGGCTATGGTTTCATTGTCCACAGCGCTAAGAATTGGCCTATTGGTTGGGCTAGCGATAACTGTAGTTGCGAGTCTAGTGCTGGCGCGAATGGGATTTGCTAAGCTTCTGCGCTCATGCACTGCTAAGATGAAATTACTGCGTTTATCTGGCATCGCCGAGCAAACAATCCGGTTCCCGATAGCTGCAATGGGAGCCATTAGTGGCCTTATCGCAACTACCTTATTGATAGCCGTTATCTACCTTCTACACTCATTCGCGGCTGCAAATCCACACCAGTTCTTCGACACAGCCTCAGGGCTTATTGATCCAGGCACAGTACTGATAACAAGCTTGCTCTGCGTTCCCCTCGGTCTTCTCCTGGGAAGCCTTGGAGGAATTTTGGGAGCAAGCCTCACTGAATCCTGCAGCTCTTAGCTCTACTCATAGCGTAGCGCGTCGACAACTGGGAGTTGCGCCGCGCGCCATGCAGGCCACAAGCCAGCAACCGCACCAACGCCAAACGAGCAAACCAGGGTAGTCAAGATCAATGTCGGGCTGGCTACCACGGCCATCTCAACCCCGAACAACCGGCCGATAACCGACGAAGCGGCTGCGCTAAGCCCTAACCCCAACAGCGTTCCGACGATGCCTCCCACCAGCCCCATCAGGCCGGATTCGATCAAGAAGATGGTCAGTATATGACCGTTCTTCGCGCCGACGGCCTTCATCACGCCGATCTCCTTCGTTCGCTCGAGGACCGAGGTAAACATCGTATTCATCACCCCGACACCACCAACCAGAAGGGAGATTCCGGCGATTCCGGCGAGGAATGCGCTGATCGTCGAGGTCATCGTGCCAATCACTTCGCTGATATCGGTGTAGGTCACGGCTGAGATCTCAGAGCCGCGAGCGTTCAAGATCTCTTCGGCGCGATCGGCGACTTCATCGACATCCTCACCGGGATTGACCCGCACCACCGTGATCAAGACATCCTTCGCCGGTCCCCAGAGGAGATCCATCGTCTCGTACGGGACATAGATTGTGTCCTGGTTCTGGCCCTGGTTCATCCCCGCAGCGAAGCCCCCGCGGGATCCCCCATCTTCCTCGGCCGGAATGAGAATGCCGACGACGGTTAGAGAGAGCTCCGCGGTACCCTCGCCCGCAACGAGAACCGTGTCACCGACCGAAGCTTGGAACCTGTTGGCGATTTCGCTTCCCAGGACGGTCACTGCCTCTTCGCCTACCTCGAACAGCCTTCCGCCTTTCTGCACTTCCAGTTCTCCGGTAAACGACTCGAATTCGGTGATCAACTCGGGAGAGAGACCACTGACGGGAAAGAACCCTTGTAGGGGCGTCCCATCACTTCTCGGCGGACCCTGAACAAAGGCGGTGCGTTCCCGTACCGCTGCAGCAACCTTGACGCCTTCGACCGCCCGCAAGGTTGCCAAATCGAGCGCGTACTCCTCGGCACCGCCTGGGCCGTGCGCCTGGGGGCCGAACGCGTCCTCGTTCATGATGATGAACGTGTCGACACCGAAGACGCTGGCAATCTGACCGGTGATCGTGCGTTCGAGTCCGAGCCCGATCGAGATCAGCGCAACGACTGCCGTGATTCCGATGAACACACCGATGACGGTGAGCCAACTTCGCATTCGTCGGTGCATGATGCTCTGTCCGGCGAGCACCAAGAAGTCTTTAAGCATGGGAATCACCACCTTCGATATCACGCCCTGTGGAAGGAACACCAGATTCTCCTTCTACTCCGTAGCTGCTTACAGCGACCACGCACCCGTCTCGCAATCGGATGATGCGATCAGCAATTGCCGCCGCGTCCGGGTCGTGCGTCACGATGATCACGGTCTTCCCGTCCTTCACGCTCAATTTCTTGAGCATTTCGAGAATCGGTGTACCACTCTCGGTATCCAAATTTCCTGTCGGTTCATCGGCTAGGATAATTTCCGGGTCGTTCGCCAACGCGCGGGCCATTGCCACGCGTTGCCGTTCTCCACCGGAGAGCTCATTCGGTTTATGCTTGACCCGATCTCCGAGACCGACCTTGATCAACAGTTCGCGAGCACGCCGCGCCCGTTCCCCTTTGCGAATTCCTTGAAAGATCATCGGAAGCTCAACATTCCTCTGCGCAGAGAGCGTCTGGACTAGGTTGAACGTCTGAAAAACGAACCCGACTTTCTTTCCTCGAAGCGTAACGAGTTCGTGCTCCTTTAGCTGCTGTAGGTCTTGTCCATCGAGGAAGGCCGTCCCGCTAGTCGGAGTATCGAGTGCCCCGACAATATGCATTAGTGTCGACTTCCCCGATCCGGACGGTCCCATGATCGCGATGACTTCACCCTCCTCGACCACAAGGTTGAGACCGCGCAACGCCCGGACTACCGTCTTTCCAAGTCTGTAATCCTTCGTAATCTCCCTAAACTCAAGTAGTGGCACAGCTAGTCCTCCAGTGCGGTAAATGTGTATTCGCTCAGTTCCATCCTAAGTACTTCCACCCATTCCTCATCATATCTGTTTTCAATGATTGTCCGCGGGAACATATAGACCGGATGTGATAACTCAAACGCAATCCTTATCCGGGTATCCTCTTGAGCCGGATCAATGAAGGATCCTTCTAGACACCACACCCCCGCAATCTCCACACTGACTATGTCGCCAAATGTTACTCCATCCGGAAGGAGGTATTCCTGTCCTTCTTCAAGGCGAGATCGTTGGCCCATCACTGTTTGCAGCGAGGAGGGACTAACATTCCCTCCGCTTCCATACAACATGCTCGCCCCACCAAAGAGAAACCCAACGCCAGCTAGTTGGCTCTTGCTCCCACTCGCCTCAACAAACATGCTCAGGGTATACTGTCCGTTGCCGTGTGAAACAACGGTCACTTCCAAACTCTGGGGCGCTTGCATCTCTCCACTCACTATTCTGTACACCATCTTTGTCGTTCCAGCTGGAAACGCCGCCAGATCAACTTGACCGGATGCTGACAGGACAAACCCCAGTAAGCCAAATAACACTGCCAAAACCACGATCTTATTCATCATATTCCCCCCTGTTTTCCGCTCCATCTCTTCCCCCCGTAGCCCTCCATACGATATAGGATTGACTGACAACCTTCAATCCCGTGCACAGGGGGAAACAGGAGTTAATGCTGGCGCCCTTTCCGCTTGAACACCCTAGACAAGCGGCTTATCCCCCTATTAGAGAGATAGAATAGGCCAACTCCTACCAGGAGAAGCTCGACAAATTTGAACATCAATGAGAACGCCACTGCCTCCGCTCTTCCCACTCCGACAAGCGCAAAGATACCAATCGATGCGGCTTCGCCAGTTCCCAGCCCGCCAGGGGTAATCCATAGGAAGAAGGAGATTATGATGTTCAGTGTGAATAAGAGAGATAGCTGGGCAAAGTCAAACGTTTGATGCATAGAGAAATAGAAGAAGACCTGCGGGCGCATGTAGACAAGGAAGTTCGCCACCATCTGGATAAGGAATGCCAGCAGTGTTCCCTTCCAGTGCCGGCTAAATGCATCATAGATCTCATCCTCGGTTTCAGCAACCTTAGCTGCCGCTCGCTCGATCCCGTCATGCCAGCGGCGGAACGGATATCTCAGCAGTCGGACCATCTGGCTCATCCATTTGAAGTTTCCCACAAAGTTCACTAAACCAATAATGATCCAGAACACGACAAAGGCAACTCCAATTACTATAACTCGCTTCTCTATCGTGTTAATATCTGGGGAAACAACGGCATAGAAACCTCCGATAAGGATAAAGATAACAAGGCTCAACCCTCCAAGAAAACGTTCCACAACGATGGTCGCGAAGATGCGCGTCATTGGAGCGTTGGCGTGTTCGGCAGCCATCAGGCCTCTGACTGGCTCCCCTCCGAAGTAGAGCGAGGGAGTAAGATAACTCACGGCGTATCCACTCATCCGCGCACCAATGATATGCCTTATCGGAATCCTGACGCCGTAAGAGCGCAGGATAACCCACCATCCTAGAAGCAAACTGATCGTAGCAAGAAACACATTCCCCATCACGGCGACAATGCCAATACTGCCCAGCTCCTGAAGCTGCCCAAGGATGCTACGCCAGCCAACGTAGTAGACAATAGCGCCAAATAGGCCAAATCCAATCACAACGGAAAGCGTGTAGCTTAACTTCTTCCTGAGTGGTCTATTCATAAGGGAATGCTATCCTATATTCTTTTTTCATCTCAACACCAGAGAAAGGATCATCTTCAAGGCAGCTCCAACTGAGGCTTCCTTATTTGACATGCGGCTCCCTGACCAGACAAAGCGCTTCCCTACTGATCCCTTTTCACTTACAACCGCTATGTACACCAAACCGACCGGCTTAGACTGAGTTCCTCCCGTTGGACCAGCAATCCCAATAATTGCCGCGGCAATATCACTTTGAAAAAGCTTCCTACATCCCTTGGCCATCGCCTGTGTTGTCTCGCGGCTTATCGCTCCCTTTTCCGCCAAGATATGGGCTGGAACCCCGAGAAGCGTTTCTTTGAACTCATTCTGGTAAGCAACAACGCCGCCATGAAAATAGTCAGATGCTCCTGAGACATCTGTAATGCGGCTTGCCAGGAGCCCTCCGGTACATGACTCTGCAACAGAAATAGTTAACCTCTTCTCATGTAACACTTCTCCCAATTGTTCCTCGAGCCGGGGCATCTTCCCTCCTTATCCTTAGAATCCCATATTCTATAATATCTTGATCAACAAGCAAGAGGACAATCCTCACGCCCACTAACCCATCCTAAGCGCCAATTGCATAGATCTCTAAGCAAGCATTGAGAACATGCCGGGCGCTGTGGATGACATAGCTCCCGCCCGAAGCGGATCAACTGAAGATGTAACTGCTTCATAAACAAGGGATCGCGAGGAAGGATCGCGTTCATTTGCTCGTGTGGGTCATCCGATGAGCCTACGACACCAACACGGGTCAACACACGCCGGATATGCGTGTCCACTGGAAAGTAGGGCTTACCAAAAGAAAAGAGAACGACAATTCCTGCCGTCTTCAGCCCTATACCAGGTGACGCAAGGAGCCAGGTCATCATCCCGTTTAACGTGTAATTGGCGAGGAAGGATAGCGCAAGATCCCCTTCCCTTTTCTCAATTCGATCAAGTATCTGTTTGATGCGCGCCGCTTTTTGGTGGTGCAGCCCGCCAATTCGGATCACCGCGGCAATTTCGTCCACCTTTGCATTCTTCACAGCGGCAAAATTCCCAAAATGCTCAATAAGGGCACGATACGCTCTCTCGGAGTTGTTGTCATTCGTGTTCTGGGAGAGGATGGTCCTAATCAGCATTTCAAGCGGATCACGCTTAGCAACGCTGATCTGTCCATAACGATCGTGAAGCCGTTTTGCAATCCACCTTACTTTCTCCTCCGCCTTCATGCCAACAAGGATAGGAGGGCAGGTCCTAAGAATGCAACTGGAAAAATGACAAAACAGTTGTTACAATCCACGCAAAAGGAGGCTCTGATGATTAAGGCAAATCACGAACAACAACTCGTTATACGGCTGGAAGATGGAGAGGAATTGATTCCTTCACTGCTCGCCCTCGGAATTGATTCGGGGATCATCCTAAATGGGGTTGGCATGCTGCGCGAGCTTGAACTTGGTTACTGGAATGGAAAAAGCTATGACATTAAGCGAATTGATGAACCGGTAGAGCTCCTGTCCTTACAGGGAAACTTTGCCCGCAAAGGCGAGGAACGCGTTCTTCACTGCCACACCACAGTGTCAAAACAGGGCGGTGCTGCGCTTGGCGGACATGTGATCGGGGCAATCGTTAATAACACCGCAGAGATTTTCATCCACAAACTATCTGGAATTACCCTAAGAAGAAAGATGGAGACGACCGGCCTCGCTGGGCTCTACCCACAAAAGAGTTGAACTCCCTGATCGTTCCGCAACCCGTTCAGAAAGTCGCCACCATGCATGCGAGGACGTCCTTCTCGCTGTATCTCGATAACCTGAAGTAGCTCATCTCCCGTTCCGACAAGCAACCTCCCCGTCTCCCTCAACGCAATCTCTCCGGGCACCACTTCTCCACACTTAATCCCCGTAAGTAGGGTTCGATGGAGCTTCATTCTCTCGCCGCCCAGGTAGGTGAACGCGCCCGGCCAGGGATTCATACCACGTACCTTATTATGAAGATCGCGTGCGTCTCTCTCCCAATCAAGTAGTCCATCATCGCGAAGTAGCTTTGGGGCTAGTGAAGCGTCTCTCTCCTGTTGCGGAATAGGGTTGATATCTCCAGATTCGATCTTGCTTAAGGTTCTAAGAACTACACGGGACCCAAGAACAGCAAGACGGTCGTGCAGGTCATTCGCGGTTTCATCTGAATCGATGGAAAGGCTCTCGCTAAGGAGGATCTTTCCTGTATCCACTCCTTCATCAATCAAGAAAGTCGTGATACCTGTTCTATCATCACCGTGGATAATTGCCCAGGGTATCGGCGCCGCCCCGCGATAGCGCGGGAGAAGAGAGGCATGAATGTTGATCGTTCCTTGCGCGGGTAGCGAGAAGACCACCCGACGTAGAATCTGCCCATAAGCAACAACAACAATTGCCTCGGGCTCTGCCGCTCGCAATGCCCCTATTGAATCGTCGCTATTGATCTGAACTGGCTGGATAACTCTCAGCCCAAGCTTCTTCGCCGCTACCTTGATCGCAGGGGGCTTAAGCTCATGCTTTCTCCCCGCGGGTCGATCCGGTTGAGTGACAACAAGCGCCACCTCATGCGTCTCTGCAAGCTCATTTAGAGAGGGGCAGGCAAATAGCGCGGTTCCAATGAAGACAATTCTCACGGCTTTTCCTCGCGCTGCTGGCGCATGTAATCATTAAGAACACTACGCCGCCTTACAGGAGTTAGGTAATCGATGAATAGAATCCCACCTAGATGATCCACCTCATGCTGTAGTGCGCGAGCCATAAGCCCTTCTCCTTCAACCTCAATCTCTTTTTCATCAAGAGTAATCCCACGAACTTGGGCTCTAAGCTTACGAACGACTGGGGCATCTACTCCAGGAATACTCAGACAGCCTTCAAGATTTTCCTCTTCTTCCTCCGAAGTTTCGATGATCTCCGGATTGATTAGGATGTACAACTTACCGTCAAGATCAAAAACAATGATGCGTTTGGCGACTCCAATCTGTGGCGCAGCAATTCCTACCCCGTTCGCTCGGAGCATTGCTTCTACCATTTTTTTGGAGATATTCTTGATCTCCTTATTGATGACTTCTACGGGATCTGCCACCTGGCGAAGTACGGAATCCCCGTATGTTCTGATTGTCCCCGACATTGTCCTTGCCTCCAAGAGCAACTGATTATATAGTAAGCTTCGGCATGCGACAAGAAAGTGAGACCCTGATGGTACAAATCAGAAAGATCCTTCGCCTAGAGCGCGCGCATGGATACAACGATGACGCTGTTATGTGTGGGTTGGAAGAGTTCATTCGACTGAACTTCCCGACTGCTGCGCGGCTTGTATCCGGATACGGTCAACTCAACCACTTCGACCGTCGACGCGCTATTAGCCAGCTTGACGAACGTATCGCACAAGGAGAGCCTGGATCTCCCGCAACACCTAGCATAGACGATCTCTTCTTACCCGTTCAACAGACAGAAGGAGTAGGGAAGAAGCGCGTAACCCAATTACAGAAGTTAGGGATTCATACAATTGAAGATCTACTCACCTACTTTCCTCGTCGCCTTGAAGATCGTTCACGTTTTCTCCCCATCGGAGAATTGAGCTCAGGTGTCGAAACATGCGTACGTGGAGAAATTGCCGCAATTAGCCGGATTCACGTGAACAGCAAGATGGAAATCGTCAAAGCCGCGATCAGAGATGATTCGGGAGTTCTTTACGCTGTTTGGTTCAACCAACCGTGGATCGCCAAGCAACTGAAACGAGGAGAGAAGATCGATGTCTATGGAAAGGTTGAGCGAACACGTGGTGTAGTCCAAATGTCTTCACCAGTATGGGAACCCGCAAATGAAGGGTTCCTCACCGGCTGTCTGGTCCCTGTTTACCCAGTAACAGAGGGAATGAGCGACCGCTATATTCGCCTGTTGATCAATCGACATCTCAAAACTTATGGATCACTCTTTCGTGACCTACTTCCTGGCCCTCTCCGAAAGAAATATCATTTGCCCAACAAACAAGAAGCGGTTCAATCGATTCATTTCCCAAAAGATCACAGCACGTTCGCGCAGGCCCGCCGCGCACTCGCTTTTGAGGAGCTGTTTCTACTCCAGCTTGGTCTCGCGAGCTTAACGCGCAAGCGTGCTGGCAGATCTCATGTACTTTCCAGTAGACTTGCTGATTCTTTCTTGGCCGGTCTTGACTTTTCGCTTACCGGGGAACAATCAAAAGCACTAGGAGAGATCGTCAGTGATTTGGGCCAAGACGAACAGATGATGCGCCTCTTACAGGGAGATGTGGGGTCAGGGAAAACGATTGTAGCTCTCACGGCGGCACTGTACGCAATAGAGGCTGGAAACCAAGTAGCTTTCATGGTTCCCACTGAAATACTCGCCGAGCAACACTTCTATTGTTTTCGCCGCTTGCTGTCCAAACTTCCAGTGAGAGTAGAGCTGTTGACCAGTGCGAGCAAGAGCAAGGAACTTCTGAAAGCGCGCATAGCGAGCGGTGAGGTCGATCTGGTTATCGGGACACACGCGCTCATTCAACAGGATATCTCATTTAAGGCACTTGGCTTTGTAGTAATCGACGAACAACACCGTTTCGGCGTGGTGCAGCGATCCCTACTGGAGGAGAAAGGAGAACAAATCGACCTGCTTGTGATGAGCGCAACACCCATCCCACGCACAATTACTCTCACGTTCTACGGAGAGTTCGCCGTTTCCTTAATCGAGCAACTACCGACGGGCAAGAAGCAAACGCGTACATTATGGGTCGGTAGTACACGACGAGATGAGATATACAGCGAGGTTCGTCGCCAGCTCGAGACAGGCGGCAGGGGGTATGTTATCCTTCCGCTCGTTGAAGAATCCGAGAAACTTGATCTCAAAGCAGCAGCTCAGGTAGCCGAGGAACTTAAATCCACTTTGTCTCCCTTTCCGGTAGGATTGGTTCACGGCCGCTTGCCGACGGAAGAGAAGACACAAGTGATGAATGCCTTCCGCTCCGGCAAGATTCGCATCCTTGTAGCGACAACGGTAATTGAAGTTGGAATCGATGTATGTAATGCAGATTTTATGGTAATTGAGCATGCCAACCGTTTCGGCCTTTCGCAATTGCACCAGTTACGTGGACGCATCGGTCGAGCCGGACAACCCTCCAGCTGTTTCGCTATTTCCGACGCAAAGACCGAGGAGGCGAAGAGGCGTCTTAGTGCCTTTGTCGATTGTCTCGATGGGTTTGCTATCGCCGAAGAAGACCTGAGAATTCGCGGTCCGGGAGATTTGTTGGGAACACAACAACATGGTTTCTTGAGCAAGTTGCACGCAGTCGATCTGGTTCACGATGCCGAGATAATGATCGAAGCAAGAAGGGAAGCACAGCTGATGCAAGAAAAGGGAGTTCCAGAAGCGGTTACGCAAGCAATAGAGAGACGGTTTGGTGAATTTCTTGCCTGGCTACATGTCTAGAGCAGCATCAGCTGGCACGGGAAGATGTATAGAAAAGTAGTTCCTCGCGGTCAAAGCAAAGGTAACCCA
>Ga0209991_10000479_pt1 | contig 17520 bp, 15 predicted proteins | sample ChitaG_FD_183167 | JGI IMG/M metagenome (GOLD analysis project Ga0209991, IMG submission 183167) | Deep subsurface microbial communities from South Pacific Ocean to uncover new lineages of life (NeLLi) - Chile_00310 metaG (SPAdes)... | ecosystem: Environmental > Aquatic > Marine > Oceanic >...
ACCTGCAGTGCCCAGGCGTGACCGTGCCGGTCCTGGCGGACCACCTCCGGGTCTCCGGTCACCGCGCCGGTATCGGTGTCCATGTGCACGGCGACGGTCTGCTTGGTGTTGATGAGGTTCACCAAGACCGTGCCGTCCAGTGCGGCGCAGCCCGCGACGCCGGGACGATCGGGCCAGGTCCACACCGTCGACACCGTCGAGTCCTCGCTGATGCGCTGTAAACGATCGCCGCTCGGGGTCCGGTCGGCGACGTAGAGCGCATCATCGGACGGGTCGATACACATGCCGCCGGCAGTGCCCAGATCTGACAGCGCGGTCGTCGTGGGGGCCTGGTCGACTGTGGTCGGCTGCTCGATACGGAGCAGCTTGCCGGCCAGCGAGCCAGGGTCCGACGCCAGTCCGGGATCGCCGGCGTCGCCGGTCTGCACCACCAACGTGGTCGGGCTGGTGAAGATCAGCGCTCCGGTGTTGCCGTTGGCGCCTTTCGGAATGCCGGTCAGGATCGGCTTGGGAACGTCGCCGTCGGCGATCCGGATGACGCGGTTGTCGGTCGGCGTGCTGACGTAGGCGTACATCAGCCGATCCTGGGAGTAGGTCGGGGACAGGATGATGTCCATCAGTCCGCCGTCGCCGCTGGGGTCCACGGGAATCACCGTCTTGACGAAAGGCTCGGCGCGGACCGACACCTGCTTGACCGCGCCAGTGGTTCGCTCGGCCACCAACGCGGACTTGCTGTCGGGCAGCATGACCAGGCCGCTGGTGCTTTCCAGGCAGCCCTGCATAACGCCGGGAGCTGGACACTCCTTGGGGAACGGTTTCGCGGGCAGCGGAGGCGGCGGGGGCGGCGTCGACGTCGGCCCCGCCGCAAGCTTGGGTTGGGTGGTGAACGGTTGTGACTGCGCCGAATCGAATCGGGCGCAGCCGGCACCAGCAAGCAATGCCGCGCACAGCAGCACCACAACTGGCTCTAGCGGCCGACGCTGACTCATGCAGGCCAGGTTAGGGGATTGCTGGGCGCTGCGCGCCACGCGCTCCCCGGGGCATGCCGCCGGAGCCCACTACAACCAGCTCAACGCGCCGCGCTAATTCCCCATTCGGGGCTCGCTAGCACTTACCCTGGTACTCGTGACGAGTCCCCAAGACCCACAATCCTGGCAGCGGCCCGACGATTCGGGTGGCCGGCCTGCCTCGGCGAGCCTGGTGGACCCTGAAGACGATGTCCCGTCAGCAAACTACGGCGCTGATTTCGAGACCACCGCTATCCCACAGCACGACTCGGACAAGCCGGTGAGCGAGCAGTCGTTCGGACTGTTGAATGATCCTGAGCCGCTTCCATACGTGCAGGCCGGCACAGGTCTGGCGGCAGGCGCGTACGGCTCTCCGGCGGCCCCGTCCGAGGTTCCGGTCAGCGATCGCGACCACTTCGGCGACCTGGACCGCAGGGGCACCCAGGACCTCGGCTTGTTGTTGCTGCGGGTCGCCGTCGGCGCCCTGCTCATCAGCAACGGCCTGCAGAAAATGTTCGGCTGGTGGGGTGGCGAAGGACTCAGCGGCTTCCGGGAGTACCTGACCGACGTGGGCTTCCGCAACGCCGACGTCCTGAGCTATGTCGGTGCCGGCGGTTTGATCGCCGCCGGGGTGCTGCTGATGCTCGGTCTGTTCACGCCCATCGCGGCCGCGGGCACGTTGGCATATTTGGTCCCGGCGATTCTGGCCCAAGTGGTGGATGCCCGCAACGACGCCCGGCTGTCGGCCTTTCTCACCGACGGACATCAGAACGGGCTGGTGCTGCTGTGCGTGGTAGCGGCCATCGTGCTGATCGGCCCGGGGCGCTACGGCCTGGACGCCGGTCGGGGATGGGCTCGTCGGCCGTTTATCGGATCGATCGCTGCGCTTGTCCTGGGTGTGGGCGCCGGTGTCGCGATCTGGGTCCTGCTCAACGGCGCCAACCCCCTGGGTTGAGTCCCTCGAGCGTTGTTAGCGGTAGGGGTTGGGAACCCGTCCCCGGCTGGCTGCCGTCAGCAGCGGCAGTGTCGAAAACGTGACTGCTGGAAGTAACAGCTCACTTCCATCGTGTCGCCGGGCGCGTGCCCACGACCTCTTGGTGAACCGCAGTCCGTCGATGTCGTCCCATGGGACAGTTTCGCTGCCCAGCAGGGTTCGCACGGTCACGTTTTCTTGGTCTGCTGTTGTCCGGTACCGGATGATCGCCAGCGACAACGGCACAGGGATGAAGAGCAACAGCCCGAACCAACTGGGCCCGGCAAACACCAGCGAGAGCAGCCCCAAAGTCAGGAGGCCGACGGCCAGATGCGCCATCGGCGAAATCTTGACGACGACCGGGGCCGGGGCGGACGCTGAAGGGGAAGCCATGCCGCCATCATCGCATCGAGGGCGAATTTGACCTCTGGCCAGTTCGGCGGCTACCGTCGGTTGTTATGCAGATCCGTGGATTGCGAGTAGTAATTGGGTTGCGCGTTGATGCCGCGCTAGCCCCGAGTCGGGCATAGCACCACCGCATCGACGCGCAACCCTCGTACAGCCGCTGAGCTGTCGGGGGTTTTTTCTTGCCCCAACACCGAGTTGAGATCCGAAAAGACCGGACGGAACCAGAGGAACACAGTGAGCGCACCCACCGCGCGACCCCCCGAGCAGTCGGCGACACCGGACAACGGTCGTCATACCGCAGAAAGAACGACTCCCGCGCAGCCGAAAAGAGTTGCACCCCATCAGATCACCGGGGCGCAGGCAGTGATTCGGTCGCTCGAGGAACTTGACGTCGACATCCTCTTTGGCATCCCAGGCGGGGCGGTCCTGCCGGTATACGACCCGCTGTTCGACTCCCAGAAACTTCGACACGTCCTGGTCCGCCACGAACAGGGTGGCGGACACGCTGCCAGTGGGTACGCACATGCCACCGGCCGGGTGGGTGTGTGTATGGCGACCTCGGGCCCGGGCGCCACGAACCTCGTGACACCGCTGGCCGATGCCTACATGGACTCGATCCCGATGGTCGCGATCACCGGCCAGGTCGGGCGGGCACTGATCGGCACGGATGCGTTCCAGGAGGCCGACATCTCCGGCATCACAATGCCGATCACCAAGCACAACTTCCTGGTTCGCGCCGGTGACGACATCGGGCGCGTGATCGCCGAGGCGTTCCATATTGCGGCCAGCGGGCGGCCCGGGCCGGTGCTCGTCGACATCCCAAAGGATGTGTTGCAGGCAGAGTGCACGTTCAGTTGGCCGCCGCAGTTCGAGCTGCCCGGCTACAAGCCCAACACCAAGCCGCACAATCGGCAGATCCGCGAGGCCGGCAAGCTCATCGCTGGGGCGCGCAGGCCGGTGCTCTACGTCGGCGGCGGCGTTATCCGCGGCGAGGCCACCGGCCAACTGCTGGACCTGGCAGAGCTGACCGGCATCCCGGTCGTCACCACCCTGATGGCTAGGGGAGCATTCCCCGACAGCCACCCGCAGAACCTGGGGATGCCCGGCATGCACGGGACGGTGGCAGCGGTCGCAGCGTTACAGCGCAGCGACCTGCTGATTGCGCTGGGTACCCGCTTTGACGACCGAGTGACCGGCAAGCTGGACTCGTTCGCCCCCGATGCGAAAGTCATCCACGCCGACATCGACCCCGCCGAGATCGGCAAGAACCGGCACGCCGACGTCCCCATCGTGGGTGACGTCAAGGCCGTGATCACGGAGTTGATCGAGGCGCTGCGCCGCGAACGGGCGGTTGCGCCGGAGCCGGAACGGCGACATCAGGACGGGGCCAAGATCGACAATTGGTGGGAGTACCTGCGGAGTGTGGAGTCCACGTATCCGCTGAGCTATGGGCCGCAGAGTGACGGCAGCCTGTCACCTGAGTTTGTGATCGAGTCGCTGGGCAAGATCGCCGGGCCCGACGCGGTCTACGTCGCCGGTGTGGGCCAGCACCAGATGTGGGCCGCCCAGTTCATCTCCTACGAGAACCCCAAGACGTGGATCAACTCAGGTGGCCTTGGCACGATGGGTTTTGCGGTTCCCGCGGCGATGGGCGCCAAGATGGGACGTCCAGAAGCCGAGGTTTGGGCCATCGACGGCGATGGCTGCTTCCAGATGACCAATCAGGAGCTGGCCACCTGCGCGGTCGAGGGTGTGCCTATCAAGGTCGCGGTGATCAACAACGGCAACCTGGGCATGGTTCGGCAGTGGCAGACCCTCTTTTACGGAGAGCGGTACAGCCATACGGATCTGGCCACGCACTCGCGTCGTATCCCAGACTTCGTCAAGCTGGCAGAGGCTCTGGGGTGCGTCGGGTTGCGGTGTGAACGTGAAGAGGACGTTGCCGAGGTTATCGCCCAGGCCAGAGCGATCAATGATCGGCCTGTGGTGATCGACTTCATCGTCGGCGCGGACGCCCAGGTGTGGCCGATGGTTGCTGCCGGTACCGGCAACGATGAGATCCAGGCGGCACACGGAATCCGACCACTGTTCGGCGATCCGGAAGAGGGACACGCGTGAGCAGCCAACGACCTCCGCGTACCCACACGCTTTCGGTGCTCGTGGAGAACAAGCCCGGCGTCCTGGCGCGCGTGGCGTCGCTGTTCGCCCGGCGTGGCTACAACATCCACTCATTGGCTGTTGGCGCCACCGAACACAAGGATCTGTCCCGGATGACCATCGTGGTCGATGTCGAGGACTCGCCGCTGGAGCAGATCACCAAGCAGCTCAACAAGCTGATCAACGTGATCAAGATCGTCGAGCAGGACGACGACAACTCGGTCTCACGCGAGATCGCGCTGATCAAGGTCCGCGCCGAGGCCGCCACTCGAAGCCAGGTCATCGAAGCGGTGAACCTGTTCCGCGCCAAGGTCGTCGACGTCTCCAACGACTCGGTGACCGTGGAGGCCACCGGCACTCCCGAGAAGCTCGAAGCGCTGCTGCGCGTACTCGATCCCTACGGAATCCGCGAGATCGTGCAATCCGGCGTGGTTTCGCTGTCCCGCGGCCCACGCGGTATCGGCACGTCCAAGTAAGAGCCCTGAAAAGCAAAGAGAAGAAGGAAGATTAACGAATATGGCAGTTGAGATGTTCTATGACGACGATGCGGACCTGTCGATCATCCAGGGCCGCAAGGTTGGCGTCATCGGCTACGGCAGCCAGGGGCACGCGCACTCGTTGAGCCTGCGCGACTCCGGTGTTCAGGTGAAGGTGGGCCTCAAGGAGGGATCGAAGTCCCGCGAGAAGGTCGTCGAGCAAGGTCTGGAGGTGGACACTCCTGCCGAGGTCGCCAAGTGGGCCGACGTGATCATGGTGCTGGCTCCCGACACCGCGCAGGCCGACATCTTCGCCAACGATATCGAGCCGAACCTCAACGACGGGGACGCCCTGTTCTTCGGCCACGGCCTGAACATCCACTTTGACCTGATCGAGCCCCCGGCCAATGTCACCGTTGGCATGGTGGCCCCCAAGGGTCCAGGGCATCTGGTGCGCCGGCAGTTCGTCGACGGTAAGGGCGTGCCGTGCCTGATCGCCGTCGACCAGGATCCCAAGGGGGAGGGTCTGGCGTTGGCGCTGTCCTACGCCAAGGGCATCGGTGGCGCCCGGGCCGGCGTCATCAAGACCACGTTTAAGGACGAGACTGAGACCGACCTCTTCGGCGAGCAGGCCGTGTTGTGCGGTGGCACAGAGGAACTCGTCAAGACGGGCTTCGAGGTCATGGTCGAAGCGGGCTACGCACCCGAGCTGGCCTACTTCGAGGTGCTACACGAGCTCAAGCTGATCGTCGACCTGATGTACGAGGGCGGAATCGCGCGGATGAACTACTCGGTCTCGGACACCGCAGAGTTCGGCGGCTACCTGTCCGGCCCGCGGATCATCGACGCCGACACCAAGAATCGGATGAAGCAGATCCTGGGCGACATTCAGGACGGCACCTTCGTCAAACGGCTGGTCGCCAACGTCGAGGGCGGTAACAAGGAGCTCGAGAAGCTGCGCAAGGAGAACGCCGAACACTCGATCGAGGTGACCGGCAAGAAGCTGCGCGACCTGATGAGCTGGGTGGACCGCCCGATCACCGAAACTGCATAGCTGCTCATGGTGAGAGGTTCGGCATCTCTTTGATGCCGAACTCTCGCCGCAGCACGGTACGTGCCGCATAGAAGCCGGCCATGCCGTGCACCCCCCCGCCCGGCGGGGTCGCCGAGGAGCAGAGGTATGCCTTCGGGACCGGGGTTGACCATGGATTCCAGCGCAGCGTTGGGCCGGTGAGTGCACTGAACATATTGTTGCCGCCAACCCCGATGTCCCCACCGACCAGGTTGGCGTTGTGCTCGGCGAGGCTCGCGGCCGGCACGCTGCGCACGCCGACCACCAAGTCCCCGAACCCGGGTGCGAATCGCTCGATGATGCCGGTGACCCTTTCTGCCATGTCCACCGGTGAGCCTTGTGGAACGTGGGCGTAGGTCCACAGCGGGCGGCGGCCCTGCGAGTCGATCCGGCCGGGGTCGACCAGGTGGGGGAGCGCGCCGAGCACCATCGGCCACTCAGCATGGCGGCCCTGCGCGACGTCCCGCTCGGCCAGTGCCATCCGTGCCCGGTCACCACCCAGGTGCAGGGTGGGGGCATGCGCTAAACGTGAATCCCGCCAAGGGATTTCCCCGGCCAGCACGAAGTCGACCTTGGCCACACCCGGCCCGTACCGATAGCGGCTCAAGGCCGCGGCATAGCGCGAGGGCAGCCGGTCGCCGTAGATGCGTAGCAATGCCGTAGGTGCGGTGTCGTAGAGCACAACGCCGTGAGGCGGGCCGGTGACCTCTTCGCCGAGCACCAATTCCCCTCCGTGGGATCGCAAATCAGCGAGCAGAGCTTCGGGGATGGCCTGCGAGCCGCCGATCGGTATCGGCCAACCCACCGCATGGCCCAGCGTCGCCAGCATCAGGCCCGCGCCCGCGGACACTAGCGAGGGCATGCACGAGATCGTGTGTGCCGCAACACCAGTGAACAAGGCTCGGGCATCCTCACCGGAGAGGGTGCCCCATGCCCGGCTGCCTTGGGCCAGCAGCCGCGGCGCGACCCGCAGTGCCGCGGGAATACTCGGCGGGAGCGAACGCTTGTCGCCCAGCAACAGCCCGACCACACCCTGGCAATCCGCAGACAACGGACCCAATAGTCGGCGCCACGACGCACCGTCGTCGAGTTCAGCGCAGGTGCGCTCGATGTCGCGGTAGCCGATCGCGGCCGGGCGGTTCGGCAGCGGATTACCGTAGGACACCTCCGGCACAGCCAGCTTCACCCCGCGCGCGGGCAGATCGAACCCGGCGAAGAACGGCGATGCCACCGCCAGCGGGTGCACCGCGGAGCAGATGTCGTGCGACACGTCGCTGAACTCGGGGTCGGGCAGGGTCCGGGCGCCGCCGCCCACCGTGGACTGCGCCTCGATGACGCGCACTGACAGACCCGCCCTGGCACAGATGACTGCAGCGGCCAACCCGTTGGGCCCGCTGCCGACCACTGTGACGTCCACATTCGCTCCTGCCCTCTGGCCTCAAAATACCGCCCACTAGTCTGGCCGGGTGAGTCTGCCCGTTGTATTGATCGCCGATAAGCTGTCCGAATCGACCGTGGAGGCCCTCGGCGACCAGGTCGAAGTCCGTTGGGTTGATGGTCCGGATCGCGAGAAACTGCTGGCTGCCGTCGGCGACGCCGATGCGCTGCTGGTGCGTTCGGCCACGACCGTCGACGCCGAGGTCATTGCCGCGGCGCCGAAGCTGAAGATCGTCGCTCGCGCCGGCGTCGGCCTGGACAACGTCGATGTCGACGCCGCGACGGCGCGCGGCGTCCTCGTGGTTAACGCACCGACGTCGAATATCCACAGCGCTGCCGAGCATGCGGTGGCGCTGCTGCTGTCCACCGCGCGCCAGATACCTGCCGCAGACGCCACACTGCGCGACCGCACCTGGAAGCGGTCGTCGTTCTCCGGCGCCGAGATTTTCGGAAAGACGGTCGGGGTGGTCGGCCTCGGTCGCATCGGGCAGCTGGTGGCCGCGCGACTTGCCGCGTTCGGCGCAGTCGTCACGGCCTACGACCCGTATGTGTCGCACGCGCGCGCCGCGCAACTGGGCATCGAGCTGCTGACACTCGACGAACTACTTGCCCGTGCGGACTTTATCTCTGTCCATCTACCCAAGACCAAAGAAACTGCCGGGCTGATCGGCAAGGAGGCGCTGGCCAAGACCAAGCCTGGCGTCATCATTGTCAACGCAGCTCGCGGTGGGTTGATCGATGAGGCTGCGCTTGCCGAAGCCATTGTCAGCGGTCACGTGCGTGGAGCAGGCCTGGACGTGTTCTCCACCGAGCCATGCACCGACAGTCCGCTGTTCGAGTTGCCGCAGGTGGTGGTCACGCCGCATCTGGGCGCTTCCACCGCAGAAGCGCAGGACCGCGCGGGCACCGATGTCGCTGCTAGCGTAAAGCTCGCGCTGGCAGGGGAGTTCGTACCGGATGCGGTCAACGTGGGCGGCGGCGTTGTCGGCGAAGAGGTAGCTCCGTGGCTCGACCTGGTCCGCAAGCTCGGCCTGCTAGCGGGTGTCCTTTCCGGCGAGCTACCGGTGTCGCTATCGCTGCAGGTGCAGGGGGAGCTGGCCACTGAAGAAGTCGAGGTACTGCGGCTCTCGGCTCTGCGCGGCCTGTTCTCGGCCGTCATCGAGGATCAGGTCACCTTCGTCAACGCGCCAGCGCTGGCAGCAGATCGAGGAGTACAGGCGTCGATCGCCACCGCCCCGGAGAGCCCCAATCACCGCAGTGTGGTCGACGTGCGCGCAGTGGGGGCTGATGGATCCACGGTGAATGTGGCGGGCACGCTGTCGGGACCGCGGTTGGTCGAGAAGATTGTCCAGATCAACGGCCGCAATCTCGATCTACGCGCTGAGGGCATCAACCTGATCATCAACTATGACGACCAGCCCGGTGCGCTGGGCAAGATCGGGACGCTACTTGGGGGCGCAACGGTGAACATCCTTGCCGCGCAGCTCAGTCAGGACGCCGACGGGGACGGTGCGACGATCATCCTTCGGCTTGACCGGCAGGTGCCGGCCGATGTTCTGTCGGCAATCAGTCGCGACGTCAACGCTTCCACGCTGGAAGTGGTTGATCTTTCATGAAATTGGCGGTGATCGCCGGCGATGGCATTGGTCCGGAAGTCATCGGTGAAGCGCTCGCGGTGCTCGATGCTGTGCTGCCAGGCGTGGACAAGAACGAGTACGAACTCGGCGCCCGGCAGTACCATGCCACCGGCGAGGTATTGCCCGATTCTGTGCTCGCCGAGCTCAGGGGACATGACGCGATTCTGCTCGGCGCGATCGGCGATCCGTCGGTGCCCAGTGGCGTTCTCGAACGCGGTTTGTTGCTGCGTATCCGGTTCGAGCTGGACCACCACATCAATCTGCGACCGGGTCGGCTGTACCCGGGGGTGCAGAGCCCGCTGGCTGGAAACCCGGACATCGATTTCGTGGTGGTTCGGGAGGGCACCGAGGGGCCCTACACCGGAAACGGTGGCGCGATCCGCGTCGATACGCCGCACGAGATCGCGACCGAGATGAGCGTCAACACCGCTTACGGAGTGCGCCGGGTAGTGCAAGATGCGTTCGTGCGAGCCCAACAGCGACGCAAGCATCTGACCCTGGTGCACAAGAACAACGTGCTCACTTACGCCGGGTCGCTGTGGTGGCGAACCGTGCAGAAGGTGGCACCTCAGTATCCCGACGTCGATGTGGACTACCTGCATGTCGATGCCGCGACGATCCACCTGGTCACCGACCCCGGTCGATTCGACGTCATCGTTACCGACAACCTCTTCGGCGACATCATCACCGATCTGGCCGCCGCGGTGTGCGGCGGAATCGGCCTGGCGGCCAGCGGAAACATTGATGGCACGCACACGAATCCGTCGATGTTCGAGCCGGTGCACGGCAGCGCGCCCGACATCGCGGGCCAGGGGGTCGCGGATCCGACGGCGGCCATAATGTCGGTGGCGCTGCTGCTGACGCACGTGGCCGAGATCGAAGCCGCGGCGCGGATCGATAGAGCAGTTGAGCAACATCTGGCGACTCGCGGCGACGAGGTGCTATCGACTTCCGAGGTGGGCGAACGGATTCTGGGCAAGCTCTAGGCAACTGGCTTAGTCGCCGGGCCGGGTCGTCGATGAGATTGCGCGCGGCACCGAAGGAATCGCCATGAGCGGGAACAGCGCGCATACGGCGAACGCGGCCGGATAGCCGGCGACGCCGATGAGACCGCCGAACAACGGCGGCACGACACCGGCAGTGAACAACTGGCTGGTGTTCTGGGTGCCCAGTGCCCGGCCGCTCCAGAACGGTCCGGCGATCTCGGCAATAGCGGTGAAGGCCAGCCCGTTGTCGGACACTGTGGCCACTGATGCCAGCACCATCAACGCGACGCTCACCGGTGAATCGAACCAATCGCTGAATGCCAGTAATGCCATCGACACTGCGGCGGCCCGCGCGATGGTCCGGATCGGTCTCAGGCGCGCGGCGAGGGCATCGCGGGAAACAGCAACGCCGCTGAGACTCCGTGGTAGTCGGCCACGCGAGGAATGACGAGAGCGCCGACGCCCACGCCCAGCGGTTGGGCGGTCTGCCGGACGCCCATCACTAGTCCGCGCTGCTCGGCTGCGAACCAGCCCACGACCAGTCGCCCGCTGGCGCTATTGCTGCTCGCGGCAGCCATGCCGCCAAGAAACAGAAACGCGCTGACAGCGACGAGCGACTGTGCGGCCGCGGCGGCGAATGCGGCCGCGGCGGCGAATGCGGCCGCGGCGGTGAGTGCCGAGCCCAGCGCCAATACGATCCGCTCACCCACGCGGTCGACGACGTATCCCCAAGCGATCAGCGTCACCACCATGCCCAGGCTGGGCATGGCTGATATCAGGCCGGCGTGGGCCAGGTCGAGCCCACGCTCGCTGTTCAGGGAGGGAATGAGGAACGCCACTCCGTTGATGAACACGTTCGCACACAGCGTCACCGACAATGCGATCACCAGCATCGACCAGCATCGACCAGCATCGACCAGCATCGACCAGCATCGACCAGCATCGACCAGCATCGACCAGCGCCTGACGCGGCTTATGGGCGAGGTGGGCACGGCGTCATCGTCGCATAGGTATCCCATAATATGGCATTACCGTCCCAAATAATGAGACGCCCGAGATGCCCGTACGCTGTCCCGGTCGATCGGTCGGTATGGGTCGGGTACTACGCTGAGGCAATGCGTCTCGGCCGAATCGCCAGTCCCGACGGAGTCGCCTTCGTCTCCATCGAAGGTGACTCGAGCGAAGCCATCTGCAAGGAGATCGCCGAGCACCCCTTCGGCAATCCGACGTTCACCAGCCGGACCTGGCCGCTGGCCGACGTCCGCCTGTTGGCCCCCATTCTGGCCAGCAAAGTGGTCTGCATGGGCAAGAACTACGCCGCACACGCCGCGGAAATGGGGGGGCTCGCGCCCGAGGATCCGGTGATCTTCCTCAAGCCGAATACCGCGATCATCGGGCCTAACACGCCCATTCAGCTGCCAGCCGACGCTCAGCCGGTGCACCATGAGGGTGAGCTCGCCGCGGTCATCGGCCGGCCCTGCAAAGACGTGCCTGCATCCCGGGCTGCTGAGAACATCCTCGGCTACACCATCGCCAACGACGTTTCGGCGCGCGATCAGCAGCGCAAGGACGGCCAATGGATGCGCGCCAAAGGGCACGACACCTTCTGCCCGGTAGGGCCGTGGATTGTCACCGATCTGGACCCCAGCGATCTGGACCTCCGCACCGAAGTGAACGGTGAGACACGCCAGCATTCCAATACGGCGTTGATGATTCATGACATCGGCGCAATCATCGAGTGGGTCTCGGCGGTGATGACCCTACTCCCGGGCGATCTGATCCTCACGGGCACACCCGAGGGGGTAGGCCCGATCGAAGACGGAGATATCGTCAGCGTCACCATCTCTGGCATTGGCACGCTGTCCAATCCAGTTGTGCGTAAGGGAAAGCCGTGACCAACCGGAATGTACGCGTCAGGTTCTGTCCTTCTCCGACCGGCACGCCGCACGTCGGTATGGTGCGTACCGCGCTGTTCAACTGGGCCTATGCCCGGCACACCGGTGGCACGTTCGTCTTTCGCATCGAAGACACCGATGCCCAGCGCGATAGCGCAGATAGCTATGCGGCGATCCTTGAAGCGCTGCGCTGGTTGGGGTTGGATTGGGACGAAGGCCCCGAGGTCGGCGGACCGCATGAGCCCTATCGGCAGTCGCAGCGCTCTCCGATCTATCGTGAAGTGCTCGACCAGCTTGTCGCCGCGGGCGAGGCCTACGATGCGTACTCAACCGCCGAAGAGGTTCAGGCCCGGCACCTCGCCGCGGGCCGCGATCCGAAACTCGGTTATGACAACTTCGACCGCGATCTGACCCAGCAGCAGCGAGCCGTTTTTCAGGGCGAGGGTCGAAAACCGGTGCTGCGCCTCCGGATGCCGGACGCCGACCTGTCCTGGCAGGACTTGGTTCGCGGTGAGACGACCTATCCTGCGGGTTCGGTACCGGACTTCGCCTTGACCCGCAGCAGCGGAGATCCGTTGTACACCTTGGTTAATCCGGTCGACGACGCGCTGATGAAGATCACCCATGTACTGCGCGGCGAGGACATCATGCCGTCGACCCCGCGCCAGATCGCGCTGTACCAGGCCCTCATCCGAATTGGGGTGGCTGAACAGGTGCCCCAATTCGCGCACTTGCCAAGCGTTCTCGGCGATGGCAACAAGAAGCTTTCCAAACGTGATCTGCAGTCCAACTTGTTCCTGCATCGTGACCGCGGCTTCATTCCCGAAGGTCTGCTGAACTACCTGGCGCTGCTGGGTTGGGGCATCGCCGACGATCACGATGTCTTCACCCTCGATGAGATGGTCGCCGCCTTCGATGTGGTAGACGTCAACTCGAATCCAGCCCGCTTTGATCAGAAGAAGGCCGATGCAATCAACGCCGAGCACATTCGTCGGCTCACCGGCGACGGCTTCGCCTCGCGGCTGAAGACGTTCTTCGCCGCTCGCGGATATGACACCGGTCTGGACGACGAACAGTTCGCCGAGGCGGCGAGGCTGGTGCAAACCCGAATCGTGGTGCTCGAGGACGCTTGGAATCTGCTTAAGTTCCTCGACAATCCGGCATTCGTGCTCGACGAGAAGGCAGCGGCCAAGGAGTTGCGCCCCGAAGCCGCGCCTGTGCTCAGCGCTGCATTGACCGCGCTCGAAGGGGTCGAACACTGGACGACGGCGGCGATCGAAGTGGCGCTCAAAGCCGCACTGGTGGACGGACTCGAGCTCAAACCCCGCAAGGCATTCGGTCCTGTCCGGGTAGCTGCTACGGGCTCGTCGGTGAGTCCGCCGCTTTTCGAGTCATTGGAACTGCTCGGTCGCGACCGAAGCCTGGACCGGCTTCGGGCCGGCCGCGAGCGCGCGGCGGCCACAGCGACGGAGGCGTGAGAGAAGCAGCGTCAAACGTTTGATACTGTGCACGTCGGCCCATCAGAAGCAACGGTGCGGCCCAGCCGCGCTCCGTCGGGTCGAGAAAAATGGCTTGTGACCAGCGGTTACAGCGGCCAATGGGGTATGGTGTAATTGGCAACACAGCGGTTTCTGGTACCGCCATTCTAGGTTCGAGTCCTGGTACCCCAGCCAACGTCGGTGATTAGGTCAGCATTCTTGCCTGAGTTATGCTGGCCACCCGGAAATAGTTCTGGCCCCCGTCGTCTAGCGGCCTAGGACGCCGCCCTCTCACGGCGGTAGCGTGGGTTCGAATCCCATCGGGGGTACCACCGGTCGCAAGATCAAACCTGGCATCCAACCCGGCTCTCCCAGCCCTCAGAGCCGGCGGGTCAGCGCCTCGGCGGCGGCTACGAGATCTGCGGCCCACCGCGCACCTGGGCGCCGACCCATCCGGTCGATGGGGCCCGAGACCGACACGGCCGCAACTACCGCGCCGCGCTCGTCGCGTACCGGTGCAGACACGCTGGCGACGCCCGGTTCACGTTCGGCCGCGCTCTGCGCCCAACCCCGTTTACGTGTTTCGGCCAGCGTTCTGTCGGTAAACGTCGCGGACAGCAACACCGCCTGCTGGGTTGCCGTGTCAGCGTAGGCAAGCAGCACTTTTGCCCCGGACCCGGCGTGCATCGGTAGCCGTGCCCCGACGGGGACCGTATCGCGAAGTCCGGCAGGCGGTTCCAGGGCGGCGATGCATATTCGCGCGGTGCCCTCACGCCGGTACAGCTGGACGCTCTCCCCGGTGAGCTCCCGCAATCGCGGCAGCACCGCGGCGCCGGCAGACAGTAGCGGATCTTGGATACTCCCGGCGAGTTCGGTGATGGCAGGGCCGAGGTGCCATTGCCCGTCGCTGTCACGGGCCAGTAGCCGATGCACCTCCAGCCCGACGGCCAGCCGGTGGGCGGTGGCTCGCGGCAGGTCGGTGCGTTCGCACAGATCCGCCAGGCCGCACGGGGACTGGGCCACAGCGTGCAGCACTCCCACGGCTTTGTCCAGCACGCCGATACCGCTATCCTGTCTCACAAGGAGATACTAGCGTCCCAGAATGTGAGATGATCAATGGCCATCGCGAACCATCCCCGCACGCTTGCCGAGAAGGTATGGAGTGAGCACGTCGTTGCCGCCGGGGCCGGCGAGGGGGCTTCGCGTGAGCCGGATCTGATCTACATCGACATGCACCTCGTCCACGAGGTGACCAGTCCGCAGGCGTTCGAAGGATTGCGACTGGCCGGCCGGCCCGTCCATCGGCCAGATCTCACGATCGCCACTGAAGATCACAACGTGCCGACGACAGACATCGACAAGCCGATCGCTGATGTGATCTCGCGGACACAGGTGGAGACGCTTCGCCGCAACTGCGAAGAATTCGGCATCAGGTTGCACCCGATGGGCGATATCGAGCAGGGCATAGTGCACATCATCGGCCCGCAGCTGGGGTTAACCCAACCAGGCATGACCGTCGTATGCGGTGACAGCCACACCTCTACCCACGGGGCATTCGGTGCGCTCGCGATGGGTATCGGCACCTCAGAGGTCGAACACGTGCTGGCGACCCAGACACTGTCCTTGAGGCCCTTCAAGACGATGGCCGTCAATGTCGACGGCGTTCTTCCCGCGGGGGTCACTGCCAAAGACCTCATACTGGCCGTAATCGCCAAGATCGGCACCGGCGGAGGACAGGGGCATGTGATCGAATACCGCGGCAGCGCCATCGAATCACTCTCGATGGAGGGCCGCATGACGATCTGCAACATGAGCATCGAAGCGGGTGCCCGTGCGGGAATGATCGCGCCCGACGAGACGACGTTGGAGTTCCTTCGTGGCCGGCCCCATGCCCCTACCGGGGCAGGCTGGGATGCAGCCGTCGCCGCCTGGAGCCTGCTGCGTGGTGACGAAGGTGCCGAATTCGACACCGAGGTCCACATTGACGCATCGACGCTGAGCCCGTTCGTGACGTGGGGGACCAACCCGAGTCAAGGTGTCCGATTGGCTGATTCGGTTCCGGACCCTGAGTTGATGTTCGATGATGCTGAGCGCCAGACTGCCGAAAAAGCGTTGGCCTACATGGACCTTCGTGCCGGCACCGCGATGCGCGAGATATCGGTTGACACCGTATTCGTCGGGTCCTGCACTAACGGCCGAATCGAGGACCTGCGGGTAGTTGCCGATGTTCTGCGTGGCCGCACGGTGTCCGCCGACGTCCGAATGTTGATCGTGCCCGGCTCGATGCGGGTGCGCGCTCAGGCGGAATCCGAGGGGTTGGGCGAAATTTTCACGGCGGCGGGTGCGCAGTGGCGGCTGGCCGGCTGTTCGATGTGCCTAGGCATGAACCCCGACCAGCTCTCGCCCGGCCAGCGCTGCGCCTCAACGTCCAACCGAAATTTCGAGGGCAGGCAAGGCAAAGGTGGACGCACGCACCTGGTGTCGCCAGCGGTTGCTGCCGCGACCGCGGTCCGCGGCACGCTCGCCTCCCCGGCGGACCTGCCAGTGGTGACGACCCCCCGAAACAAGCACTGATACCCAACAGGAGACCGTGATGGAAGCGTTTTGCACCCACACCGGAGTCGGCGTACCGCTGCGCCTCTCCAATGTCGATACCGACCAGATCATTCCCGCGGTCTATCTGAAGCGCGTGACCCGAACAGGCTTCGAGGACGGTTTGTTCGCCCAATGGCGTACCGATCCATCGTTCGTTCTCAATCAGGCGCCGTATGAACACGGCTCCGTGTTGGTGGCCGGGCCTGACTTCGGCACCGGGTCGTCGCGCGAACACGCGGTCTGGGCGCTCATGGACTTCGGATTCCGGGTGGTGATCTCCTCCCGGTTCGGCGACATCTTCCGCGGCAACTCCGGTAAGGCGGGGCTGCTGGCGGCAGAAGTCGCACAAGACGACGTCGAACTGCTGTGGAAACTTATCGAGCAGCAGCCCGGTCTGGAAATCACTGTGAACCTTCAGGATCGGACTGCCTCTGCGGGAACGGTCATGGTGCCGTTCAACATTGACGACTACACCGCGTGGCGGCTGCTTGAGGGGCTTGACGATATAGGCCTTACGCTGCGGAAACTCGCTCAGATCAAGGAGTATGAGAGCCGCCGGCAGGACTGGAAACCGCGTACTTTGCCCGCCTGAAAAGCTGTGGCGACGGCTGAAATTGCCCCTCTCCGATCGGGTTTTTGCGACGCCCGGTAGGACGTCAAGGGCGGCAAGCGGATTGAAAATATGTGGCCGGCTTGGCCTGAAATTGCGCGTGGCTCTTGGAAATCAGCAGCCAATGGGTTTACCGTGTGTTTTAGTTGGTTCAAAGAGGACCACTGGTATTCGGAGGTTTTGCATGAATAAAGCAGAGCTCATCGACGTACTCACGGAGAAATTGGGCTCGGATCGCCGGCAAGCGACTGAGGCGGTTGAGAATGTCGTTGACACCATCGTACGCGCGGTTCACCGGGGGGAGAGTGTCACGATCACCGGCTTCGGCGTCTTTGAACAGCGTCGTCGCGCCGCTCGAGTGGCGCGCAACCCGCGCACCGGCGAGACGGTGAAGGTCAAGCCGACCTCCGTGCCGGCGTTTCGCCCGGGCGCTCAGTTCAAGGCCGTTGTCTCTGGCGCACAGCGACTCCCATCCGATGGTCCGGCTGTGAAACGCGGCGCGACGGCCGGTGGTACCGCGCGTAAGTCCGCGAAGAAGAGTGCAGTCAAGAAGGCCGCGGCGAAGAAGGCCGCGGCGAAGAAGACTGCGGCGAAGAAGACTGCAGTGAAGAAGACTGCAGTGAAGAAGGCTGCGGTGAAGAAGGCTGTAGTCAAGAAGGCCGCCAAGAAGGCTGCGGTGAAGAAGACTGCGGCGAAGAAGACTGCAGTGAAGAAGGCTGCGGTGAAGAAGGCTGTAGTCAAGAAGGCCGCCAAGAAGGCTGCGGTGAAGAAGACTGTAGCCAAGAAGAC
>Ga0209991_10000480_pt1 | contig 17499 bp, 16 predicted proteins | sample ChitaG_FD_183167 | JGI IMG/M metagenome (GOLD analysis project Ga0209991, IMG submission 183167) | Deep subsurface microbial communities from South Pacific Ocean to uncover new lineages of life (NeLLi) - Chile_00310 metaG (SPAdes)... | ecosystem: Environmental > Aquatic > Marine > Oceanic >...
TTAGGCAGCAGCTTGAACTGTCTGGGGTTAAGGGGCGAGTTCAACACGCCAAGCTCCGGGAAATAGACGATCTCGTTTATCACACCGTCCCTGTCCAAAAACACGGCTCTCACGTGCAACGCTTCCTTAGGATTCAGCTATCAACTCGCGGAGCCTCGCACAAATGAGGTGGGCCAGCATCGAATGGAACCCCTCCACATGCGGCGTGGAGTTTATGGGTACGACTATGCACGCATCGGCGATTTGCTTCAAAACGCCGCCGTCAAAGCCTGCTAACCCCACGACCTTCCCACCGTTATCCTTGACAAACTTGGCCGCCTTCAGAAGATTTTGGGACCAGGGGCCCGCTTTCTCGGCTCCAGCGCCCCCGTGGACGCTGATGACAACTAAAACGTCGTCCTCACGCATCAAGTTCTTCAGCTGCTCGACGTAAACGTTTTCCCATCCCAAGTCGTTGGTGAGCGCTGTGACTAGAGACATGTTCTCTGTCAAAGCCATTGCCCTGAACCTCTTCTTACCCTCTACCGAAGCAAACTTTGATAGGTCACTTGCGAAGTGTGTTGCCGTCGCAGCTGAACCACCGTTCCCCGCTAGAAAAACCTGCTGCCCATCCCTCCACGCCCCGTACAGGAGCTCTATCACCCTATTGATATCTTCCTGTGATATGCGCTCGGTTATCAACTCCAGCTCTCGAAGGTAACGATCAACAAACGGCTCATTCCGCATAAAATCCCCAATGATTTATCAATCCTCGCGCTCAAATCTAAACCTAGCCTCCTTAAGCCGTCCATACACGGATTCGCATTCCCATAATCGTTATATCGCCATTCATTAAAAGCTATTTTGGGAGTAACTAAATTGGAAGCGAAAAAAATGGCAAAACTGTCGGTTGTGGTAATCACAAAAAATGAGGAAGATAACATCGAGCAATGTTTGGAGAGCGTGAAGTGGGCAGACGAAGTCATAGTCGTGGATTCGTTCAGCACGGATAAAACCGTTGAAATTGCAAAGCAATACACAAAGAAAATTTTTTTGAATGATAATTCAAAGTGCATAAACCTCAACAAAAATTTGGGTATAGAGAAAGCAACGAATGAATGGATATTAGTGCTAGACGCTGATGAAGTTGTGCCGCCAGGACTCAAAGCAGAGATCAAGGAGATTTTGAGGAGGGACGACAAGCGTTTCGACGGCTACTCCGTGATAAGAGAATGTAACTTCCTTGGAAAATGGATGAGACACGGGGGGTGGTACGAATATGAACCAAAGATGGTTAGAAAAGGGAAGGGTAGCTATCCAAAAGGCCTTCACGATGCACTCAAGATAGAGGGAAAAGTAGGTTATCTAAAGAATTCATTGCTTCATTATAACTACAAGAGCGTTTCGGAGTGGATAAATAAAATGGATTTCTATACGGCTCTCGAAGCAAACGAAATGGAAGAAAAGGGATTAAAGTTTAACGTTGCGCGCGCGTTTTATTTTCCCATCGCCGTGTTTTTTAGACAATATTTTTCAAAAGTGGGGTTCAAAGATGGGTTTCATGGTTTCACAGCGGCTGTTTTTGCCGCTTTTTATGAATTTGTGAAGCATACAAAATTATGGGAAAAACAAAAATCTAGATCTAGACATTTGCAATAATAGGAGAAGGTTAATTTTGGCATAAAGCTTTTAACGCTATTTTCACTTTTTCACAGAATTTTCGCAGGAATATTCTTCCAGTTCATGCATGTGGTGGACCTTCAATCAAAAGCACTTCCAATCCTGGAATTCCTACTAGCGCCTTGTCCAAGTCATTACTTCAAAAAATCGATGTTTTTTGAAATCCGGTTGGCCAGCCTCTGGATGTCAGTTTCTGAACTTGCTTCCGATTTCCAACCCAGTTTTTCTCGAGCCTTGTGATGTTTGAAATGTATACTCTCTGGCCAGCGGGTCTCGGTCGGTAAATGAAACTTTTGGTCTAGTCCCCACAACGCGTTCCAGCAGATCGAGTAATCAAAAAAAAAAGACAGCGTGTTTTTGGCCGCCCATCGCTTTGAAACAGCAAAAAAGCGCATATATTCAGACGTTATGGCTGTAGGTATAGGGGAGCTACTGTAGTTCCTATATTGGACGCTATTCAGGTTACAATTTGCTTCAGTGGCTCGCCAACGATACCTTCAGAGGTTGTATTCTTCCTTAAACCATTGGATGGTCCTGCACAGTCCCGTCCTCAAATCGACTTTTGGTTCGTGCCCGAACATCCCCTTGATTTTAGTCGTGTCCGGGCACCGCCTTTTTGGGTCAGCGCTGGCGTATGCCTCAATAGGCGCCGAAATTCTCTTTATTTTAATCTTGTGATCAAAAATTTCGGCGATGAGGTTTGCCAAATCTAAGATGCTTATTTCCTCGTTTGAATTGCCCACGTTGAAAACTTCCCCATTATAATCTGAGAGTAAAACTTTGAAGAAAGCGGTGACGGCATCGTTCATGTAGCAGAAGGCCCTCGTGTGGTCGCCCGTTCCATATACTAGGAGAGGATTGCCTTTCAGCGCATTGTATATGAAATTCGGGAGGGCCCGATAATCGTCCTTTTTTATCCCGGGGCCGTACACGTTGAAAGGCCTGACAATCTTGACGGGTAAATTAAATAAACGGAAATAAGTCATGCACAAGGTTTCCCCCAATCGTTTGGACTCATCGTAACACGCTCTCGGGCCGATGCAGTTCACGTTGCCGAAATAGGTTTCAGGCGTGGGGACGAATCTGGGATCCGGATCACCGTAGACTTCGCTAGAGCTGAAAAAAATGAAACTCTCCACATTCTTTATTTTCGCCAAATCTAGCATGTTTTTGGTTCCCAAAGTCCCGACCTCGATGGTTTCAAGAGGGTATTTCGTGTAGTAAAACGGCGAGGCAATGCCCGCCGCGTGCACGATGAAATCAATCGGTTCTTCTATTTTCAGTGGGAATCTAACATCGTGATTTATCATTTTAATGTGTGGACTTTCAGGCACGAATTCCTTTGCCCCAGTTATGAGGTTGTCCACCGAAATAACTCTACATGGGTTTTCGAGGGTGTTTTTATTCATAAAGTCTATCATGAGCACGATATAGCGACCTATAAAGCCGCTGCCGCCCGTAATCAATAGCGTTTTGTTGTTTAGCTTATCTAATTCACCCCGTAGGTCCTCAGCAATTGTTTTTATATCTTCTTCCATAGTCTTGCTCTTCATGAAAATACCGATTATATCGCTCACGGCATAGTTTTTGTAGTTGATTCCACCTTGCCCGGGTGTATTAACTCAAACTTTCGAGTGTGAGTTTCGTATTTTTCTACTTCCCTCCTCCCAGTAGTGAAAGTTAGGAAAACAGAATCTTCCAAGAATTTCATGGCGTGTGCCATATTCGGTGGGGTTATCACCAAATTACCTGTTTCTATAACGTGAGATTCCGTCGCGCCAGTTTTGATGTCTTTGGCAATGTATTCGTACTTACCTTTCAAAAGGTAGTCGTGTTGTATCTGCTCGGGGTGGTAATGATTCCCTCGAACGGCCCCGCTTTTTGATGTTATAAGTGCTACATGACGAATATCGGCGTCCAATATGTTGACGATTTCGCCTCGTTCATCAACTACGGTTTGGAAATTCTTTTTTATCTTTACCAACGCCATTGGTCTCACAAGCTTATCTTATAATATGATAGGTTAAAATACGTACCCTTGCCATCATGTATTTGGTGCACGCGTGCAGCTGAAAAACAAGGTAGCGGTCATAACGGGCGGGGGGAAAGGTCTCGGCAAAGAACTCGCAAAAATTTTGGCCTCAGAGGGCAGCGAGGTAGTAATTTGCTCGAGGACTGAAAGTGATTTGGCGAATGTGTGCAACGAAATCAAGAGTATTGGGTGCAAATGTGAATATTCTGTATTAGATGTCACGGACCCAAAACAAGTTTACAACTTCGTTAGAGGTGTGGCGCGTTCGCACGGTCGGATAAATATTTTGATCACCAATGCAGGATACGTTAACGAGTGGAAACCTATTGAGGAAAACACGGAGGAGGAATTTGAAAATTGTTTTAAGGTAAACGTGTATTCCATGTATTATTTCCTGAAAAAAGTTGTGCCGCTCATGCGTAAACAGGGCGAAGGCGCGATAGTCAACATATCTTCCATGGCTGGGAAAAGGGGCCTCCCGAATCTCGCCGCATATTCTGCGAGCAAATTCTCGGTGATAGGGTTAACACAATCGGTTGCTAAAGAGTTGGAGGGCACGAAGGTGTTTTGCTTCACCGTATGCCCTGGTGGGATGAAAACCGAAATGCGAGCTAGGTTGTTTGGTGCGGAAGACGCGAAAAAACAACAAGACCCGCAATATGTTGCGAACGTTATAAAGGACGTTTTGACCGGCAAAATAAAAGTTCCTCATGGTGGGGACATAATCGTAAGGCACGGAAAAATCACTGCCATCAACCCCCTACCAGAACAGGGAGTGATGTGACATGAAATGCAGGTCCTGTGGAAGCGAGCAAATCGAGAAGTTCCTTTCGCTCGGAGAACAGCCTTTGGCGAACAATTTTTTGAGGGAGAAAGATTTCCCAAATGAGAAGCGGTATCCCCTCACCCTCGTCTTTTGCAAGAATTGCAGTCTGGTTCAACTTTCCGAGGACAGCTTCGTTTCCCGAGAGACTATATTCACCACTTATTATTACGCTTCATCTGTGGCTGTTGGTCTGAGAGAGCACTTTGAAAAACTGGCATCGGATCTAACTGAGCGTTACCGGTTACAAGGCGGTGATAAGCTCGTCGTAGACATTGGTTCCAACGACGGTGTATTGCTGAAGCCGTTGAAGGAACTCGGCGTTAGGGCGATTGGGGTGGAGCCTGCTTTAAACTTGGCCAAGATAGCTAACGATGCAGGGTTGTACACGATTCCTGAGTTCTTCACTGAAGAAGTAGCGAAAGAAATCGCTGGGCAGCACGGGCGCGCGGACGTAGTGGTTTCTGCAAACACGTTCGCACACCTTGGAGATGTCCACGGGTTCATCGAAGGAGTCAAAATCTTGTTAAAAGATGATGGGGTATTCGTAATCGAAGTACAATATATGAGTGATATGATTCGAGATCTGACGTTTGACAACATTTATCACGAACACGTGTTTTATTACACAATTGCATCATTGAGAAGATTATTCAAAATACATGGGATGGGGATATTCAGAGCTGAGCGAATATCGACCCATGGTGGCTCCATTAGGGTATATGTATCAAGGGACAATAGAGAAATAGAGAGGAGTGTTGTAGATTTATTAAACGAAGAGAAAGCCGCCAGACTTTCCAATCCGAGCATTTACAAAGCGTTTGCGAGGATGGTCTTGGGACGATTGGGTGAGATAAGCAACTTGATTTTGGAATTGAACGCCCAACATAAAACTATTGCTGGGTACGGCGCGCCGGCCAAGCTGAGCACTTTGCTGAATTCCATCAAAATAAAGAAGGGCCTGAGTTTTTACATTCAGTATATTGTCGAAGACAATCCGTTGAAGCAAGGGCTCTACACTCCTGGAACCCACATACCAATTTTCGGCCCAAAAATGCTCGAAAAAGAAATGCCGGATTACCTCATAATATTTGCATGGAATTACGCCAACGATATAATGAAGAAATGCCAGAAATACAAGGACATGGGGACAAAGTTCATCATACCGATGCCAAAACTTGAAGTAGTTTAAATCACCGACTAAAAAATCAACGGCCGTCTCCACATCGCGAGCAGTTCAATTGTTCGTTAATCCCTCCCAGGAGTTTGTTCTTTATCAAGGCGATATCAAATTTCGCGACCCACGTGAGTTTTCAGCATGTTTTGAAATCTTTTCACGGAATTTTCATATGAACATGTTTTGAGATTTTCAAATGCTTTCTTCTGGACTTTTTCGTAAAACTTTCGATCCTTGACAAGCTTTATCCCCAAATCAACGCCTTTTTTTGTATCGATTACATCTAAGCAAGTTAGATCTGGAAAAATTCTTCCCTGATTCCCGGAGTTTAGCCCTATACATGGTGTGCCCACTGCGGCCGCATCGTTCGCGACACGACCCGAGGTCCACGTGTTATCCATATCAATAATAATGCAAGTCTTGCTGGTGTGCTTGAGATAGTTAATCCAATCTAAGAAAGGAACTACCTCAAATCTCGCGCCTTTTAGTGGGTCTAAATTTTGGCCTGGACGCCTTATTGTTTTTATCAAAAAATTAGGGTACTGTTCTTGAATCTTTTTCGCCACCAATAAGGAAGAAACGTGGTCAGTTCTTTGTGTGTGGCCAGCCACGAAAATTATTTTTTTCTTGTTTTGCCACGGTTCAAAAAAAGATTTTGTGAATTCGAATGGATAAAACATTGGAAAGGTCACGACTGGCGTTTTAGTATACAATTTTAGATACTCCCCAATCGCTTTATGTCCCCAGTTTACAAACACATCGCAGTTATCGATAAAGATTTTAAAATATTTAAATGCGTCCTTGTTTTTCAGCGCTTCCCGAAAGGAAGCGAGCGTATTGCCCAGAGCGCCGAGGAATATCGGTTTCTTTCGTAGTTCTTTTGCATTCGTAATAAATTCGGCCATTTCACGAACCGAATAATCATGTACAACGATGAGAACGATATCAAATTTAGTGATGTACTGCAAATTGTGAAATTTGTCAAATGCTTTATTGATTAATCTCGACACCATTGAGTATCCACCATAGTGGAATCTTGACATGCGTGGCGCGCAATAATTGTGATGAATGCGATTCGATAGTTTCCTCAATTTAAACCACAGCAGAGGAATATGCTCACCGCCTAGTGCACTCGTCCAACAGCCAAAAGAACAGTTATCGATTTCGGTTTTAGGGTCACAGAGATAGTTTGGTTTCTCTCTCGCCCCGTCCCATATTTTTCCAGATTTCGTGTAAAGTTCCACGCAGGCGAACTTCATCTCATCCCACCATTTGTAGTATACCACTGCTTTTCATTAACGCTTCCATGAAGTAATAATCCCCCCATATCAAACCCTCGTCGACCCCGATCTTCTTCGGCACGTGAAAACATCCATGTTTCAAAATCCCATCGCGATCCTCTTCTGCCATGTAGTTTGTTGAGAGGGAGCGTAAAATTCTGTCCGCCACGTCTCCGAACCTTCTCTTTCCGTTGAGCTTGGATAATGTTATTAGCCCAGAACAAGCTATCGCGGCAGCCGAGCTATCCTTGGGGGCATCTGGGATTCTCGGGTCGTTGAAATCCCAGTAGGGGACATGATCTGTTGGTAAATTTTTGACGAAGTAGTTGGCAAGTTTCTCCGCGACGCTCAAAAATATTTTTTCTTCGGTGCCCCCGTAAGCCTCGGCGAACCCGTAGATGCCCCACGCCTGGCCCCTCGACCAACATGAGTTTTCATCATGCCCTTGCACAGTTGTTTTTCTGATTATTCGACCGGTTTTCAGGTCAAAGTCAACGGCATGGACGGTGGAACCGTCGTTTCGGACGAGATTTTCAATCGTACTCATAGAGTGTCTGCAGGCGGCATCAAGGTACCTTTCATCGCCGGTTTCACCATGGGCCCACCAAAGGAGCGGTAGAACGGTCATGAAGTCTATGATTGCCCTTCCGGCTTTCTTCCTGCCCACCTCAATTTCGTTATAGAGAGAACCCGTGCTCACGTTGAGGCATGTTGTCAGGGTATTGGCCGCCTCTAGCGCTATTTTTTTCATTTTCTCATCCCCTGTGATTTTGTACCCCCTAACAAAAGATGGATAAAAGAGGTGCCCCAAATCTGGATTTTTATCGTTTTTTCTTGGTTCTAACAGTACGGCCCACTCGCGCGCCCACCTCAAGTATTTTTCACGTCTGGTTGCGGCGTATGCAGACCAAAGTAGGCCGATCCAATAACCCCCCGTCCAGTATCCATCGGTGGTCGTTCGCCATCGCCCCCGCTCGGTGATGTGTGGAAATAGGCCCCTTGCTTCAAGTGCGGTGCGGTCGATTTTAGACAGGATGGAACCAAGCATCGCATCCCCTATTGTAACTTTTTATTTCCCCAGGATTAATAATCAGGCAGGTGATTCGATGAACATCTTGGTGGCTGAGCCAGAGAGCTACAGCAAAAAGTGCATCGACCTCTTAGCCCAGATTGGGAAAGTCACCGCCAAGAAGATGAAGCGGGATGAATTGCTTTCAATTATAAAAAATTTTGAGGTGCTTGTGATTAGAGTAGAAACTAGAGTGGATCGAGAACTGATAGATCGTGCGAAAAAACTCAAGATAATTGGAGTTGCCGCTACAGGGCTTGACCACGTAGATGTCGATTATGTTCAACGGAGAGGGATAAAGGTGGTCAGCCTGAAAGGGGAAAGGAAATTTTTGGAGCGCGTGGACGCATCGACTGAACATACATTCGCGCTGATGCTTACTCTGATAAGAAAAGTCCCGTGGGCGTTCGAGGAAGTGAAAAAGGAACGGTGGATCCGAAGCCCATTTTTCGGGCGGGAGTTAAACGGGAAAACCCTTGGGGTGGTGGGGCTTGGCCGGATCGGGTCTAAAATCGCCGAAATAGCCCAAAAGTTCGGGATGCGAGTCCTAGCGAACGACCCCTACGTTGATGAAGAGATGATGAAAAAGCTTGGGGCCAAACCTGTGGGTCTCGAAACCCTTCTTGAAGAATCAGATGCAATTGTTATCTCCGTCGCGTTGACCCCTGAAACGGAGAAAATGATCAGCTCCAAAGAATTCAAGCAGATGCGCCGTCAGCCGATCTTGATCAATATCGCACGTGGGAAAGTTGTAGACGAAAAGGCGCTCTTGGAAGCGCTGAATAAAAATCAAATTTCCGGGGCAGCTCTTGATGTTTTAAGCAATGAGGCTGAAGTAGACAACCCTTTGCTGAACAACCCGCTTGTAAGATACGCGCGCGAGCATGATAATCTCATCATCACTCCTCATTTGGCTGGGGCGACTTTTGAATCAATGGAAGCAACGGGGATGTTTATCGCCGAGAAGGTCAAGGCGTTTCTCAGCAAGGGACGCGCATAATAAGTTATTGAAACAATGCAAGAAAATTTCACCTGATTTTTCTAAAATGATAAAGACCACTTGCCCCGCTGAAGCGAGTTTTATGATCAAGATAGACAACATGTTCTTTGATCCACTTAATAAAATCGTTAATATATTGTTGATTCTTGGGTAGTTTCGCGTCGCGCAGGACATTGGGCAATCTTCTCTCAAAATCTTTTAATAATCTCTCTCCGTGTCCCCAATCGTGATCGAAGGTGCGCCATGTAAGTTTCATACCGAGAATTTTTGACCATTTTTCAAACTCGATTGGCGTAAGGTAATGTAGGTCTGCACGTGTGACTGGCGCTCTAAAAAGGCATCGAAGGGTCATTAGAATGTACCCTCTCGGATTGGTCCAATTCGGGCACACTACAATAAGGGATCCCCCTCGCTTCACACGTGCTTTGAGACGCTTCAGCGCTCCAAAGGGATTATCCATGTGCTCAAGAACTCCCAACGAAACCACCACATCGTACTTACCAGTTAGCTTCTCGACATCCATACGACGAAATTCAAGATTTGGGTGTTTGTAGGTTGACCGGGCGATTTTAATTGCGTGTTTGGAAAAATCAATGCCAAGAACTTTTGCCCCTCGTCGTGCAAGTTGGCATGCTAAAAGTCCCGTACCACATCCGACATCAACAACTGTTTTGCCACGCCACCTCATCTCTTTCAAAACTTCCTTTACATCATTTGGTATCCGTCCGCCAAAAAGAAGCTTGGTATAGTGCTTTTTCTCCCCCTTCCGATAGACCTTGTCGTAAAATGGAACAAGCCCTTTTTTCATACCGCCGTCACCTTTGAGTCAGACTTCGCGGCACGGTTGTGGATAATGGGCTTAATGTGGCTCCATTTCATCTTCCTCATTACGGCTTCCGCGAGTAAGAAATCCATCTCACTATCAATGTTGATTGAGCGTTCCTCAGGCATCACGTATGGACGACAATCATCACCTTTGAAAGAGCGCTTGTTCACCAAGGTATCTCGCTTTACAGCATAGATCGCCCCGCCCCGAATGTAAACGGGGGGCAGCAACTCCTTTGGCATGTTTTCCATTTCTTCTTCCGCGTAGTCGACCAGTCTCTCATCGACTATTCGTTTCATCCGTACAGGGTGCATTGGCCCGACGTTCACAACCGAGATTACCGAGTCAGCCCCCGTTTCGATCAACTTCTTGAGCGCATTATCTATGTCCTCTGTAGTCCGTAATGGGGTGGTGGGCTGCAGCATTACAACGTAATCGTACTTCTTGCCCTCTAGCCGCTCGGTTTCGAGAACAGCATGTTTTATCACATCCATTGCGAGCGCTAGGTCGGTCGCCAGCTCCTTCGGTCGGATAAAGGGAACCTCAGCTCCGTAGCGCTTCGAAATCTCGATTATCTCATTATTGTCAGAGGAGACGATGACACGCGTCAACAGCTTGCTTCGGAGGGCCGGCACGATGGTATAGGCGATTAGAGGCTTGCCAAGTAGAGGTTTGATGTTCTTTTTTGGGATGGTCCTAGAACCCCCGCGTGCTGGAATCACTCCCAAGATACGATATTTTTTCACGCGAATCTCCTAGAAGACCTTCTTGTCCTCCCAGTTAAACACGATTTGGCCCCCGACTCGGTTTGCGAATCTCCCCCGGTAATAATCTCGGTTCAGTAGCTCCTCATGGCTCAGTCCGAGATGCTCGACCCCTATCATCTGCTCAAACTCGGGGATTTTTCGCACGTATTCATCAAGTTCAGATTTCTTCATTCTCGCATACCCAACTAGTTCTTTCAGTTGCACCGGATTTATCGAGACCGGTCCATCCTTGGTTAGCCCCCGATCTATAATCGTGAAATGACGCTCGACCACGTCAGCACCCAAGTACAGCGCTGCGATTGCCGCTTTGAGCCCGTCCCGTTCGATCAAGGAGTGATCGCTGAACCCGACCTGAGAGGTGAATTTTTGTAGGTAGTTCATCCGCGCCAGATTCATGACGTTGAGGGGGGTGGGGTAGACAGTCACGCAGTGCAGGAAGGTAAAGCTGTGCCCCTTCAATATTCGGGCAGTTTCCTCGATCTCGTGGTCGTAGGTCGCACCGGTTGATATGAACAAATGGTCGAAGCGGTCTTTGAGCTCTCGAATCATCGGAAAACTTGCGCAGTCATAGCTCGGGACCTTTATTTCTTTCCAAGGCAGGGTTGCGAGAAATGGAATTCGGGATCTTGAAAAAACGGTGGTTAGCGGTTTTATTCCCGCTGCTTTGCACTCATCGATAAAAAGTTGGTGAACCTCGTCGCTTAGGTCCATCGGTTTCAGTCGCTCGTACTCTGGTTTGTACGGGCGTTTTATCACAACCCGTTTTTCACCTTCCACCTTTCCCTCTTCAAATCGCTCTCGATAAACCAAATCATCGGTGAGCATCGATTGAATCTTTGCATAGTCTGCACCAGCCTCGGCAGCTGCCCTCACCATCTTTTTTAGCGTGCCCAAATCCCCCCGATGGTTTTGGCAAAATTCTACGATGACTCTAGCCATTTGCATTCCACACAGATTTTAAGTCCCCAACAATTAAATATAGGACCATGATTGGGGCCCAGACCACATTTTACGGCTATAAAGGCGATGTAGTTGAAAAAACGAGAAAGTTGATTAATATTTTTGAATCCATCGACATCCCCCCATATGTTCAGATTGGCCCTGCACCCGCCGAAGTGTTTGAAGCCTTAGTTTCTGGATTGAACATGTTGAAGGATAAACATGAAGTCAAGTACAGCGTACACCAGTCGATTTGGGTGCCATCGCCCGACTTCTTTCTAAACTTGGGGAGCTCAGATGAGGTGGCAAAAATGGGTACAGTCGATTCGCTCAAAAAGTCAATTGATTTCGCAAGAGGGATTGGGGCGAGAGAGGTGAGTTTTCACGCGGGTTGTGCTGCTAACAAAGTTATGCAGAACGAAGAGCTTGAACCGCTCACCATCCTTGGCGAAATCTCTTATGAGGAAGCCTACTCAAACGTCGAAGAAAGCCTCAAGGAGCTACTGAGCCACGCTAAAGGAGACGTTAAATTGAGCATCGAAAATCTAAATCACCGACCTGAGAGGAAATATCTCTTCTCGACACCAGAAGATTTTCAACGATTACCCCCAGGCGTTAACGTCCTTTTTGACACCGGTCATGCACACTTCAGCGAAACTAGGATGGGGGATCCTTCGTATATTGAAAAAATGATAGAGATTGTCGGTGGTAAAATTACTGGAATCCATGCGAGCGATAACGACGGCTCTGAGGATCAACACAAACTGGTAGGTTTTGGAAGTGTACTTTTTTCAAAAATATTCGAACTCATCACAAAAAAGCAAAAATTACCCCCAATTATTATTGAGGCAGCGCAAGCGAAACATGAGTATTCTGAGGACGATTTAAAAAAGAGCATCAAGAGGCTTGCTCAACTTATCGAAGATGTTTAGTTTTATTCTTATTGTTGGCATACACGCCGAGCCCATCATAAGTTATGCCATCGACGCGCGCCACGATTTCATTTGAGAAAATGTGCCATCCGTCGAAGAATAATCCGGGCCTATTCATTTTGCTCAGCAGGGGGTAAATGTCTATTTTTGAATAGGACTCGTGGTTGTTCATAATGAGCACACAATCGGCTTTTTCAAACCCCTGTTCTAAATCACAGGCGTCGATCCCTAGCTTTTCTATTTCCTCTTTCGGCACGACTGGGTCATAGCCATGGATATTTGTGAGCTTGAGTTTCCTAAAGTGCTCCAGCAAATCGATGGTACTCGATTCTCGCATGTCTGAAGTTTCAGGCCTCCCCTTAAACGCAAATCCGATGATAAATACCTTGATCTTAGAAGGGTCCTTCTTAACAGACTTGCAAAAGCGAACGACTTTTTCCACGATAAATGACGGCATAAGTTCATTGATTTTTCGCGCATGCTTTACCAAGAGAGGCTCGTAGCCTGTTTTTTTAATGGAATATATGAAAATGTGAGGATCTTTTTTCAAGCAGGTCCCGCCGACTCCCGGGCTTGGGGCGGGTATGCCTCCTCGAAGGTAGCCCTCATTTGCTGCCTCTATTATTTTCACGGTGTCCAACCCCAACCTATCGCAGATTAGCGCAAGTTCATTGGCGTACGCAAATGTCAGATCTCTGTAACTGTTGTTGATGAGCTTTATCATTTCCGCACTTTCCAAAGAATCCACATTAACGATTACCGGAGCTAATTCCCTGAACAGCTTCGAAGCAAGCTCGACGCTGATTTTGTCCAGGCCACCTATGATTTGGGGCAGCTTCTTCAGTTCCTCTATCGCTTTCCCTTCGATTGTCCGCTCTGGGGCAAACGCCAAAAAGAAATCCTTCCCTCTCACTAGCTTGGATTCCTTCTCCAAGATCGGCAGGACGGAATTCCTACAGACTCCTACCGGCACGGTCGACCTCACGACTACTAAATCATCTTTTTTCAAAACCTCCCCTACAGAAGTCGTTGCTCTTTCGAGGGGTCCCATGACTGGATTGTTATTCTTGTCCACGGGGGTTTCAACACAAATTATGTAGACATCACTTTCGCTTCTCTCCAAATCCGGTTTAACGAAAAATGTTTTGTTTAGGTGATATTCCAAAAGGGGTTCTAAACCGACCTCGTGGACATGGGATTTCCCCTGCTGCAATTTTTCAACCACCTCTTTGTTGTGGTCGACGCCAATAATTCTGAAACCGACATCGGACAACGACGCTGCTAACGTCAAACCGACATACCCTAATCCAACGATGCATACTTCTCTCGTCTTTATCTCGCTCTTCCGCCATATTTCGAAAAAAGAAACAATATCGTCAACTCTGCCCTTTTCATCTACGACGATAACTTTGTCGACCTTGAAATCACGCAGCCTCGGGCTCTCCCGGACTTTTTTGAGAACAGCATCCAGCATTTCGCCGCTCGTAAGTCCCTTGGTGACCGTCACAGGGTCCTTTACCATTATATCTCTAACAGGGGAATCTAGGTTGACATCTCTCAAAGTAGCTCGTCTTATGTCGCCGTCGGTAACGATTCCCAGTAATTTGTTTGTTTTATCTACAATCAGGGCAATGCCCGCTGGCGCGCCTTTGTGGGGGGCCTCGTCGATGACTTTCATCGTTTCTTTTATTGTGGTATCCTTAGTGACTAGAAGATGTTTAACCACTTCGTTCATTTTTGTTCACCCCTTTCATTTATAAAATTCAAGATGCATTTCGCTATTCTTTCTCCCGCCTTTCCATCCAATTTATAGCACATCTCCTTAACGATTTTCTTCCGCCCTTCACTATCAAGCTTGGGGTTCTTTAAATATTCATTGATGTATTTTATCAACTCTTCTTTATTTCTTGCTATCTTTGCCCCCTCGGTTTCGACGATTTTCTTGTAGTGGGTGTAATCATAATATCTAGCTGTCGAATCCCAATAGGGTTTTTTCTCGTACCCGTCAAACGCGATGTTAATAACCGGGGTATCAAATGCTGATGCATCGATTGTTACCGTCGAACACACATTGATCATAACGTCGCTGTGAGACAGAAGATTCGCATAGTGGAGCATATCCGCCTTGTCTGGATCCCACGTGTATCCGGCGCGCGAGGCGGATTTTCCTGGGGTTTCAAACGTTATGATGTCCCCGTGTTTTTTCAGTTTTTCGTAGCGGTCAAAATTATCTGCAGGGTGAAATCTCACATGCAAGTGCGACGGATATTTTATTTCGCCATTTTTTATTGCCTCGCATATGATCTCGATTACATCCTGTTCAAACGGTGATAGGGTGGGTGGGGAAGTCGTATACGTTATTAGTTTTTTATTTGGGGCTGTACCAACATTTTTGAGAAATTCCCTTTTAGAAGTTAGTTTGTCTTTATCATGAATGTAATAGTCGAAATGCGGGATACCAGAAACGAATATGTCGTTTTGGCTGTAACCATAGTAGTCGATGAGTTGTTCCTTTAAAAAATCATTCCAAACGATGACTTTGTTGAATTTCGTGGGGAGTTTCCCTTTGCTCAAATGATCCCAGCTGAGTACCATTGATACTACGGGCACACCGTAATGTTTGGCTGCTCTTATCAAACCCCATTCATGTGGCCACAAAAAATCTGTTGAAAAAATCAAGGATGGTTTATACTTTTCGAATAGTTCTCTATAGTACCTGTGCTTAAAACCAAAAAGAAACATGTCTAATTTTTCTAGAGCTTCGATGACTTTCTTGTTTTTGCCGAGAACTTTTTTCACGAATTTAAGTCCTAAATATCTGAAATAATTCTTCTTTTTGAGCGTCATTTCTTTTAACCTTGTGGTTTCGTTGTAATTCATGTTGAAAAAAATCATCTCCGCCATTTTTTTTAACGCGCGTTCAACGATGTTCGACTTAATGCCCACGTTTTCTACGATAACGTTTCCCCCGCTAAATTCGGCGGCGAAACTCTTACTGTTTAAAAAAGGTGTTCGGTGCAACGCAGCGAGGACGATCCTCAGGTCTTTTCTAGACTTTAGAATTTTGAATGCATCAGTCCGGAGGATGTTTCTAACCACTATCCCATGCGTAATCGTAATGACTACTGTCTCCATCTTTTACCCTAATTATGATATCTCAATCGCGTTTATTAGTCATATTGTAGCATGGCAAGAAGGTCAACGAGTTTCGACGCACCGCATGCTTAAAATCTAAAATCGATTAAAGTTTGATGGGACTTGCCAAGCTTTTAGAATGGTGTGAGCAAATTAAGGAAGGATATGGATATGCTAGTAAATTACATCGTCGGCGAAAGGACGGGCGAGATTTTCGGCCAGTCGAGATATCAAAAGTCGATTTATGCACATCTAAAGAATAAAATTGAGTTTAATGTGGTAGACTATAGGGGTTTGAAATTCCCTTTGCTTTCCCTGCTCCCTAAACACCTCGTTTATCCTAGGATAACTAGGAAAAAGCTGCAGGAAGGCGTAGTGCATATTGCCTCGCATGAACAGGCACATGTGTTGGATGCGATAGGCAGCAAAAACTCCATTGTGACTGTGTTCGACGTTTTCACCATGCATATGCTCGGAAAAAACATTCGCAAAGAGTATGGCAGCCTGAACTATCTGCTTCATAAACTCGATGTACCAATATGGGCAAGAGCGTTGGCGAAAGCGGAAAAAATAATAACGATTTCAGAGTTCACAAAGAAAGAAGTCGTGGAGAACCTAAAGTATCCCTCGGAACGAGTGGAAGCTATCCATCTCGGTGTGGACTCAAAGGCATACAGGCCCCTCCACGATTTTAAAAAGCCAAATTGCTTTCAAGGCAAAACAATCCTGTACTCAGGGACAGAGGATTTTAGAAAAAATGTCCCGTTACTGATAAAAGCCTTCTATAAGCTCAAAAAGAAACTCCCCGATGTCAGAATGGTAAAGGTTGGGAAAGCTGGCTCCAGTCTGGGCAGAAAAAAGTTGCTTAAATTGATAACCAAACTGGGGTTAAACAAAGATGTAACATTCGTCGGGTACGTACCTGAAGATGAGCTGCCCTTATTTTACAACTCTGCAGACTTGTTCGTTTTCCCGTCTATTTACGAAGGGTTCGGTTTGCCACCGCTAGAAGCGATGGCGTGTGGTTTGCCAGTGATTACTTCAAACGCCGCTTCATTGCCAGAAGTCGTTGGAGACGCCGGCATAATGAAACATCCTCATGACATCGATGGTTTTGCGGATGCAATGTATGAAGTTCTGATGAACGATGGTTTAAGGGAGGATATGATTAAGAAGGGCCTGAAGAGAGCGAAGTCGTTCTCTTGGGAAAAAACTGCTATGAAAACGTTGAGAATTTATGAGGAGATTTCTCGTGCGAGATAAACCAACGATGGCGATGATAAGCACTGATGTCAGGAGAGACCTTTTGTCGCCAATCCAATATTTTCGAGAATTGAGGGTCATCCATTTCTACAAATATGCTCCTTATTCCGATTTGTATCCAGGCGAGTTCGATCAAGATTTAATTCGCTACACGAGTGTGTTCGATCTATGCCATAAAATAAGAAAACACGAACCCGATATAATCCAAGGTTCAGAACCATATGGGTTTCCAAGAACAATTCAAGCATGCACGGCAAGTTTTTTGACGTCAAAATTTTTGAACGTGCCACTATTTTTTCCGATGTTAGAAAACAGGCCACCCGAGATAAAGTTCGGACCCTTTGGCTTCCCACTCTTGAAAAAATACCTAAAAATTTACGCAAGACATGCCAGGGCAATTTTTTACTTGAACAACGGCGCGAAAAGAAATCTTTTAGATGTTGGCGTGGCCGAAAACAAATTAAAACGGTGTATGTGGGGGACTTGGGGGGTCGATATTGATGAGTTTACCCCGGAGAAAAATGGGTTAGAACCGAATTTTGGACGTGCAATACTTTACGTCGGAAAACTCGAAGAAGCTAAGAGGAGTAGATATTT
>Ga0209991_10000481_pt1 | contig 17490 bp, 18 predicted proteins | sample ChitaG_FD_183167 | JGI IMG/M metagenome (GOLD analysis project Ga0209991, IMG submission 183167) | Deep subsurface microbial communities from South Pacific Ocean to uncover new lineages of life (NeLLi) - Chile_00310 metaG (SPAdes)... | ecosystem: Environmental > Aquatic > Marine > Oceanic >...
AGCATCTAAGAAAGTCAAAGCTGGTACTCGACTACCAACTGGAGAGAGAACTACTGAGGATGGTTGGCTACTCATTGAGGCAGTAGCACCAGAAACTGGAGAATATTTCCACAGTATGAGAGAACTTGAGACCATAACTAAAGCCTACAAGTGGTTAGATAAACCACCTAGTCCACGAAGGATTAAGCAATTCAAAGATATTTATCTCGGATTTCCTTATGGTGTTCTCTCTTACTTTGGCGTTGTTTTATCATATATTGGCCGAAAATGGTTTAGGATAAAGTGGAGAATAATGGATACCGAACATATGTGCTGGGAGGTTAATTCATTTTTTCACAGATTCATGGGTAAACCATACCAGAGGCTTTGGGAGTATCCGATGATACACAGCATAATGGATAAGGTGGAATCTGAACAGTTTGAGGGAGGTAACGATTGAGTTTGCTGCAAGGCAAAATAACTATCTTGGGCGTGGGAATCAATCTGGACTGGGCGGTATTATAATGAGACAGGCATACGCCTTGAATTCTGACAAGCGGGGATGGATATGAGCTCAGTATTGGACTCGTTTCTAATCTGGTGGCTTCATACTGGTCGGTATAGGTGGTCGTGGTTGCATCGTCGGTTATTTGAGCGTCGATATCTGACTACTGTTCTCCCGTCAGTAAGCTCGTTGGAAGAAATCGAAGCGTGCTTGAAACAGGTGAAGTGGACGATGGACGGACCATTGCATTTTTTCGATTGTATCAGCTACCCACAGGTAACATGGGCAAAAAAGAAGGATGACTGTGACGGCTTCGCCAGCTTGGCTGCAGAGTTGCTTCGGCGGTGGAACCCGAATTGTAACCCCGTTTTGGTTACCTCTGTGGTACGGCCATTTCAGGCCAGCCATACAGTTTGTGTATTTACTGCCGTGCAGGATGGCCTGTGTTTTTTTGATAATGAGTCATTACGATGTGAGAATTACCAAACATACGAGGAGGTAGTGGCAGAGATTAGTCAGCGGGGTCAAAGGCTGGTCTGCTGGGATGTCAGGAATCCTGTTACGCTTGACATGGTAGAATTCCACAAGTTGTAAGCTGGCGGATAGTCGGGACTTGCTTGCCCGAATATGAACACAGTATAGGAGGAGGGCGATGGTTGGTCGGATTATACAACTAATATTTGGTGCTGGTCTTGTTGTTTGGAGTGCTACAGGTATGCTGCCTATGCTTGGAGAGAAGCAAGAAGCTATAACTATGTCGGGTGTGCTTTATTTGGGGTCTTCTTGGTAGGGCTGGATATATTTGGAAGGGCAATTAGAAGATGACTACAACATTACTAGACTATATATTAGCCTTTAATGAGAGAAAACTCAAAAATTGGGCAGGCTCTACGACGTCTAGGAAACCGGGGAATTCGAAGCCGGCGAGCTAGTACCAAGGACTAAGACTCTGCTTGGGAAACTAGCTGAAATAGCAAAGTTGACCGCTGAACATGGTATTCCCCGGGTCCTTGTAGCGGGCGGGATAGCGATACTCATCTCTTTTCTCGTCGGAGTTCCTTCAAAGGATTGGCAGATTAAGATTGCTCTGCTGATTGTGTCTCTATTTATGATTGTTATCGGAGCATTGATTAGGATTTTTGAGATGGAGTACAGCGTTTTCAGTGGCAGGACTGTCCTGTTGCGCTGTCGCAATTGCGGCGAGGCCATCACTGCAGGTGTTGTCGCATTAGGCAACAAGCCCCCGTAACTGGTTCAATGTAATCGCTGCCAAGCCATCAATATAATTCAGTAACAAGGAGGGTAGCTACCATGCCAAAGCAGAATTATGACCAGTCTGAATATCAGGAGCTGGCTTCCAAACATAGGCCACTGTTGGTGCTATACGCTGAGATTCCAAGCGGCAGTGTGCGAACCGCACACCCAAGCTGGCGGGCTGGCGGCCCACCTCTCACACACGATTACCATCCCCGCGATATCAGACTTGTTCTGGAAAATGCTGCCATTTTTGGGGACAAAGACGAACCGGGTGATTGGGAAATAATGCTAGAGAAGATGGAGGCGCTGAGACGGAAGCGCATTGATGTGGTGGTTGGGGCCGGACCCGGGGACAGAGACGCCTTTTGGAAACGCTACGCGGCCATCGATAGGTCTTTACCAAAATACGCCCATCGCTGCTACGCGCACGTCATTAGAGGGCGTGGCGGCTATAGAGACCTTTTGGCTATAGAGTACTGGTATGCCTATCTTTACAATGATTGGAAGACGGTGCACGAGATGGACTGGGAAGAAGTAGTGGTCGTTTTTAGAGTCGATCACAAGGGAAGTGAAATGCCAATGGCGTGCGCTTGCTCAGCTCATCATGGGGGCTACCGACTGAGGTGGGATAAGGTTGAGAAGGCAGATGACCAAGGAAACAGGCAGGATGAGAACGGTACTCATCCCGTAATCTACGTGGCACAGGGCTCCCATGCCAACTATTTCTATGGCGGACAAACGTATACCACAACTGCGGAGGTGTTCAATGGCCTTTTCATTCGGTCGGGTAAATTCCCCTTTTCGGGCAAGTTCATCGACTTCGTTACCTCCTTTGATGAAGGTGACCGGCAGCTCATTGAGGCTGTGCTTATCCCAACTCCTACGCAGAACCAATGGATGGGAGAATGGCGGTGGTTGAACTTCCGCCGCAGGTGGGGCTCGCCAGGTGGTCGCTTAAACCGATTAGTAGAACAGAACGCTCCGGGCGCTTTGGTAACGCGAACACTGCAATGGCACAATCCGTTTCTATGGATCGATGAGTTGTGCCACGAGGCTCTAGGGCGTCCCACATGGCTACTACGCTGAGTTTCTAAGTTCCCACGCACTCAATGAACAACAAAAGTCCAGAACATGAGGTTTAAGGTAACAGAAGCTTGAATTGTTACCTCAGTGTACCTCGTAGCGTTTTGTTTACTACTCGCCCTCGCCAGCTATCCCTCTTGATCCTGCGTCTCGTTGGCGTCGGCAGGCTCGCTGGAACTGAGCATTGCCTCAAGGAAGCTGTCATCTGCTTCCATAGACGACATGTAAGCACAATTGGGACAATGGTAACCCAGTATATGGCTTTGAACTTCCTGGTTCGCTATGAACTTCAACCCACATCTGTCGCAATGGTAGCAGTGGAGATGTTTTCCTAAGACAGCATTGACAAATAACCATCTGAGCTTGTCAGGTTCATTAGAAAACTTCCAAACGGCCTCACCCATCATTAGAATATTACTGGCTAGTTCCTTGATGCCTTCCTTAGTTGATGGTGATGTACGTAGCATGGCCACGAAGCCCTCAACCATATAGTACTGGAGTATGAATTGTTTATTGTTGTCGATGAACTCATCGACATCCTGTCTGTATTTCCTGAAAGCCTTCTCCAAATCATCGAGGTTCTGCTTCCGTTCCTCAATGGTTTTCTTGAGATGGCTGAGGTCATCGAGATACTTTGCTCTAACCTTTTCTTTTGAGGCTATGTCCCTTGCCAATGCTAATAAATTGGTTTGTAGCGCCTTCCTTTGCGTTTTGAGTGAGCTAATTGCTTTTTGCAACGAGCCAAACTCCTCTACAGCCTGTTTAAGGCTAACTCCGTTAACTTTTTGTGATACCATTACTTAAACTCCGTTGCTAGTTTTAGTAGTGTCGGCAGGTCTAACCCCTGCTTGCTAAGCTCAGTCTTTAGCTTTGCCACCGCTTCAACTTCTTTGTATTGCACATTCAGCCTCTTCATCTTGATACCAAACTCCTGTTCGAGCTTAGCCTCTTTGGCTTTGGCTTCCTTTTGAAGCTGTACCACATGAGCTTCGACGTTGGTCAGTTCACTGTTTCTCTGAGCTATAAGGTTATTGAGAGACTTAAGCTTGGTTTGTATTCCTCTCAGTCTATTCTCTGCAGGCGGCAATTCTGAGGTAATTCTCTCAAATTTATATGTGGCCTCCTCATAAGTCATTTGACCCTCAGCTTCGATCCTATTAAGTTTTAGGGCAGCATTAATAAAACCGGGGTCATCTACCTTTTTACATACCTCGATTAACCCGATATGTTGGTCAGGTTCTATGCCAAGTTTCAGGAAAGCTTTTATGATGCTGTGCCCCTGCCTTGCCTCCTCCACCGTGAGCTTGGATTTATATAGCTCGACTGACAGACTTCGTAGAGATTCAACTTCATTTAACACCTGGTACTCCTTTCCGGTAGTGAGTAGGCCATACTTAGCAGTCATTTTCTTAAATCTATTAGCGTAGTGGGAGATGCTGCTCTGATCGACCCCTGCTTCCTTTGCTATCTTTGTTTGGGGTAATCCGCAGAAGTAGCCCCTTAAGATCTTGCTTACTTTATGTGGCGATAACTGTACTGTCATTACAATACCCCTCATTTCTGAGATAACTGGAAATTATGATGATGTACAGTAAAAAGAAATAGACAATTACATAGCATTTACACTCTATATAAGTGCGAAAATATACCATCCACTTCATATACTTCATACTCGTCATAGACTTAATATTCATCATAGATGTCATATTTACACTATCCTCGATAATTCACTTACATTGGAAATTAATAGGGCCTGTTATGCCACAGCCTGTTGTACCATTCTCGATGTTCTTCGCCAGCTATCTTCCGATACTTGGCGGTGGTATTAAAGCTGACGTGCCCCAGGTGCTCCTGCAGCAACCTCAGCCCATCACCGGAGTCATCCACTTTCATAGCATGAACACTGAAAGCATCCCGCAGGCGGTGTGGACTGATACCCCTTACCCTCCCGGTTTCGGGATTGACCAGGGATGGCAGACCAGCTCGCCTGGCGCAATCCCTGACAATCTGCCATGCCCGATGCCGGTTGAGGCGAAAAAGGGGAGACTTACCATCGGAGGGTAATGTGTTGATATAACTCTCGAGCATCGCCAGAGTAGCTTCATCAACCGGAAGTACCCGGATACGTCTTTTCTCCTGCTGGCTTCTTATCTTCTTGCTGACCTTGACTCCGCATCCTGGACAGAACTGGTGCCGATTGCCCAGACGTACCCTGCATTGTGGACATGATATCTTCATACTTCTCTTCAGGTGCATGATAGTGGCTGTGCCCTGCTCAAAATCTATTTCCTCTACTTTGAGGGCAAGCGCTTCCGATATCCGACACCCCAGGCGCGAAAGCAGTCTGATGAGCAGTTGATCGCGCTGGCAGCCAGCGACATGCTCCATGAGCTCTATTTCTGGTAACTTAAGGTAAGCTTTCATGGTCATTAATCCGTGCTATTTGCTGTGGTAACTTCCTGCGCTTTTGCTTCCAGGTATCTGCGCTTCATGGTGTCCCGGCTCATGTACTGGCCGCTTATTTCCCGATAAGCCTCAGCCATCCGCGACCAGCCTAAATTATCAATATCACGCAAGCGCAAAACTATCGCAAAATCAACAGAAAGCCTCGGCCTGCCCACTAATATCTTTTTACCGGTCATTTCGTCTTATCCTGCCTCTGTCGTTATACTCAAGAAAGCTGTCTTTACCAGATCTTTTATGATTGTTCCTCAACACCTGGTCAATCTTGTATCCGTTCAGTCTTCTGATACCCATATGGTCCATAGGGGAAGACGGTCTGCCATTAATCATGGCCTGAGTTGAGGCGTAGTGCACATACCTTCGCACCATTTCCAGTGTGGTATGCCCAAGTATCTGCTGCAGCCGGAAGACATCACCGCAGTTATAGTTTAGGAAATTGGTAGCATAGGTATGGCGGCAAAGGTGAGCGTGTAATCTCCCTACTTTTGCCTTCTTACCCCACCGCTTCAGTAATAATTTGACGGCATTAGGGCACAGTGGTTTACCATCAAGTGTCAGGAAAACGTAGTTATCAGCCTCTATTGAGTCCTCTGGCCGAAAGTGAATGATATAGCGCCACAGCATTTTCTGGGCAAGACCACCGATGGGCACTATTCTCTCCTTTGCCCCTTTACCCATTACCTTGAGATAGCCTTCCTCAATATGAGCATCGTCAGCGCGTAATCCACATAACTCGCTGACCCTGAGGCCGGTATCCAGAAATAGTACCAGTATGGCTATGTTCCGGCAGCCTAATGCAGTGAGGGGATTCTGACTCTTTACTAGCTGGTCAATTTCGGTAGCGGTCAGAGGCTCGATGAGAATTTGTGGTGCCTTTGGCATTTTAAGGTTGCAGAGGACATGATCCGTGGTGTAGCTTTCGTTGAAGAGCCAGGAGGCGAAAGCCTTAAGTGCCCTCACTTTACTCTGCACGGTGTAGGGGGAAAGTTCTCTTTCCTGCTCGTGAATAACGAATTCCCTGGCCACTGAGATATCAAATTCGGCAAGCACCAGTCTTCTGCCTGTGGAGGCGAGGAATCTGGTAAAGCCGGTTAGCATCTCCGTGTACCAGGAAATCGTCTTCGGTGATTTCCCCTCAGCCTTGTTTGAGTGTGCAAAATGCAGTATCAGTTTATCCAGCTCCAGTTCCGCCATGTTGATATCTACCCACTTCAGATTTTTCCTTCTACCTTGAAACATATACTTGTCCGCCTTTCCTGTAAATTGTCCAGCGGGCAAGTAAGAGGGGTGATGTGGTAGAATATTCTTAGACGAATCAGGGGGTCACTATTGGCTAAAAAGAAAAACCACCCTTGTTTTCGGGTGGTTTTGTCTAGCTATGGATTAGCTATAAATTGTCTGATTCGAGTAGGCCGTACAGGTCTCGAACCTGTGACACCCTGATTAAAAGTCATGGAGTGTTAGTTTAGGCACGAAAGGAGGTGAAAACAGTATTTTCGACACCCTGATTCGCTTTGACACCCTGACTCGATTTAACACCCTGATTATTCAAGCGCTGGGTCTGAACCGACAAAATACAATAATGGAGGCTAAGATCCAGCATGGCAACTCATGTAAATACCAAAGAAAAGGCGCATAAATTATTTGAACTCATAGAATACTACGAGATCTGTAACAGGGCTGAAGGTAAAAGTCCGAAAACGATTAGCTGGTATTCAGCAAACTTAAAGAGCTTTCGTAACTACTTGAAGAACAGGCATCTTTCCGATTCACTAGACAATATCGATATAAAACTACTCCGAGAGTATGTCCTCTACCTGCTGAAGAAAACAAGGTACGAAAATCATCCTTATACACCGGCGCAGACAGAGTTGCTATCAGCAGCGACAGTCCATGGCCATGTCAGAACTCTACGAGCTTTCTTTAGCTGGCTAGTAGTAGAAGGACTGGCTGAAAACAACCCCGCTAAAGATTTGAAGCCACCAAGAGTCACCAGGAAAGTGGTCTCTACGCTGTCAGATGAAGAAATAAGGGCCATACTCAATGTTTTTAGTATATCACCCTCTGATGCCAGAAATCAGACCCTGTTTATGATTCTGCTTGATACTGGACTAAGAATAGGCGAACTTATCAATCTGAAGATGGAAGATGTTCATATGGATGAAGGTTATCTTAAAGTGCTGGGTAAGGGTAAAAAGGAGCGCATCGTTCCTATTGGGAATAATGCTCAAAAGGCCTTGCAGCGTTACTTGTTTCGGTTCAGACCTAAGCCGACCAATCCTGTTACTGAGAATGTATTCCTGTCTGTTAGTAGTAAAGCTCTAACTGAGAATAGTATGAAGTTGATGTTTACCAGGCTATCTAAAAGATCTGGAGTTTGCAGGCTTCATGCTCACCTGTGTAGACATACTTTCGCTACAAGGTTTCTGATTAATGGTGGTGATGTATTTAGTCTTCAACAGATACTGGGACACTCAACATTAGAGATGGTAAGGCACTACGTGAATCTTGCGTCAAGCCATATAGCAATACAGCACCAGAAGTATTCGCCACTAGATCGTCTAAATCTACGGAAATAGATCTAACGGATTAAGGGGCTAGAGCAAAAATTGCTCTAGCCCCTTGTCTTCCAAGTATTGAGATATCGGCTCATAGAGGCGCAATTTGTGGAAACCTCGGTCTGACATTGATCGACTGGGATTACTAAAAAGACTACATATATAGTCTGTTCGATGCTACGAAACAAAATGGTTACGGCATCTTATCACTCTCCTGAGATACAAATACTATCGTATATCTAAATATTATTGGCATTATCACATCAGTATCTAGTGTCAGAGGTCCTAGAAGGCGAATGGAGGTTCTTAAATTGGATCTGAGGCGTCTATATCATCGTATAGTGAATTACATTCACTCGGTAAAACCGGTTTGAACAGTATAAAGGCGCAAAGACTATATGGATAGTCTTTTCGATGCATCGAATTAGCTACAATCTGCTTCTTCCCAGAACCTTCCACTCCGCTGAAATGCAAGCCACTAAGGGCACGGTGAAGAAAGGATATCCGGCGACGTGGGTAAGATGCCCTTAATACGGCACTAGGATACTCAGGAAGGCAGAGCATAACCCCGATTACTACATTAATACTCAACTAAGGCTGAACATTAGATAATGCTAGTTTTCATTCAAAGCCGTTAGCACATTCGTTAGCTAATACGTATGCTAACTCAAGTAAGGTCAATACCTGCGTTAGCTAACGCTTATCCGCATTCGATTTTAAGTCCGGGGTGGTGTTTGTGTATATGCTAGTCGTCAATTACGTTGACCATAACTACGACATGCCTGTATGAACAAGGTTTTTGTCCTGGATGTTACAGGTTTTTTAGAAAGTTTTGTGGTCAGATTAGGATAACCTTCATCTCAAAGCCCAAAAACAGGCTAACCAAATCTTTAAAGCATAAAATAAGCTTTGGTTATACTTAAAATGCGTTTCACAAACATTCTAGTGCTTCTAAACACACTTGCAAACTGCTGCTTGGGTGGGGGAGTGCCAAAAGCACTGCATATCTTGACAAATGGCCATAGCAAGATTAGAGTTTCCATAAAATGAGCGTTCGAAAACGGCGTGTAAGATCCGTTAAGGCTGAGTTGCTTGCAAAATCAAGAGAAGCTGCTCTAAACGCGGTCCAGAGTTTCAATAATCCACTTACCACCTTCAAAACCGAAACTTTCATTGTGTTGATGGTTATCGCTTGGATGTATCTCTTGCATGCATACTATAAAAAGAAGCAGATAGATTATAGATACTATCAGAAGAGAATAAAACGTCGACGCTTTGATCGTACGAAATCGGGCGCCTACAAATACTGGGAATTGGAAAGGTGCCTAAATGAAGAAAGTTGTCCTCTGGATTCAGCTACGAAAGGTAATCTTCGCTTTCTTATTGGGCTTCGTCATGAAATAGAACATCATAAGTCTACTGGTATAGATGAGCACCTCACTGGTAGGTATCTAGCTTGCTGTCTGAATTATGACAGAGTCATTACACAATTATTTGGTGAAAAATATAGCTTGGGAAATACGCTAGCTTTTAGTCTGCAGTTTCGTGATATTACCCAGACTCCAACACCGGAAGAAGCTCTTGAAGCTCTGCCTTCCAATGTAGCTAAGTACCTACAGGAATTCGATGCTTCTTTGTCGGACGAAGATTTTCAATCACCATATTATGCATATCGACTCATTTTTGTGCGAAAGCTTACTAGTAAAAAAGGGCAAGCAGACCGAGCCATTGAATTTATTTCTGCAGATTCTCAACTTGCCAAGACTGTCGACCAAGAATATTGGGTTCTAAAAGAGACCGAACGCAGAAAATATCGACCCGGTGATATCGTAAGAACAATGAAAGAAGAGGGGTATCATAATTTTAGTATTTATGAACATACTCAATTATGGAAGAGGCTTGATGCTAGAAATCCAGGGAAGGGCTGTGGAACAGAAGTTGTTCCTGGACAATGGTTATGGTATGACCGTTGGCTTGAAGTTGTTCGGCAGTACTGTAAGGAAAATGCTCGTTAATACAAATATATTTCTACTAACCTTATTAACCGGAATAACCCGAAACAAAGGTTAAAAGGGTTAGCTGGGTTAAGAAAAATGTATATGTTACTTCAAAGGGTAATGCACAGTTGACCGAGAAAACGAGGTTGCGGAATCAGTTATATAACCGTGATGGGCGGGTTTGCCACTACTGTGGAATCGAAGAAAATGATTTCCTCTCGATATGGGGTGAATTCTATGGAGGCAAGAAAAGAGGAGGTACACTGGAGGTAGACCGTAAGGATAATGCCAGAGGATACGAGATGGATAACTGCGTTTTGGCGTGCGCCGTGTGTAATAACGCCAAGAGTGATAAATTCACCTATGAAGAATTCAAGGCGGTGGGAAAAGTAATAAGCAAGATATGGCGAGAGAGAAAAGGTCGACAAGGTATTCTTTGAGCTAATAAAAATCCGCTAGTATTCGATAGGAGTCATTTAAAATGACAAAAAATGAAGTTATCGGCCTAATAGTTGCTCTTAGTTTAGTTGCAGTCATACTGATTCCATCATTATTATTTAGCAAGTTTGATACTGCACAAGCAGTACAGATAATTCTGATGACTGCCTTAGTCCTCGTGACTATCATGTATGTGAAACGAACCTCGGAAATCAGTGAGGCGACCAGAAGACAATCTCAAGAGGTTAGAGAGCAGACAATTATCGCCTCAAGACCAGCAATAATCCAGAAAGCAATATATGAAAAGGACATATGGGAAGGTAGCACTTCGGATTATTTCGTCAGTTTTGAAATATATAATGCGGGAGCAGGGCCAGCTATTGAGCTAGAAATACTTATGCTAGACAAAGACAAGAAGCTCCTACAGAGCGAGATAGATACTTTTCTGAGATCTGGCACGGAACCAATCCAATTTAATCCAACGAATCTAATGGCACATACCAATTGTACTTGTTATTTATTATGTCGATATCGAAGCATTCTTTTTAGCGCCACAGATGAAAGATGGTATCAAACATGGATGCCTTTTGATGTGATTCGAGCTTCAGCAGAAGGTAAGTTCTACGTGAAGCCTCACAGATTGGAATTTCTTGAAGTAGTGGGCAAAGAGTCTTATTGATTTAGTTCCAGGTTGATGTGTTGCGACTGTTTTAGCTAGTAATACGCAAAAACCTTATTCTCTTGACAAGAACACTTCATCAGGATTAGAGTTTTCATGACGAATGAGTACTCAAATTAGCTTTGATAATTAGTGATGGTCAATATAAGCAAGGAGTCATGAAATGAGGCAATCACACACTGTCACTGGAAAGTTATTCTATTATGATGGAGATCTTACTTAAGGTTTGACTGTCCATACTTGTAATAAACAAGAAAAAGTGAAAGATGAAGGGTTCTATATGACCTGCCCCCATAAAGGGTACCACTCTTTAAGTTAGGGTTACCGTAGTTCTAGCCTCAGGAGCAGGTCAGTCCAGCGTTAGCATATTCGTCAGCTAACAAGTGTGCATATTCAAAGGAGGTTAGCATTTCCATTAGCTAACGCTCGTGACCGTGTTCAGTATGTTAGTAAACCCGTTTACTAACACTTGAACAAATTTAACGGAAGATCAACTCAGTGTCCTATATATGTACACCAATTTGGCAGTCGTAAGAGACTATAGACATAGTCTTTTAGATGTATCAAAGAAGCCTATGCCGGTTCAAGTCCAGTAACGTGGGCGGCACTGTACGATAGGTGGAACTCGTACCTTCGAGTTAGCTTTCTCTTTGACTTTTGCGACTTAGGGCATTTTCAGACTAGCTAGTCTTCTTACGGGATATTACGCAGCAAATGGGACGCCAGACCCATTCCTCATCCCCATCTGACATCTCGAACAAAACTTTCTCAATGCGGCTTCGTGATAAAGTGAGACTCATATTTCCTCTGACTAAGGCGTTGTTAATTTTCCGACGCAAATCCCTCAATCTCTTGCGAATTTTATCCTGAGCCTCCACTACTTTGTTGTTTTCAACCCGTTCAAACAAGCACGAGGCCAAAACGCAAAATCCCAAATGTTCTTCTTCGAGTAAACGCTTTACTCTTTCTAAGTCGTCGGTACATTTTTGAGCGTTTCTCTTTATTTCGATCACAGCTCTAGGCTTATCATAAGCATTAAGGCAGAAGAGAGCCAAATCACAACGACCGTCAAGACGGGCTTTAAAAGGTTTTGGACCGGGGAGCCGTCTGCGTCTGTTCCTGTGCCATTCTGTTAATCTACTAGGCTCATCCTCCAATGTCAAACTAGAAGTATTGGTAAGCCTTAATAGCGATTGGTAAATATTCACGGTCATAAAATACTCGGGACCTTGGTGGAGCATCCACGTAGTTCCTTTTCGGTAATCGCACTCGGCTTTTCTTATACCTTCGTTGATTGAATGAACGATTTCTTGCCGCGATGGCATTGCTATTTCCTCAAAGAGATTTGAACCCGGAAAACTAGGAATTACTTTTTGTATTTCTTCGTTTTTCTAATATTAGTTCAAATGTTAGCGCAAAGTCCACAAAAAGAAAACTGGGCGGTACTGTACGATAGGTAGAACCCATGAGTTAGCCTTTACTTTAATATAATCGTACTTTATTTACTAAACCAATTAACTCTAACTTAACGGTTGTTTTCCTTTAAAAGGGCAGGTCAATTAGAGCTGAGAGGACTGATAACCAATAATTCATGATCTGGCTATTTCTAAGAAATCACAGAACGTTTAATCATAAGCTTATTTACGGCTAAGTAGTCTAACTGGTATCTGTTTGATTCTGAAATCCGTGAGCATGTTTGAAGTCTTTTTCAGGCTAGAATAACCTTCTTCCGCAACTACTAACATTGGAATTTCAGCCGGAAAGTGACCTCTCTTACAAAACTTGTCAAGGTCTTCTACGGCTGCCTCCAAGCCCGCTTTTTCAGCTTCAATTGGAATAGGTATTCGAATTCTGAGTTCTTGTGCGAAGATTTTCACAGCAGCATTAAACCAGAGTATACAATCGGGGCTATCTCCAACAACACGATCCAAGTTCTCCCAGAGAACTATAGTCCCATTCTTGAGCCCATCAGGATATTCAATCCGTTGTTCTGATCCTGGTGCTGCATACTTGAGCAGTTCCCACCTGTCAACCTTCGTTACATGGTCAAGGTCCCACCTTCGGATTGCTGGATTTTGCTTATTCTTACGCGAGGCAACAGTCAGACGTCTGCACTGTGAAAATGAGGCTGTTTTCATGCCCAATCCAAACCGACCCAGATCACTAGGCTCTCTATCCTCTAATGGGCTCTTGCTACCGGGTCTCATAGCCTCGTATAATTCAGTTTCAGACATTCCATATCCATCATCGGTAATACTTATATAGGAATCTGCACCATTCCAATGAAAGTATATCCATACATTTTTCGCACCGGCGAAGATACTATTATCAATTAAATCCGCTATAGCCGTGCGCAAATCATAACCAAAGGCACGCAGAGACTCAATCATAGCTCCGGCATGCGGTTCGGCTATTTCATAATCCTTATCTTCTGTCATGGTTTTCCCCACAAGTAATATTTAATAGTTAATTAATAACTTGTTTTTCAGTTCTCACTCATAATGTTTTCTATATTTCATTTAATATTATTATACAACTATATAGATACAAATCAATTATATTCACTGTTGTCAATCAGCGAAATGGGACACTTTTTAAACCGAACACTTTGGCATAATCAGGCGGCATTAACAAGCTCCCTGAGGCCCTAGTTGTAGTCTCTTCGGTTTTGGACTGTCTGTGCTCGTACCTCCTTTCTGCGCTGTAGGATCTGGTCTCTCATGCCATGGAGGAGATCAGCTGGCGCCACATCACCCAACGCCTTAGAGAAAAATTAGCGCTGGAACCATCAATAACGGGGAGTAAGTCGCTCTAAGTTTTCATGATCTAATGGTTTTGGGTTACTCCCTTTCGCCAGCTAAGTCTAGGTTCTTTCTGCACAATACGTCAGATTGTATAGCCACAGCAATCTGGGGTTGACCTATTCTTCAAGTCTCGTGATGTCGACCAAATCAGTAGTTTTCATATTCTTTCTATTAAGTGGTGTTGTATAATAGAGCAAACTTACCAATGATACGGGAGTTTATCGATTGCATACCATTGTTGAAGCATACCTCGACATTGAGTGAGGTTGATAATAAGACTTACCCGGCGGGAGTCAATATTATAAAAAGCCAGAGTGGGTTGGGCAAAACACTATATCCTGATTAAACGAGTGTAATGTATGGGTTTCAAGAAAATACCAAAACTGCAAATAGGTGATTTGGAGCCAAGTATACCAATTGTTCAAGGGGGGATGGGCGTTGGCATTTCTTTATCAGGTCTAGCCTCGGCTGTTGCCAACGAGGGTGGTATTGGTGTTATTTCCGCGGCAGGAATCGGTATGCTTGAGCCTGATTTTAGCAGAAACTTCAAGGAAGCCAACAAAAGAGCCTTGCGAAGAGAAATAAAAAAGGCAAGGGAGATGACAACGGGCATTATCGGCGTTAACATAATGGTAGCCCTGTCAGATTATTACGACCTTCTGCAGATTGCACTGGATGAAGGCACAGATTTAGTTTTCCTTAGTGCCGGCCTTCCACTAAAGATTCCTAATACATTGTTACCGGAGGAATCGGGAAAAGTTGCAGTTAAAGTTGTTCCAATAGTATCTTCGGCCAGGGCGGCAAAATTAATATTTGAATATTGGGGGAAGCACTACAATCATGTACCTGATGCCGTGGTTGTTGAGGGCCCATTAGCTGGAGGACACCTCGGATTTAAGAAAGAGCAGATCAATAATCCTGACTACGCGTTGGAAAAGATACTGCCGGAAGTAATCTCTGTGCTGAAGCCCTATGAGGAGAGTTTTAATAAAAGCATTCCCGTAATCGCCGCCGGGGGGGTGTATACAGGTGCCGATATTTATAAGTTTATCCAATCAGGGGCTCAGGGAGTGCAGATGGCAACCAGGTTTGTAGCAACTCACGAGTGCGATGCTTCCACAGCATTTAAGGAGGCATATGTAAAGTGTAAAAAGGAGGACCTTACCATAATTGATAGCCCCGTTGGATTGCCGGGAAGAGCCATAAAGAACAGGTTTCTTGAGAAGATATCAGCGGGAATTAAGGAACCAATTAAGTGCCCTTGGAAGTGTCTGAAAACCTGCGATGTTGACAGTTCGCCGTACTGTATTTGTGCTGCCTTGACTAATGCCAAAAAGGGCATACTTGAAAAAGGATTTGCCTTTGCCGGGGCTAATGCCTACAGGATAGATAAAATCGTCTCCGTTAGAGAGCTTATTAAGACGTTACTGATGGAATATGAGAATACAGCCGTTACTGCAACGCATCCTGAAACATCATAACAGCCTGAAAGCTTAGTTATCCGCTAAAGGTAACAAAAAGCCATTTTGTTAAAGCTGTAGTTTCAAGTTGGCACTACATCAATAATCTGACCTTCATTCATCTTCACTCCGCATCATTTAGCTTTGCTCCAAGCTAAATGATGTAACATAAGCGCAATTATGTTACAAGATGTAGATTCGATCCAGCTTACCAAGCACTGACGCACCGCAGGTGAAGGGCGAAAACAAGTGGGAATACTGAAGGCCGGACATTTTGACACTATTTAGACACTATTCTGACACTATTTTCACACTATTTTGACACAGTGGCTTTTCTTCGAAGGTAGAACCAGATATAGCTTCAATCCAACGTCAACCGCGCCCTGCGCGTGTTTACCCCGGTCTTGTCTTGATAACTGGGATGTTTTGCAAGCTAAATGCCAGCTGACTGTGTAACATAATTGCGCTTATGTTGCATCATTTAGCTTGGAGCAAAGCTAAATGAACCGGAGTGAAGGTGAATAAGGTCAGATTATTGATGTAGTGCCAGCTTGAAACTACAGCTTTAACAAAATGGCTTATTGTTATAACGAGTAATTTAAAAAAGTAATCGTGGTACTTGGTCTCTTTAATACTAGAATGGAACATCATCCTCTTCAGACTCCTCTTCCTCGACTGAACCGTAAACCTCGTGATATTCATTTACTATATCGGGGTTAATGATGTCTTCTCTTCCCTCAAATATTTGGTTAACAAACCTCTCTACATCTGGGTCCTCCTTAATCCAATAAATCTGGGGATTCTTAACAGCTGCTAGAGCTATCTCGTTTACCGCAGAATTAGTGAAATCGGAGTATTTCGACAAGTTCTTTATGGCAATATGTGTACCTTCAAAATTGGGGCTGTTAACAAAAGCATCGATAGCCAACTGTTTTTCCAATTCGGAAGCCAATTTTATTTCAGGATATTTATCTCGGAAGAATTCCGACAGTTTTCGATATACATATACTGAAGATTCTTTTTCCTTCTCCCATTCAGTCTTAAGATAATCGCATAGCTTATTACTATCAAGTCTAGATATGTAATCTTCATCATCAGTTACCAAGTACAAGTCTTTCCCTTTTGGAATTTTCTTCATTAAAACTAGCCAATTAATAGCATCCCCGTATGAACCCGGTTTGCCTGGTGGATTCCCATGATTGACCCTGTCAACAGCAGTATTAATAATCTCATCAGGCTCATCGAGTTTCTCTGCTACACTAAATATGTCAGATATTATCTTATCGGCTCCCAAGTCTTTGGTTTCAATGTCACTTCTCAATTTTTCTAATAAAGAGGCCTTGGCAATACGAAACCCTTCAAGATGGTTCCTCATAGTATTGTACTCTTCATATGCCCGACATATATTTGGGAATTGACTTGGAAGAAGCTGACCTTTGAATCTATTTAGGGCATCGGCTATCTTTGCTTCTCTGTTCCGATTGAATTCATCAATCACCTGGTCGGTGAGATATAGTTTTATGTCCTTTTTATTAATAGCCACAGCCAACTTTTTTAACTCTTCCAACGCATCGTCCGAGAAATGATAGAATGTAAGATATACGTTTGTATCTATAAATAGATGAATCATTTAAACACTCCGGTAATACTTCTTACCTATAACACTACTCCATAACTTGGTCTATTTCAATCATCCATTCAGCCTACAATTAGATAATCTGTTGGTTGTTGACAAAACAAAATGACGTATTGTTAAATATGTGAAGCACCATCTAAAAATAAGCTGAATAAGGAAAAAAAGAAGTATAACTGCTTCCCTCAATAACCTTCGTAGCGGGGGTTGGATTCCAACCAACGACCTTCGGGTCATGGGACTGAAACCACATTTGTTGGCTATCGGATACCCTTTGCCAGCAGCTCCCACCTTTCCCACGTGGCTAACCAGACAAGGGCTACGGAGTTGATGGCGTCAGCTAAGATATATGGTGAGTACTGTAAGACATTATCTTTGAAGGGAGAGACTCTCATAATCCTTACCGTGTCGTAATCGACCCCGGTCGGGGGATTCAAGGGAAACATCTTCAATGACATATGGAATGACACCAGACAAACGGATACCAGATAGTCCCATAGATTCCTGTTGCCGCTTCCTAGAAAGGCTCGCCAGTCCGGTTCCGCTTGGCCCATATTACCCCATGCAGACTGCCTCAAGATTTCCTCGCATTTGTAGAGAACTGATTTTTCGAAGCCCCTGCGTCTAGCGTCGA
>Ga0209991_10000483_pt1 | contig 17445 bp, 13 predicted proteins | sample ChitaG_FD_183167 | JGI IMG/M metagenome (GOLD analysis project Ga0209991, IMG submission 183167) | Deep subsurface microbial communities from South Pacific Ocean to uncover new lineages of life (NeLLi) - Chile_00310 metaG (SPAdes)... | ecosystem: Environmental > Aquatic > Marine > Oceanic >...
CCGTCATCATTCAAAGGTACCTTTAGCATCTGGGCCAAAGATTCGTTTTCCTGGTAGGGAACAGTGGCCGTGCTCAGCACAACTAGGTCCGGTCGAAGGATGAGCTTCCCTCCCAGAACCCCATCATTTACTGAAACTCTGAGGCTGCCTCTATCTTCTACAACCTCTGGCTTCTCATGCTCGTCATAACGTGCGAAAATTATACCCTTCTCTCTGGCATCCCGGTAATAATCCTCCTTGAACCCATAGGTTCTCATGTCTCGATAAAGAATGAATACCTTGGTCTCTGGACTTATCCCCTTGATCTTCAAGGCGTTCTTCACGCCCTCACTGCAGCAAACCCGACTACAATAGGGTCGTTGCTCTTCTCTTGAACCTACGCACTGAATCATTACTACACATTTGAGATCACCAATTCTATAGTCTCTATTTGAAAGTTTTCCTTCCAACTCTACCTGGGTTAATACGTTCTTGTTCTTTCCATAGAGATATTCGTCTGTCTTTAGTTCTTGGGCTCCTGTAGCCACAACAATGGTCCCATGTTCTAGTTCTTCTCCAGAGACGAGGGTAGTCTTGAAACTTCCTATACAACCGGATATTTCTTTTGGCTCACTATTAGTAAATACTTTAATTAGTCGATTATTATTTATCTGGTTTCTCATATCCGTGAGGAATTCCTGGGTGTCTTTCCCCTCCAAGGTATAGTGAATGTTTTTCATAAATCCGCCTAGCTCTTTTTCCTTTTCTACTAAATACACCTCAAAACCCTGTCGGGCAAGGGATAAGGCCGTGCTCATGCCCGAAACTCCTCCCCCTACAACCAGACCTCGGGGAATCACGCTCAAACGCAGCCTCTGTAAAGACTCAAGCTTGGTTGCCTTGGCCACAGCCATTCTTACTAGATTCTTGGCTTTTTCGGTAGCGACTTTTGGTTCTTGCGCATCTACCCCAGAGCACTCTCCGCTAATATTGACCATCTCCAAGAGATATTGATTGAGCCCTGCTTCCCGCATAACTTCCTGGAAGAAAGGTTCGTGGGTCCGTGCAGAATAGGAAGCCACTACAACACGATTGAGGCTGTGTTCTCCGATTTTCTCTTTGAGTATCTCCCGAGTATCCGGAGACAAGGTATACAGATTCTCTTCAGTGTAAACGACCCCAGGCAATCCTTTCGTAGACTCCACTACCTTTGGAATGTTAACTGTCCCTCCGTTATCCATAGCGCAGTTATGGAAAAAGACACCAATTCTCGGCCTCTGACCACCGACATCTATCTCAGGAGGATATTGCTTCTTCTCCACTATCTCTCCTCTCACCTCAGAAAGCAAAGACGAAGCCTCGGCAGCAGCAGCACTGGCCTGAACCACAGTTTCGGGAATATCTTTTGGCTCGCTAGTGGCTCCGCAAACATAGATTCCAGCCCTACTTGTCCTTACAGGAGAGAAGACATCAGTCTGGCAGAAGCCATATCTATTTAGTTTTAGACCCAGCTTATTTCCAAGTTGTTTGAGCTTTTCCGAAGGGCTAAATCCCATGGATAAAACTACCAGATCAAATTCTTCTTCCACAATTTCTCTTCCATTTCTTACGTATTTTATCTTCAAATTCTTGGTCTTTTGTATCTGTTTCACGCTGGAGACCATGCTCCTAATATATCTAATCCCGCATTCCTTTCTAGCTCTTTCATAGTATTTGTCAAAATCCTTGCCAAAAGCTCTCATATCCATGAAGAATATGGTAGACTCAATTTCTGGATCATCTTCCTTGGCAATAATTGCCTCCTTGGTGGCGTACATACAACAGACCGACGAACAATAAGAATGGCAGTCTGATTTGAGATCCCGAGAACCCACGCATTGAATCCAGGCAATTCTTCGGGGAGATTTTTTGTCTGAAGGTCTGAGCATTTGGCCTTGATATGGGCCGGAACCACTCAGAATCCTCTCAAATTGTAGACCGGTAATTACGTTGGGAAATATACCCCACCCGTATTCTTTCTTGAGGTGGGGACTGAAAGTATCAAAGCCCGAGGACAGGATAATTGCTCCCACATTAACTTCAACCATCTCCTCCTGCATGTCATGATGAATGGCGTCGGGCTTACAAACCTTTGAACATTCCCGGCAATCAGAAGGGCAGATGCTTTTGTCGATGATAAAGGATGGGGTCTGGGGATTGGGACGATAAATGGCCTTTCGCTTGACTAAGCCCTGCTGGAATTCGCTAGGAACCTCTACCGGACAAACGTGGACACATTCCCCGCAGCCATTACACTTTTCCGGGTCTACATATCGAGGAAGCCTCTTCACTGTCACCTTGAAATCGCCAGCTTTCCCTTCCACCTTTTCTATCTCAGCGAAGTTCAATATTTCAACATTGGGATACCCACCAAGTCCGAATCGAAGGCAGCCCTTAAGCCTTGGGGAAACAATACACATACGGCAGTCATGGGTAGGGAACATTGTATCTAATTGGGATATTACTCCCCCAATACCCGGTTTTTTATCCACAAGATATACCTTAAATCCTGAGTCAGCTAAATCTAGTGAGGCCTGGATACCTCCTATCCCTCCTCCGATGACCAACACCGATCCTATTTTTCTTTCTTTGATGGTAGACAAATTATTCATTCTCCTTTCGCCAGGTTGAGGGAAGTGAGTAACGGGAAAGGGTCTGTCATGTGGCGATCAAGCCAAATCTTCCCATCAATTCCCAGGGCCAGTCCCAAGAGCTCGGTAAAGTAGAATACGGGCAGGCCATCTTCACCATAGCGCATATCTAGATTCGCTTGGCAGAGTGGACAGGCGGTAACTATAGCTTGAGCTTTTGCTTCTTTGGCCATATCAACGATCTCTCTAGTAAGTTTTTTCACGATGTCTACTCTGGTTAAAGATAAGCTTGCCCCGCAGCACTCTATCTTACCGGACCAGGGGAGAGACTCTGCACCAATAGCCTCTATCAGATTATCCATGGCCTGGGGTTGCTCCTCATCATCAAATTGGGTAATTTCATGAGGTCGGACAATTACACATCCATAGTAAGGAACCAACTTGAGGTCTTTTAATGGATTGGTAACTTTTTTTCTAATGCTCTCCAATCCAACAGTATTACAGATGAGATCGAGAAGGTGTATAATCTTCAATTTCCCCTCATAAGGAGTACCCATTATCTCCCCCATCTTTTCGTTCAATTCCGAATTCTCCTTCAGGGTGATAGCGGTCTTTTTGAATCGGCTAAAACAGGCGGCACAGGCAACGACCAGGTCCAGTCCTTGTCTTTCTGCCAGAATAAGGTTTCGAGCTGCCAGGGCGTGAGAAAGGCGGTAATTGGTGCTGTGACCAGAACTTGCTCCACAACAGTTCCAGTCCGGGACCTCAATCATTTCAAGTCCTAGCTGCTTGCATGTAGCCTTGGTAGACGAACCATATTCCTTAGCAGTGCCATCAAGTGAACAGCCAGGAAAATAGGATAATTTCAAGTTTCACTCCTTAGTTGGTTTCACCAAATGTTCTGAAAATGGTGTTCAATTCCTGAATATTTTCTATGCGGCTAGGCAAGAGATTTATTTTACCCTTGCCAAACATCTTCATTCCCAATCCCATGTCTTCAAATAGATTTAGGCTGAACATTTTGAGGGCGACCAAAAGAGACATCTCGTGCATACGTCCGTATTCCCTGAGACAATCGAGAAAAACTCGGTGAAATGTCTGGATAGTAGTCTGCTCGCTCCTGATCCCATCTCTAACAGCCATCTCTTTTAGAGTATCCATTATGGTTGGTAGGTCTACTTCATTAGGACATCTGGTGGCGCAAGCCTCACATGAAGCACAGAGCCAAATAGTGGAACTAGAAAGAATTCTTTCTTTTAGTTCTAGTTGAACCATCCTGATGATTTGATTGGGAGTCCAGTCCATGGCAAAGCTAATAGGACAGCCGGCGGAACACTTTAGACAATGATAACATTGTTGCAGTCCCTTGCCACTTTTTTGTTGCACCAGTTCAGCAAATCCAGGCTCAATTATCTCCTCACCCCCAGGCCCTGTGATAGTGATAGCTTTCACTTACTTTGTCCTCCTCGTCGCTTGAGCCTTCCCCCGCCGTGCTAAATAAATACTTTCTCTCCTGCCCTGTTCCGCCCAAGCTTCTTTATTTCCTCCGTGAATTCCTTAACGACCTGTTGAAATTTCGGTCCTTCAGAGGCGGATATCCATGAAAGTCTAACCCGCCCAGCTTCGAAGCCTATGTTCTCAAGGAGAGTCTTAAGCATAGCAAATCTTCTTCGGGTATAGTAGTTTCCTTTGCTGTAGTGGCAATCCCCAGGATGACATCCAGCCACAAGCACACCATCCGCTCCCGCTAAAAGGGCGTTTATGATATGAAGAGGGTCCACTCTACTCGAGCACATAACTCTGACTATCCTCAGGGAAGGCGGCATTTGAAGCCTGCTTACCCCCGCAAGATCAGCACCCGCATAGGAACACCAATTGCACAGAAAACCAATAATTTTCGGCCTAAATTTTTCTGGTATCGGTTTCTCCTATTGCTCAAATTTGGCCAATTCTTCCTCTTCGAATGTTTGAAGAGGTATCTTTTCATCAAGGTCCTTTCCGGGCAAATAGCCATATGTACCTTGAATAGCATTACCTATCTTAAGAAAGATTGTTGATAAGGGTATGTCGACCGGACAGACATCACTGCACGAACCACATCCCACACATGAAATACCAACATGAGACAGTCTACCGAGATGGTAGAATATCGTTTTCGGAGGAACCCTAATTCCGCCTCTTTTTCTCATTTCTCCTTCGTAAGAGGAAAAACCAGGATCATTAACCTCAGAATCAAAAAAACAAAGCCTGCAGTAGCAAATTGGGCAAACGCTGCTACATCCGTGACATCCTATGCATTTTCCATGCAGATCTATTAATCCATCAAGACCAAAATCTTCTGTCTTGAGGTCAGAAAAAAGCTTTTCCCTCTCAGAAATTCTTCTTTTTCTTAAAGACTCCATATCCTCAGCGACAAGTTCTCCATCAGAAATTTCTTCTTCTATTCCCCTCAAGGATTCCTCTGCTTTTTTGGTATTTAGCACGACATGACAAGACTTATCAATATCTTTGCCGATTGAAATAAGGGTCATATCTGAATTATAGGGCAAGAAATGCTCACACCCTTTGCACGTAGGCCTTATGTCTGAAGGTATTTCCATGGCTCTAAGGGTAGTCCAATATTTTTCGAGATTTCTATCTGTGTTATTAGTGACAGCCATCTTGAGAGGGTATACCCCGCCGCACGTTGAACTCAGAATTAACATGTTTTCCAAACTTCCTTGCTGGAGTTTCACCAGTTCGACAAATGCTCTGAGCTCACAGGGTCTCACAAAAAGTGCAATAGATTCTGAGAGAGACTCTCTTAGCGTAAGGGTAGAGAGTGATTTTGCTGCATTTATGGGCATCAAGGGGTAGAGGGGTACGCAATTGTCAATTTCGCTTGGATCCTTAACTAGTGCGTAAGTTACCGCACCATTTCTGCCTGTTTTTCTGAGAGTAAAAACTCCCTTAACTCTTTCATTCTCCAGGAGAAATTTAAGAACTTCTTTTACTCCCTCTTCTACCCCTTTATTGATCTTCAAAACCTTGGTCACTTTTTCTCCTATTCCATGGTCAATGAGAATCTTCAAATTCCTCAAATTCTTTTTCTTTATAAACGACCAATGGGACCTTTTCTTCTTTGTCCATCCCCGGAAGGTATCCGAATAGTTCTTGGTTTTTCTGCCCCACAAAGCTAAACAACTGTGCTACTGGAATGGACATAGGACAAGCATCTTCGCAACTTCCGCAACCCAAGCAAGACAAGCTCATATGGGACATTCTTCCCAAGTGAAAGAACAATGTATCGCAAGGAAACTTCAGGGCTCCTTTATTTTCAGCTCTATCAAGGTAGTCCGTACCGTCGTGTTCAGTATTGTCTGAATCAAAATAACATGATGCACAGTAGCATATTGGGCAGGCTCTCATGCAATTGTGACAACCTATGCATTTGTTGAAGGTTTCAAGCAATTTTTCGAGTCCCAATACCTCAGATTCCAGTTGTTGTTCGGATTTCTTCTTGTTTTCCTCTTTCTTCTTCTTAATTTCGCTTATTCTAGTATCCCATGCAGACAAGTTCTCTTCCGCGGAGATGCCAAGACTCCTCAGCATTTCTTTGCCTTTATCGCTGTTTGGGATAAGGTAAATACTATTCTCATCTCCTAGTGTAGCTATATGCAAATCTCCCAGTTCTGCACCAAAATGGAGGCATGTCTTGCAGACGGGCCGCACTGATTCACCTCCCCACTCTTTTAGGACCTTGAGAAATTTCTCTTTTCCCGTCTTACTATCAGGTACATAGTCAGACAAGGGCAATGCCCCAGGACAATCGACACTAATTAGTACCACATTCTCTAAGTCTGCTTGTTCTAACTTATGTAACTCCACTCCTGCCTTTATTTCACAAGGCCGCATTATGGCAGCAATTCTTTTTGTCACTTTTCCTTTTCTTGTTATGCTTGAAATCGCCCTGGCTCCTTGGACAGAAGTGATGGGTGGTAGGGGTGAAGCATTCTCTATGAGTGAGGGGTCTTGGATTAATAAATAAGTATAAGAATCACCTGATGGAATTTCCACAGGAATAAGAAGACTATCAAAACAATTCTTTTCCCACGCGTCTTTTATGAAATCCAAAATAGCCTTTTCCGTAGTACCTTTTTTTGGAATAACTGCGCCTTTTGTCATTTCACCTCTTCCCCAAAAGACCTTGTCCTAGCAGCCGCATAACTTCTTCCTCCTGCTGCCTCCCCATACCAAAAATCTTCGTTTCATAAGTCAATTCTTTTCCTTGCAGGATTTGGGCCCAACCCTTTAACATGTTCTGCGAATTGAGTGACCACATCAGCAAATCTTTGCCCTTCAGATCCATGAATCCATGATAATCTAAGGCGTTCTGGTTCCAGCCCCAGACTTTTTATTATGTTCTTCACAAGCGCAAACCTTCTCCGGGCATAATAATTCCCGTTTTCGTAGTGGCAATCCCTAGGACGGCAACCTGCAACCAAAACTCCATCTGCCCCTCTTAGAAAGGCAGCAAGTATTAGAGCAGGATCTACTCTGCTTGAACACATTACACTGATAGGAATAAAGGAAGAGGGAACATTGAGTTGAGCGCTTCCTGCTACATCTGCTCCTGCAGAAGAACACCAGCTGCAAACAAAACCAACTATTTTTGGTACAAACTTCTCTTCCATTTCCTGCTACCCTACATTTCTCCTTTGACTTGTCTTAGCTCAGCCCAGGAAAAAACTGGACCGTCTTTGCAAACATACAAATTACCAATGTTACACCTTCCGCATTTACCAATTCCGCATTTCATTCTCATCTCAAGAGTGGTGTAGATTTGAGAATCTTCAAATCCAAGTTCCTTCAAACTCAGAATAACATACTTAATCATTACTGGCGGTCCACATGTTATGGCAATAGTGTTTTTCGGTGAAGGCTTTATCCTCGTCAGATTGTGCGGAACGAGTCCGACAAACCTATCCCAGCCTTCCTCTGCATTATCTATGGACAGATGAACATCCACGTCTTCTCTTTTCTCCATGTCAAACATCTCTTTCTTATAACATAAGTCAGAGGAAGACCTTGCGCCATAAATTACATCCAATTTTTCATATTTATCCCTGTTATCAAGCACATACTTAATCAAAGACCTTAGGGGTGCTTGACCTATTCCTCCACCTATACAAAGGATCTTCTTTCCTTCCCAATCTTTCACGGGAAATCCGTTCCCATAAGGTCCTCTCACAGCCAAATCTTCACCTATTTCCTTTTGATGCAATGCAGTAGTTACTTTCCCCAACTTAAGTACGCTGACTTCAATGAATCCTTTTTGCGTTGGAGAAGAGGATAAGGCGAAAAAGCATTCTCCCAGGCCTAGAATGCTAACCATAGCACATTGCCCTGGCTCATACTCAAAGCTTTGCTGAAGTTTCTCATCATTAAATGAAAGCTTGAATGTCTTTATGGCTCGTGCTCCCGGAACTTCCTCTATCACATTCTCAATTTTGGCTAAATTTGGGAGGTACGGATTTTCCATTTTAGATCTTTTTCACTCTAGATAAGACTTCCACAATGTCCATGTTCACTGAACATTTATCTATGCATCTACCACATCCAACGCAAGCTATTACTTTGAAGTTTTTTGGGTAATATTTATATTTATGGTAGATTCTATTTCGTATTCTATTGATTCTTGCGGGCCTCGGGTTGTATCCAGAAGCCTGAAGTGTGTACTCTGGGTTTGAGCAGGAATCCCATACTCTGATTCTCCTGCCTTCTCTTAGAGTGGCTTCATCTTGAATATCAAAACAGTGACAGGTTGGACAAAGATAAGTACATACAGAACATCCTATGCACTTCATTGAAATTTCATTCCACAAGTCGTCGTCAAATATTTTGTCTAATTTCTCTTCTATCCCTTCAACGGAGATTCCCCTCTTCATCAAGCTTTCCGCTCTTTTGTTAATTTCATCTTTCTTCTTGGCGTGCTCATCCGAAGCGTCGCTAAATAAGTCTGGACTGTTCTCTATTATGGCTTTTCCTTTATCAGTAGCTATTTCCACGAAGTACTCATCCTCCAGAGCTGTCAGAAGCATGTCAAGGCCTTCTTTGTCCCCCACTCCGCCATCTAATGAGGTACAAAAACAATTAATACCGGGCTCATTACAAGAAAGCCCAATTAAGGTGGTGTTTTCCCTCTTTTCTGAATAATAAATGTCCAAGAAGTCTTTTTCAAATACCTTGTCAAGTATTGAAAAACTTCTCGCATCGCAAGGTCTAATACCGAGAATAATATTTTTGCCGTTTTCTTTTGGCACTTCTATCTTTTGATCTTTTCCCAAGGTATATTTGAACGTAGTCTCAGTTTGAGGGAAGAGTACGTTCTTGGGTGGAACATCGGAGTTTTGATAGTCGAATTTTATGTCCTCTACTTTTTCTACTTTTTCAAAAGTGGTAATGCCGTCTCGCTTAACCGGAGCATATAGAGTATTGCGGGAAAGTATTTGAACAAGTTTTCCAATTCTGTCCTTTCCCAAGACATAACCGCCCATAAACCTCACCTGTGTTTAAAATATGAAAGCATTACCCGTATGTTCTGGAAACACCTCTACAGTATATATTCATTTGAATCATCAACGCTATACACAGACAAAAGAGGTTTTTCCTCCTCATCTAGTCCTGCCCTGTAGTCGAATAACTCAATAACATCCTTTTCTACTTTTTTGTAAAGCTTACTCAAGGGGATATCCATAGGACAGACTCTCTCGCAACTTCCACATCCGATGCATCTTCCTGCGGTATGAAGACTTCTCATAATGTGAAAACCTGCATTCTCTGATAGGCTAACTGAGCGTCTGATCCATACAGGAGTTGTTTTTTCGGCCATGCATTTCTTGCAATTACATACGGGACAGCAGTTTCTGCATGCGTAACACCTGATACACTTCTCAAACTTTTCCTTCCAATAATCCCATCTTTCCTGCGTGGACTTTTCTTCAAGCTCCTTTACTTTTGAGTAGTTCTCTTCCTTTTTTTCTTTGATTTCATCTCCAATGAGGATGTCCGAGATTACCGGATTTTGATATTGACACGTTTTGCAATTTTCAGAAACAAGTTCTTCTTTCAAGACTTCTCTTTTCTTGCCGTCTATAACAATTACATACTTCTCCCCTTTGTCTTCTATAGCAACAGTGCCAATTTCTTTTCCAAACATCTCTTTCATCTTTCTTGGGTCGACTACTCCACTGCAAGGTACACCCAGTATTACGACATCATCTCTCGAAATTGCCTTTTCCTGAACCAGCTGAACCACTGATCTTGAGTCGCACCCCTTAACAACTATTCCGATTTTTTTCTTTTCTTTCTCTACGCCCTTTGGTAGAGGTAGCTTTTCTTCTAAGACAAGGTATACTGCAAGATTATTGACGCATAGAGGCGAAAAAATGAACTTATCTACCTCTTCAGGAGTCCTCGCAAAAGAGGGTGAAACTCTCCATCCATAAGTTCCCTTTTCATACCCTATAACATATTTCACATCGTCCCTTTGTACTATCTTCTTTATTTCATTTCTCATCTTAGCCAGGTCGGCCATTTATCATATCCTGTTTATGTTTTTTGCTGGTCCAATTTTCTTGACATCTCCAATGACTTCGCTAATTACATCCGCAAACTTCTGTCCCTCTGAAGCAGAGACCCAACTCATCCTTACTCTTGCCGGATCGATTCCAAGATATTCCAATATCTTCCTTATTATCTGAAATTTTCTTCTGGCGTAATAGTTCCCCTGAGAATAATGGCAATCACCAGGATGACAACCACCAATCAGAACCCCATCTGCACCTTCTTGGAGTGCGTTGACAATAAACATCGGGTTAATTCTTCCGGAACACATAACCCTAATCGCTTTCACGTTCGGGGGATATTCAATTCTGCTCGTTCCTGCCAAGTCAGCACCTGCGTAGGAACACCAATTACAGAGAAAAGCGACTATGTTGGGTTCAAATTCACTCATCGTTCTCACCCTTGTATCACACAAATTTCACGCAGCTCGGATGACTCCGCTGATTGCTGACAATAATTGCTGATCTGTGAACCCCTTTTGCTGGATAGCTTGAGACAGACAGGTCCCAGAACAGGCTCCACATCCTTTACAGAGTACCTCATTCACCAGAGCGACAGTCACAATATGTCCAAACTTATCTATTTCTTTTAACTCTATTGCCCCATATGGACATACCTCAATACATATACCGCAGCCTCTGCAGGCATCTTCATCGACTTCTGCAGTTATTGCCTCCATCTTTATCTTGTTCTTTGATAATATTGCCATAGCCCTCGATGCAGCACCACTTGCCTGTGCCACACTATCAGGAATGTCTTTAGGTCCTTGACAGCACCCCGCCAGGAGCACTCCATCAGTCAAGGTTTCCACAGGTCTCAGTTTCGGATGTGCTTCTGAATAGAATCCGTCTGGACTCTGAGATATACTCACTTTCCTTGCCACATCCAAAGCATCCTTTCGTGGAATTATTGCCGGGGCAAGAACAACAAGATCAGCTTCTAAATCAGGATGGCCCTTTGCTTTGACCACAAGTCCGTCCTTGTTTTTGGTAACCTCAATAGGATCGTCCAATTCTCTTCTTCTGTATATAGCACCTTCATCTTTCACTCTATTAATGAACTCTTCGTATCCTTTTCCATAAGATCTTACATCAGTATAGAAGATGTTTATCTCAGCATCTTTGATTTTCTCTTTTACTAAGTGAGCATGCTTTGCTGTGTACATGCAACATACTCTCGAACAGTACTCATGGTCTCCTTCCTTTTCTCTCGAGCCAACACATTGTATGAACACGACTTTCTTGGGTTCCTTACCGTCTATCGAAATCTTCCCTTCGGTTGGGCCTGAAGCAGATACTAATCTCTCAAATTCAAGCCCGGTTATCACCTCTTTATATTTCCCATATCCATACTCAGGCTTTTGAGATGCATCATATAGATCAAAGCCTGTAGCTACTATTATCGCTCCAACATTGAGCTCGAGAGTCTCCTCTTTTTGATCAAAATTAATTGCGTTTGGCTCGCAATATTTCTCGCATGTCTTGCAGGTACCCCTTAAATGATAAATGCAGTTTGACGTATCCATAACCGGAACGTTCGGAACAGCTTGTGGAAAAGTAAGGTAAACGCTTCCGCGTCCCGAGAGGCCCATATTGAAGTCAGAGGTGAGAGGCCTTATTTCTTTATTGGTGAATTTCTCCAGTTTTATTGCTCCTGTTGGACAAACAAACTGGCATGCTCCGCATCCAATGCAATCCTCGGATATTGCATAGAATGGAGTCGAAATCTCCCGGTTGATCCCTCTATTGACGAAACTGATCGCACTTAACCCAATTGCTTCTTCACAGGCTCTCACGCACAGGCCACAAAGAATACAATCTTCATTTTTTGGCCCAAATCTTGATTTTTCGATACCCATTTTCTTCGCAAGATCTTGGATTACCTCAACATCAGGACATCTTGACAATAGCAGTTCTATTATCATTCTTCTGCCCTTTAGAACTCTTTCTGAGCTCGTTTGGACTTTAATACTGTCTTCTATTTTGTAATTACAAGATGTCACTAATCTTTTCCTACCATTTTGTGTTATCTCCACGGTACATAGCCTACAGGCTCCAAAAGGTGTAAATGCTTTGTGGTAACACAACGTGGGTATTTCTATGCCCAATCTTTCTGCGGCCTCCAGGATAGTCGCTCCTCTTTCTACTTCAGTCTCTTTACCGTCAACCTCAATTTTTGCTAATTCATCTTCCATAACTTACCTCGCTGTCTCACAACTGCATCAAATTTACATACGTCAAAGCATGCTCCACATTTGGTACAATTATTCTTGTCTATTTTATGTGGTTCTTTCTTCTTTCCTGAAATTGCTTTAGGTGGACAGACTTTCAAGCATACCATACATGCCTTACATTTATCAGGATCGATCACATATTCAATTAGAGTTTTACATACACCGGCTGGACACCTTTTTTCCTCAATATGAGCTTCATATTCTGATCTAAAATACCTTAATCCACTTAAAACAGGATTCGGTGCTGTTTGCCCTAGAGCACACAATGAAAAATCTCTTATTGTTTCAGATATTTCTTCAAGTAAGGAAATATCTTCTATTTTACCTTTGCCCGTACAAATGTTGTCTAATATTTCCAGACATCCTACAATACCTTCTCTACACGGGACACACTTGCCACAAGATTCCTCTTTTAAGAAATTCATAAAATACCTTCCGACATCAACCATGCACGTGTCTTCGTCCATAACAATCATGCCACCTGAGCCCATAATGGAACCAGCCTGTGTGAGCTGTTCATAGTCTACAGCCAAATCAATGAGGCTCTCTGGTATGCAGCCCCCAGAGGGTCCACCCGTCTGGACTGCCTTGAATTTCTTTCCTCTGGGAATTCCCCCTCCAATTGTGTAGATGAGTTTTCTTAGAGTGATGCCCATAGGGACTTCTACTAGGCCGGTATTGTTTATTTTCCCTACTAGAGAAAAAATCATAGTCCCTTTACTCGTTTCAGTGCCAATTCCGGAATACCACTTTGCACCCCGCTCAATGACAACGGGCACGCTAGCCCAGGTCTTGACGTTATTAATATTGGTTGGCTTCCCCCATAATCCGCTTTCCGTCGGATACGGGGGTCGAGGTCTGGGCTCACCTACTCTGCCTTCTATGGAGGCAAGAAGCCCAGTTTCTTCGCCGCAAACAAAAGCACCGGCCCCCCTATCTACTTTCATGGTGAAGCCCCAACCCGAGTTCAGAATATCCTTACCCAAGAGCCCACACTCTTTTAGCTGCCTAATGGCAATGCCCACATTTTTCACAGCAAGAGGATATTCTTTGCGAACGTAGATATACCCTTCCCTGGCTCCAACAGCGTAGGCACCGATGAGCATTCCTTCCAGCACAGAATGAGGATTTCCTTCCAGAAGGCTTCTGTCTTGAAAGGCACCAGGATCACCCTCGTCAGCGTTACAAATGATATACTTAAGATCGCCTGGGGCTCTTCGACAGATTTCCCATTTTCTGCCGGTGGGAAATCCAGCCCCACCTCGACCCCGAAGGCCGGATTGTTTTATGGTTTCAATGAGTTCTTCGGGAGACATCTGGGTGAGAACACGGGTCAGAGCTCCGTAACCTCCCAGAGCAATATAATCCTCAATATTAGTAGGATCGATCCTGCCGTTGTTCTCTAAAAGGATCCTTTGTTGTTGCTTATAGAAGGGAACCTTATCTTCCTGAATTACTCTTTCTTTGCTCACTGGATCACTGTAAAGAAGACGCTCACATATTTTTCCCTTCATCAGGGTCTCAGAGACAATCTCTTTGGCATCCTCGGGTTTCACCTGGCAATAGAATATTTCTTGAGGACGAATGACCACAAGAGGCCCCTGCTCGCAAAAGCCGTGGCAGCCGGTTATTCTTACCTGAACTTTCTCCTTGAGTCCGTTCTTCTGGATCTCATCCTCGAGGGCAGCCGTCAGAATCTCGCCTCCAGAGGCAGTGCAGCCCGTTCCCCGACATATGCTGACACTAGCCTCGGAGGGATCTCGTGAATCCAGAATGGACTTTCTCAGCTCTTCAAGCTCATCAGGAGTTCTTATCTTCTTCATTTTGTTTCTGAATATCTCTTTATGATGGAATTTGCCTTGTTGGGAGTCATTTTGGCAAAGTATTTTTCGTCAATGACCATCAAGGGAGACAGGGCGCAGGCACCCAAACAGTTCACAGTTTCAAGTGTGAACTGCTTATCTTTTGTAGTTTCACCTCTTTTGATTCCAAGAATTCTCTCGATCTCTTCAACAATTGCTGGAGCACTTCTGACGTGACAGGCTGTACCCAGACAAAGACTAACTAGATGTTTGCCTCTGGGAGTCAAACTGAAAGCCTTGTAGAATGTTGCTAATTTGTAGATTTTCGACAGAGGAATTTTCATTTTTTCTGACACGTATTCTAATGAATCTTGAGGCAAATAATTCTTCTGACCTTGAATATCCTGCAATACTGAAATTATTAACTCTGGTTTATATTGATATTTTTCCAGAATCTCACCTGTTTCCTGTTGCTCCTTTACTTTCCTTTTACCATTATTGAGGGAAACGTCATTTCTCACTAAACAGTTTTCAGCGCACAAACCACATCCTGTACACTTGTCTATGTCTATGTATCTTGGTTTTTTCCTGACCTTTACTTTGAAATTGCCAACAAAGCCACTTACTTCTTCCATTTCCGAGTACGTGAGAAGTTCAATATTTGGATGTCTCGGAACATCCGCAGTTTTTGGAGTAAGAATACATGCAGAACAATCCAGAGTTGGAAATGTCTTGTCAAGCTGAGCCATTCTTCCTCCAATGCTGGGTTCTTTTTCCAGCAGATAGACCTTGGACCCAGTGTCAGCAATATCCAGTGCAGCTTGAATTCCTACAATACCTCCGCCAACTACTAACGCATTCTTATTTATCTCAGTTTCCTGGGCTTGAAGGGGCTCAAGATAAGCTGCTCTTAGTACCGCCCCTGTTACTATTCGTATTGCCTTTATTGTAGCTTTTTCCTTATCTTTATGTACCCAGGAACATTGCTCCCTGATATTTGCCATCTCTAGACAATACCCATTCAATCCTGCTTCCTCAATCGCGCCTCTAAAGGTAGGTTCGTGCATTCTTGGAGAACATGATGCAACTACAACTTTGTGTAGTCCACTTTCCTTCACATCAGTCTTTATCATCTCCTGCCCAGGGTCTGAACACATATACTTATAGTATTTACTAACAACAATATTTGGTAAGGATTTTGCGTATTCGACAACTTTCTCCACATCCACTGTGCTAGCTATGTTTATTCCGCATTCGCAAACATAAAGTCCAATTCTCATATCAGCTTCCTAGAAAGTCATCTAAGTATGGCATCAATCTGTGCCAACATCTGCTCATCCTTAAAATGCCTTACATATATCGCCCCTGAGGGACATGCAGCGGTACACGAGCCACAACCTTTGCATAAGACTTCATTTGACCTCATAACTCCTCGTACTTCATCATACTCCAGTGCCGAATAGACACACACATTTTCACAGGTCCTACATCCAGAACATAAATCCTCGTATACACTAGCAGTGGCTGGTTCTATTTCTACTTTTCCTTTTGCAAGCGGTATTGAGGCTTTTGCCGCAGCCCCATTTGCCTGTGCAACAGAGTCAGGTATGTCCTTTGGGCTTTGACAGCACCCCGCCAGGAATATACCATCAGTCATGGTATCAACCGGTCGCAGCTTTGGATGCGCTTCTAGATAGAAACCATCACCACTATGTTGAATATTTAATATGCGAGACAACTCTTTTGAATCTTTTTTTGGAATAATCCCCGCTGCCAAAATAACCAGATCAGCTTGGTTATCGGGATAACCTTTTGCTTTAACGTATGTTCTTCCATCTTTCTCAATGACTTCAATGGGATCATCCAGCTCTCTTCTCCTGTATGTCACACCTTCACCTTTGACTCTGTTATAAAACTCTTCAAATCCTTTTCCGAATGCTCTAATATCGGTGTAGTATATTGTGATATCAGCATCAGGAATTTTTTCTTTTATGAGGTGGGCATGCTTGGCGGTGTACATACAGCAAACCCTGGAGCAGTGCTCATTTCCATTTCCTTCTCTATCCCTTGATCCTACACATTGAACAAGCGTGATCTTTCTTGGTTCGTTCCCGTTTATTTGAATCTTTCCCCCAGTAGGTCCAGAGGCTGAGACGCATCTTTCAAATTCCAATCCCGTGATGACGCTCTTGAGTTCGCCATATCCATATTCAGGTTTCAAGGAGAGGTCAAACAAATCAAACCCAGTTGCGACAACGATAGTCCCTATGTCAAGTTCTATTTCCTCGTCTTTTTGATTGAAGTCTATCGCATTTCTGTCACAAGCATCAACGCATGATGGGGACTTACCACATTTACCCTTTGTTAGCATAAGGCACGTCTTGGGATCAATTGTGTATATCAAAGGTACAGACTGAGGAAAAGAAACGTAGATCGCACTTCTCTTTCCAAGTCCCTTATCAAATTCATTTGGTATTGTCCCTCTTAGTCTGCAGTTTTCTGCGCAAATTGCACATCCAATACATTTTTCCTCATCTACGTATCGCGCTTTCTTTTTGACCTTCACTTTGAAATTCCCGATATACCCGCTAATTTCAACCACTTCAGAATAAGTCATTAATTCGATATTTGGGTGTCTTGCGGCATCTACCATTTTTGGGGTAAGAATACATGCGGAACAATCCAGGGTCGGAAATGTCTTGTCGAGCTGAGCCATTCTCCCGCCAATAGTGGGCTCTTTTTCGACCAAATAGACCTTGAAACCCTCATCGGCTATGCTTAATGCTGCTTGAATACCTGCAATCCCCCCACCAACTACCAAAGCTGTGGGAGTAACACTAACCTCTCTCTTTTCCAGGGGATCAAGAAGTTCAGCTCTTGCTACCGATCCAGAAATTGTTTCGATAGCTTTATTGGTAGCTTCCTCCTTATTTTCATGAATCCAGGAACATTGCTCCCTAATATTAGCCATCTCAAAGCAATAAGGGTTAAGCCCGGTTTCCTCGACAACATTTCTAAAGGTAGGTTCGTGCATTCTTGGAGAACATGATGCTACAATAACCCTCTCCAGATTTAGCTCTCTAATATCTTTCTTTATCATTTCCTGCCCGGGATCAGAGCACATATACTTGTAGTATCTACTTATTTCTACAGTTGGCAGTTTGCCGATTTCCTCAACTACTTTTGCGACATCTAC
>Ga0209991_10000484_pt1 | contig 17442 bp, 15 predicted proteins | sample ChitaG_FD_183167 | JGI IMG/M metagenome (GOLD analysis project Ga0209991, IMG submission 183167) | Deep subsurface microbial communities from South Pacific Ocean to uncover new lineages of life (NeLLi) - Chile_00310 metaG (SPAdes)... | ecosystem: Environmental > Aquatic > Marine > Oceanic >...
AGCTCTCAGCATAAGGGTACCGCCTGACTAGATACACCGTAGCCACTGGCAAGGCGACGGTAAGAAACGCTTTCAGAGTCCAGAGAGCAGTCGCTCCAAACCTGGCGAGGATGAAACCAGGAAAGGGGCTCGCTTCAATCCCACCCGATTCCAGGCCAACGTAGGTGGTTGCTGCGTCCACGGCGTTGGCAATGAGCCAAGCAATGACGATCTTCACCCTGGATGGGCTTGCATTGGTCATGGATTTCACTTCAATGTCCCTGCCGAAGTGTTTGCTGCAACCTTTCACAGTCGTCTTCCTCAGAGACGGATCGCCTCTCCCAGTGTTTTGGCAGCTAGGTTTTGAAACTGACGGTAAACAGCTATTGCTTGCGGGTGTCTCTCCAAGAAACTGGGACTATCAATGTGATCAAATTCACTAAACTTGTCCTGATCCCGCCTAATCCTGAGTTTTATCTTGATTTGCTCCCTAAACCACCAGGTTATTCGGATCCTCTCACCAATCCTTGCCGCAAAATGAGGTTCATCTGGCACTATGAACTGCTTTGGGTAATAAGCCCTTGGCAAGATAAGGAAGTAGACACAGAACACATCGTCTGGCCCGAAGAATACTTCATTAGCATAGTCGAATTCTTCTACTGAGCCACTGATCGTCCCCATTTGCTGGTACTCATTAACATCAATGTCTGTTGGATTAACGAAGGCCAAAAGTGTTCCGTCGAACAAGGCGATTTTCTCCATGCGTGGGTCTGGTTTCCAGATGCTTCGATTGAAATGATCAGAAACGTACACTGTGTCCCTGAAGCGTACTTGAAAGGCTTTGTCCTCGATTTGATCATCGCGCTCATCTAATACGGAGCCGAAGATTGTGCAGGTATAGCCCATTCTCTTCCCCTTTATCTAAATCGTGTGTGAATCTACTCGCGGGGTAGACATGGCGGTGGCCAGCAGGAACTGGAAAGCCTCTTGGACTTCGGCAGGCTGGGCGTCCCTGTACTTAGGCCGCACCTGTCCTGGACCAACAGGTACAGGGTACAGGACTGAGTGCGAGGAGGGAGGCGAAGGGTTGGAGTTTGGGGGGAAGGTCGGCCATTATCTGTTACCCTCTTGAGCATAACCTTCTCAATCTCGGGTGAGACCCCGAATCATGATCATCTCATTAACAAAGACTTCGTAGAGTTGGATCAGTTCGTTAGCCGAGATCGGAACACCGAGGGCCTGACACACCGCGAGATCAAGGTTTAGGCGTTGGCGCGAGGGCTGGATCGGTTGATCGAGGAAGCTCCAGAGCCGTTGTTGAACGCTTTGACCACGTTCTCGCTCCCAGAACTCATCATATCGTTCGTCGAAGCTGGCGTCAAATTGGTTGCGGAGCGGTGGAAATTTCGCCTCGCCATATTTGTCGAACAGATCAGCAAGAGCGAGCCTTTTTTCGCCGTTTGGTATAAGCGCTACTTCTTGAAAATCAGTTGCTTGAAAGTGTACGAACCTACCCGTGCTTTCTTCCTTCAGAATCATGAATTGGGCTAGGAAGACAACAGAATTGAACAAGGTACATACAGCTTTAGCACTGGTGAGATCTGGTAATCTTACTGTCTTGAACTGGTTTGATGGCAGAAGCAGTGAATCAGAGTAGAAAGCAAACAGGTTCACCGAGGGGGAAAACGGATTTATGCGCGTCGTCACTACTAGATTCGAGGCATACGATGTTTCATGCCACAACTTCTCCCACAATCGACGGGACTCTTCACCAGACATTTTCTTAATACCTGAGGCCCGTCGCACCCTTTCGAACTCCTTATATTTCTTGTACGCGATGTAATCACAACTATCAGTGACGTTCATGGTTGAAAGGCCGACCCCACTGCGAAGGGAAGGCATCACTGCTTCCCGCTCGATCTCATACTCTGCGGTCAGTGGAGACTCAACTTTGATTATCTTTTCACCTTCCGTGTCAAATTCCAGAAACGACTTTCCTCTTCCAGATTTTCGCACCCCTCGATTGAGATATAGAGCGTCAGCAATACCCCCCTCAGACCGATATCCTTCACGAAAATAACCGCCGGGAATTTTGTTCAAATGTGTGGTGAACTTTGTAATAAAATCAACTAATTGATCTCGATATGCCAGGGATACGCCACTGCAGAACCACATCATGTTGTTGAAGCGTTTATTGACCTCAGAACATTTGTGAGAGTCAATGTCAACAAGATCGTCCTCCCGTGACTTAGTCTGCATTCTTACTTTCTCAACGATAGTAGCAACATCTTCTTCTGTTAATCTTGTCAGATCCTTCTTAACCAAACAAAACTTTACTTGATGATCTGGCTCGGATTTCTGCTTACGCGCGATGAAGAGTATATCTCGGTATTCAGCCCATTCGGAGAACCCATAGTTACGGGTTGGCTTGAGTATATAGAGAGGTGTCCACTCCTCGAAAATAATCCTTCGCACCTTCTCGCTCTCCCGTCCGCGGAGGACGTTGATAGGGATAACCGCACCGAAAGCGCCCCCATCTTCGAGGAAGTGGTCAGCGAAAGCAATAAAATGCCCCCAAAGCCCCACCTCCCCCCCAACCCGATTCTTGAAACGCTCCATGTCAACGAAGTCGCGGATGCCTCGTTCAACCTTAGTGAAAGGTGGGTTCATCAGAATGACATCAACTTTGTCAAGGGGGACTTTGTAGACATCACCCCCCATTGTACGCGCGGTGGGAGCCTCTTGGAACATACCTAACTGTAGCCCCTCTGTGTAGTCCTTGCCGGCCGCAAGCTCAAGGCTGTCGCTTTGGATGATCTGAGTTCGGTCAATGGGGGTCGCAACGTCCATTGCCGCCAAGTTGGCTGAGGCGAGGTGGACAGCGAACGGCATGATATCGGCACCGAAAATCTCTTCCTCAGAGAAGCGTTTGTGGGGATTCCCCGCTTTGCCCTCTTTCTGGAAGAGCTCGTTCTTACGACGGTAAGCCGAAACGAGGATCGTACCTGACCCACAGGCAGGATCAAATACGGTTTCCCCGCTCCGTTCAAAGCTCAGGTGGGCGAGAATGTCAGCGGCCTGAGGACGCGTGTAAAAAGCGGCAAGCATCTTGCGTATCTTGCTCGGCATCAGCTCGTGAAAGATACGTCCAGGAAGCTCGTGGCGGACCCGCTCAATCTCCAGCCCCCAAATGAGATCAAAGGTGTCCTTGAGAAATCTGTCGGGAATTGCGTCGAGGACATCCACCGCGTAAATAGGGCGGTAGTTGATTTCGAGGACCTTGGCAAACGCGCTACGCAGCTTGTGATGCGACACCGGTGATAAACGACCGGGGAACAAGTTCGGCCGGGCGGAGGCCAGGAGACGCAAGAAGAGTATTTGACTCATCAGGATATAAGAGGCCAGGAACCGGGCGACGCCCTCTACTTGGTTAGCCTTCAGGTGCCCCAAATCCATGAGAAGGCTCCGGTCTGTAACGATGCGCAGGATAGAGCTCTCGTCAAGAGTGATTTCCGACATCATCTCTGAAACCTGCTGCTGTAGTAACGAGATGACACGGGACAGAGGATAGTAGGTGTGCTCACGTCTTGCCAAGCGAGTGAGAATGACCGTTTGTAAGAAGTCAATGATTCCGGGAAATGGGCGATCTCTGATCTCTTCCTTGACAGGACCAGCGTCGATGAGAGCGGCAGGGATCTCTCTTCTTATCGCCGCTTGAACCTCCTCCTCCGTCGCTCTCACCGCTCGTATGGACTGGGGGAGCAAGAGGAGAATCCCGAAGGGTATGTTACTCTCCTCCTTGTGGCGTAGATACTGGATGAAAGCACCTTTGATAGTGCCTAAATCCTGGCCGATCTTTACAGACAGTATCCAACGGTGGCTGTTCAACTGGAATACGATGTCGGGGACGGAGTTATACGAAACCTCCTGAACCCCAGTCCCTCCAGCTTCCCCGATGATATCCATGAGCACAGGATAGAAGGTGCGCTCGGTTACTCTTTCTCTCGGCATACTCCACCTTTCTTGACGTTCAAGCTTCGAATGTCATCATCACACACCAAACAAGCCGCCCCCCACTTGCCCAGGAAGCGGCTTTGTGCTATCATATACCCAAGCCTGTCTCCTGGGCGTTCAGGAGTAGGTGTTGGGATTACTAGAGCGGCTACTCTGTAATCCCTTTTCTTGTTCGGCTGGTAAGCATACTATACCACATTTCGGGCCGTTTGGCAATAAAGAAAAGGCCCCCATGCGGTTGACGCAGGTGGCCTTTTAGAATATACTATCTCTTGTCAAGCCGTCGCATCGGCAACCTTTTGAGTGTGGGAGCGTCTAAGGGGACCAGGGTCGCAGGCGGTTGTGTCTCATGCGGCCAGCAAGCGAGCCAGGCTTATCAATGTCTCAGCACGCAGTGGGAAGGGAATTAAACGCTCATCGTCACAATATGATGGCAATCCAAATCACCACTCTGCCTATCATAGTCTATAACTTCCGCCAACTATCTCTGGTCACCCTGCTCAGCAACTTCCTCATCTTGTCTGCTCAGACAGGCGGAACTGTGTGCAGTGGGGTGGCTAATAGATGCTGAAACGTTGATACAGGTGGCGCGGCTGTTGAGTGTTGGTGATTGAGTCTGATCACCGATTTGTTTTTCGCTTAAGAAAAGAAGAAACCTAAAAGCGTAGAAGAAGAGGGTTCTCAGATAGAGCCGTCCTTCTGGTATTGCGGAACGAGATAAAACCTGCTATAATATATCTAGCAGCCAATTGGTACTTCTACCCGACTTCACCAGAAGCGTCCGGAGTGTTTATTCTGGCCAAGTGGGCGTGTTTTTTTGTACCTGTGAGGAAATAGACGCTTAGAAAGCGTTACAACGCGTCAGCGGCGACTCGTTAGATCCCCAAAAGACACACCATCGAACAGTCGGCTGCAGCGGACGGCTAATCGCTGCCGCTGAACCAAATGTTAGCCCGCGCATCCAGTGTTGTCGGGCCTTGAATTGAATACCTCTATGAGTATGAGTGAGCCCGGATTTTGGCGGTCACAACAGGCTAATGCTACAAGCATATTTAGGATAATTGACGACAGCATTAGGAAAATGGTGTCGCGGAGTCCAACCAGCTTACCTGATTTGAGACCTGCATCCACCATTTTGATTACATCCGATTACAGCGGCGAACATTCCGGCGCAAAATATCAGGTTCTGTCTTTTCTCTTGGCAGACATTGAAAGGTGCCAACAGTGGGATCAAGAGAGAATGCAACTGAGAGCAGAGTTTCTCTCCGACAAGCGCCGGATGTCATTCAAAAGGCTAAATGACAAACAAAGACACAAAGCCCTGAAACCGTTTCTTGAAGCTGCCAACAACATACCAGGTTTGGCTTTTACTGTTGCAGTAGATTCTTCCATTGAGTCACTCTTTGCGGGGCCTGCACCGTTAGACCTAGACAATCCAGACTTCGCTGCCTTTCAAGCATGGAAACCTGAGATTCTGGAAAAAGCGTTTAGAACCATTCACTTTGTATCGTTCTTGCTGGCAGGCCTCTCAAGACCAGGACAGAACGTTCTGTGGTTTATTGACGAAGACTCAATTGCCGCCAACCCGGATCGCCTCAGACAACTCAGCAACCTTTTTGCGTGGATAGCAAGTTCCTATCTGACCTTCGACCTGGGACATTTGCGTTGTGGAACAACCCAGTGTGATGACGGCTCAAGGAGAATCGAAGATCTAGCGGCGGTCCCCGATTTAATCGCAGGCGCTATCAGTGAGCAACTGCAATTGGTACACAACATGAGCCCAGATATACCAGGCGTGTTCTGGATACACCGTGGCGATTTCTCAGCGAAAACTTCGCTTATCACTTGGTGGCTTGCAGATACGATGAAACCCTTGAGAAGAACTTTTTGCTTGGTGGGTTCAGCGCCAAACTCGACCGAGTTGACTGTGTCGTGGTTTCATTTCTAAACCACGAATGAGGAAGAGATTGATTTCACAAGAGCGCAGGCCGTTGGGCTGTGCCAACCGTTGCCAGCAGAATGGGTGGCAGATAAGGCGTAAGATCCAGCACGAGCACTTCACAGAGCTAATGGAATGGTCAGAACGCAAGCATGAACTGATCGTCAACTACTTGAAGGGCTTTGTGAAGATCCTAGGTGGGTCCACCAAGGGTGTGGTATACTACATTGATGGGTTCGCTGGGCCTGGCATTTACAATGATGGCGCAAAAGGCTCTCCTATACGGGCAGCCGAGTACGCCCAAACGCTTGTGGATAAGTACTACCAACTGCATTGCATCAACGTAGAAGCAGTTCAGCACCTTTTCGATAACCTGGAAAAGAACACCCTTCCCTACAGCGTGTTCACTACCAACTACTGCGGCACTCTTGCAGACCATGTGGACGAGATACTGGATCAGATTGCAGATCGGCCAGCCATCTTCTTTCTTGACCCTTTTGGGCTTAAGGGCATTGAGTGGGAACACATCTATCCCGTATTGAAGCGTCCCCACATCACAGAAGTGCTACTGAGAGTAAATCGTCAAGACATCAGTCGCCTAGCTGGCTTTGCCGATTCAGACAGTCGGAGCGCTCCAAAGAAACGTCAGGTCTTGACCAATCTCTACGGCTTCTCGGATTCAAGCCAGTGGAAACAGGTTTGGCACACAGGAGGCACCGACAGTTTAGTCGAACTGTATATGAGACGTCTACTGGATGCCGTGGGGCATGAGCGTGGCGGGTCATACGTTTGTACATACGCCATCAAATCGATAGAAGGCCGTTTGAAGTACTACCTGATATTCCGCACGCGACATCCCAAAGGCGCTATACTTATGAGTAATACCATTTATGGAAGAGAGAGGTGTTATGAACGCGATGTTACAGAGTATGAGGAGCAGTGTATAGCAAGGCAACCTGCCCGGCAGCTAACAATGTTCGAAGTGCTTGCCCCCTCTCCTACTGAAGAGGAGATATTTGCCAGTGTGGTCAGCAGGTTGAAAGAAGACATTTGGCGGGAATTTGAGGGCAAAAGGGCTTCTGGAATGGATATTCACAAAGCGATGCTCCCCAAATGGTTTGGAAGAGTCAGTAGCCCTCACTTCACGCGGGCCTTCGAACAATTGGAAGAGGAGAAACAGATCACTCACCGCTCTGGACCTCGTTCCAACCCTTATACCAAGTTCGTCTTCAGGAGCAGTTAGACAAAAGTAGAACGTTTGTGCTATAATAACTACATAAGCCAGAATCAAGGAGTTCCTTGTGGCACAGAGTTCGAAAATCGAATGGACAGAAGTGACCTGGAATCCCATCACAGGCTGCACAAAGATCAGCCCTGGATGTAGCCACTGTTATGCTGAACGTATCGCTTACCGTTTTGCTGGAATGCACGGGTACCCGAACAGGCCACACCACTTTGACGTGAGGCTACGCCCCGAACGTCTGGAACAACCCCTAAGGTGGAACAAATCACGTATCGTCTTTGTCAATTCAATGAGTGATCTCTTTCACGAAGATGTACCTCTCGAGTTTATTCAGCAAGTCCTCACTATCATGCGGACAGCCTCAAAGCACACTTTTCAAGTGCTCACAAAGCGATCCGCGAGATTGCTAGAGTTGAACACTCAGATTGATTGGCCTACTAATGTTTGGATGGGAGTCAGTGTAGAAAACGAAGATTATCTCTTCCGCATTGATCATCTCAAGCAAACAGATGCCAGAGCTAAGTTCCTATCGTTTGAGCCACTTCTTGGACCGATAAACGACCTGGACTTGCAAGGCGTACATTGGGTGATTGTCGGGGGAGAGTCAGGTCCCAAAGCTAGGCCTATGAAAAAGGAATGGGTCGTTGCCATCAAAAGGCAGTGCACGAAAGCCTCTGTTCCCTTTTTCTTCAAGCAGTGGGGAGGAGTCAACAAGAAGCGCAATGGGCGAAAGCTTGAGGGGCGCACTTGGGATGAAATGCCTGCACCGGTCACCTTGCTAGTGCCAGAGCTGGCATAGATACTCAACCACAGATGCGCCCCAACCATTCAATGATGTACCCTGCAGGCTGTCGTCTGCCGGCCAGTACAAAGTGCGGCCAAGATAAGGGCCGATACGTCGCGTTGGCGGAGTGTTTCGCAAGGGATGCTATCTGAAGAGCACCGTAAGAAAAAAGCGCATACCCGGATCTGTGAGGGGTGAACGAACTCTATCACAATTGTATCTTGGTCCTAGCGGTAAATGAAGGAGTATTCCTGTGAAACCCCTCAAGATCGCGTGGACCCATCATCGTGACTATTTCAACGTCGTCGTGGATAACTATTCCCGAATTCAGGAGTTGAAACGGGAGCACGATCAATTCCAGCGTAGTCTCGAGGGGAAGGATATGTCCGATGATGACGTCGCCGTTCTCGCGTCGCAAAACGATGCTATCGGCGAACTTGCTCTCATCGTGGTCGTCTTCTCTGCTTTTACGCTTGAGGCGTACATCAATCACTACGGCATCAACCGCCTCTCACGGAATTACTTCTCGAACTATCTCGACAGACTTGACCTGCTCGCCAAGTGGCTTGTCGTCCCCAGGGTTGTGACAGGGAAGAAGCTGGATCCCGGCTCACATGCGATGCAAGACCTATCTTGGCTCGTCTCTCTCCGCAACCGTCTAGCTCACTTCAAGTCGAAGACGATAACTGTTGAGGAAATCAAAGAGTCGGATTGGCTGTGGCACGAGGATGCGGAGAGAGCGGTCAGGACAGTCAAGCGAGTCGTCTCTTTGCTCAAGCGAGTTGACCCCAAGGCCGAGACGGACTGGTTAGATCAAGAAACATGAAGAACACGCCCAACAAGGCCATGGAGGCGACGTCGCAACAGCGCCACGCCTCATGGCTGACGTTATCCGCCTTGACCAAATTACTCAGCCATCCTGGAAACGCGATGGCTCTTTTGTTCTTCGCCTAGTGCCCCTTTGCGAAAAGAGGTGGGGTTTTGCACGATAGAGATCCGCTTCTCTCAGCATCTCAACCTTGCGGCCTTGGCTCTCGAAGGCTCGAACCACCATCATCATCTGCCCCTCGATCCTGGGGTTGTGATCCGGCAAGATGATCAGACACGTTCCCGCTGGCAGGTTACGGGAGACCGCCCGCCACTCTTTTTTGAAGGGCAAAAGCGAAGCTGGTAAAAGCTCGACATATTTCTTTGCTGGTCTGTGGGTTCTCTTCATATCTCCCCGGCCGCCCGCCTGACAGCCTGCTCCAAATCTCTTTTGCTTGGCCTGGTATAAACCCTGGTGGTATCCAGGCTTTCGTGTCCCAAGAGGGTGGCCACCTGGTCGAGCGGGGTGCCGGCGTCAACCAGGTTCTTGGCAAAGGTGTGTCTGAGCGTGTGGCTGGTGCAGTCCTCTAGCCTGGCTTGGTAGGCATACTTGGTGACCAGGTAGTTAATCCCTGGCTCATTGAGGGGCCCACGCTGGCCTAAAAATAGCTCTTCGGATCCGTCTTCCTGCCGCTCCTCAAGATAGTTTGAAAGTGCCGTGCGGGTTCTGTTGCCCAGGGGTATGTCTCTGGCTTTGCTACCCTTCCCTTCTCGGACGTGGAGCCAGCCCTTGCGGTCTGAGATCTCCACGTCTGAAACCTTGAGGGCGGCCAGCTCTGAGATGCGCAAGCCCGTCCCCAAGAGGGTCTGGATGATGGCCAGGGCGCGTTTACTCCTAGACTTCCTCACCACCCGTAAGAGGGCCAGCTGCTCCTGGTGGTCAAGCCAGCGGGGGGCGGTGTCTTGTTGTTGTTTTATCAAGACCTTCTCAATGACGTCAAACGGGTTCTCTTCAGCCAGGCCCTCTTGCTTAGCCCAGCGGAAAAAGCCTCTTAGGGCAATTAGCCGGCGGTTAATGGTGGCGGGGGTTTTCCCCTGGCGCCTCAGGTAGCCCTTATACTCCTGAATGTCTCTGGAGTCAACGGCTCGAGGGTCAAAGCCCTCTCCGATGGTCTGTTCAAGCCAACGGACAAAGGCGGCCATGTCGTGGCCGTATGCCTTGACCGTGTTGGGGCTTTTCCCTAGCCTGGTCAGGTAGTCTTGGTACTGATCTGTAATGCTTTTTTTCATGGCCATAATGTATTACGGCCGCCGCACCCTCTCTCCAGAAGGCTAAGAGATGCAAGGGAGCGTTTGTATCGCGCGGCGTTGGCGCGGTCGGCTCCAACGCGTTTAGGCGCAATCGCAGCTCTCAACCGACTGGACGTTCGGACTGCCTATATCGCATCTCGGCGGACATGTCAGCAGATCCCTAGTATTCAGATAATCAACCAACTGGAGTAACCAGTACGTTTCAGGTAGTGTGATGTGTTTCCCGCTGGTCCGGGGTCGATGGGGTGGCTTCTCCTTCCATCTCGAGATCGTTGGAAGGACCCGACCACATATGAAGTCCGGCAGTGTCATAACCCGCACGCCTAAGCCCTTGAGTCCTTCTACTGTCGGCGCAGTCCAGTAAGAGGCAACATACATCTTCTGATAGTCGACCCTGTCACTCGTAAAGGACAGCCTTTGCTTGAAGTACTCCGTGACCGGCTGGGCGACAGTAAGCGAGAACTTTTTCTCAATGGATGTGATGCTTCCTTTCCCTCCCGCCAGAGTACCCGTTTCAACGTGTTTGATGACCAGTGTATCATCGCTAATCTTGCCGCCTACAACATCAGCCTCGCGCCTTCCACCCCGTTCCGGAGTACTAACAGGCAGATTTGCCTCCACTAGGAAGCCTTCTAGGTGTAACCACTCAATTACCATCTCTTCAAGCCAGGTCTTTGGAAAAGGCATATCTCACCCCTCTTGTCTCAGATTCCGCCTAGTCCCTTATACGGAAATGTTGGCAAATTGAAATATTATCTTAAGAGTTTTTTTCTGGATAAGGCCTGCTTTTGGCAGGGTTATCTTTAGAGATTCCCGCCTTTCTCGCAAGATAATACCCCTTATCTCAAGAGATTATATCAGGAGTTTGAAGGGGTGTCAAGGAGCATTTATAAGCAGAAAAGGGCCTTCTAGGCGCTCCTCGGGTCACTATCCATTATAAGCAGTTTAGCGGCGGGAAAAACGGCCCCGCGCGGGGGGTTTTATCGTCTAATGGGGATTAGACGCAAAAGGATTTTACCAGAGAATTGAGAGGGTGTCAAGGGGGCTGGGCCCCTCTTATAGGGCAAACGCATTCTCGGCGAAATCACCCGCGAGGTGGGGATAAGGGGGCAAAAACGTCCACTTTGTGGGGGCCACACGCAAGAAGTTGCCCTTAGACCTCGCGGTTCTGGGACGTCAGGAAGAGAATGCGTTTGCCCTAGCCCCTCTTAGATGGTGAAAAAGGGAGATGTGGCTCCTTTGATGTCGGGTTGGGAAAATTTTAAGGTTCCCGAAACGTTTCGAACTCAATTATTTGCTTGACAAAATTGCGTTTCTGTGGGAGATTTAAATTTATGCAATAGATTGTAGTGAGATATTACACAATGCTTCACCGCTTCACCTCGTTAGGTTGCACTTAACTTAAACTGTGGCGGAGGTAAACAACAATGGCAATGAGAGATTCTTTGACAATATATTACGACAAGGAAGAAACAGACCTCGGAGGTATGATAGAGCAACTTGCTACTAATAGAGAAGACAGCCGATTTTATAAGCGCAGCAAAAGCACTATAGCAAGAATGCTACTAGCTGAGGTGCTGGAAAAAGCAATTCAGGAAGAGAAAGAGAGGAAAGAGGCCGCGCCAAACCTTGATAATTAGCAACCGGCCGCGTATAGTTACTTTTTGACAAGGGTTCTGTTGCAAGAGAGAGTTCAGAAAAGGCAGAAGGAAGCTGTCTAAAAGGCCGAATTTTATGTTCGTATGACTCTTTTTCTGTATAGACTGAATGGACCGCCATTGGGATGCTTGAAAATATTCGTTACATCTCTGTAGATGCAGGTCTTCTTTTATTAGAAGAAGCGGCACGGGCGAGGGCAAGAAGGTGCATTGGATCTTTTAGCCACCTTAATCCCCAGTATCTATTTATCACCCACGGTACGAACGCCTTGGAGAGGAGAGCCGCTTTCGCGTTTATAGAAAAGATGGGCCTTACCCAGGCCAAAGTTGTTCAAGCAGCCAAGCGAATAGAGGAACAAGAGCTAATCCTGAATATAGTAGGGGGTGATCGAGGCCAAGGGGGTTTATCGTGGAGAATTGGGGTTGGGAAAAGAATACTCCACCTAGGGATACGGAGAAGCGGGTTTATAGATGTCTACCGCCCCCCACCGGGAATAGTCTGTCACCGGTTCTATAAGCTTGTCTTAACCACCGGCTGTCCCTACGATTGTGCATATTGCTATCTTCAGTTGACTTTACGTATTATTCCCTATGTCCGGCACTACTTAAATCTTGAAAAGCTTTGGAGAGAACTAGCACGGTTCTCCCGTAGAATACAGGGACCTGTGGTACTAAATACAGGGGAACTTGCGGATTCCCTAGCAATTGATCCAATGACGGATACGGTAAACGAAGTCATATGCGAGATATCTAAGTACAACAACCTCCAGCTGCTACTGTTGACAAAAAGCTCAAACGTAGACCATCTTCAACGAGTGAATAATGGGCGGGTAATCTTAAGTGCTAGCCTAACAATGCCCGAAAATGCCCAAGCCTTTGAGCAGGGGACTGCCCCATCCTATACGCGTATTGATGGTTTGCACAAAGCGGAATTAAAGGGCTACCGGACAAGGTGCCGTATTGATCCAATCATTTGTGCTGGCAAAAATTGGGAAGAGAAGTATGAAGAGATGATAGGATATCTGTTAAGAAAAACAAACGTTGAGATGATTACCCTGGGTCAGCCAAGATTCTACTCCCCGTTGTTGAAAATCATTGACGAACGGCACCCTCAAGCAGGGAAGGTCTTTACCAAATTGGCAACTGACACTACTCTAGAGGGTCGCCGGAGACCAGCCCAAAAGGAACGCCTAAGAATCTATGAAAAGGTTCTAGATATGATCTGGAGGAAAAAGGAAGGCGCCCTGCAGGTGATGGTCTGCAAAGAAACCCCTGAGATTGTTAGGGAGTTAAAAAGAAGGTTTCAGATCAGCCCCAAGCATTGTAACTGCATTTAGTAAATGGGTTTAGGAAATCAAATGAGGAAGAAACGCAATAATGGAAGTGAAGCCTAAAGACGGGATATATACATACGTGTTCACATTTGAACAATCGACTGAGTTTACCGATGTCCAGTTCAAGGAGTTACGGGCTCTTTTGCAGATGCGCGTCCCTGGCCTTGTGTATTACCAGAGCCCCCTCGAGGAGCTCCTCCGGATTACAGAGCTACCTTCTAATACAGCGGTGGCTACCCATTTCAAACAATCTTGCATTTTGAAGACTAGAGAACAACCCTCTCTACTTGAATTTATTACTAAAAGGGCGGGCTATATTCGTTCTTGTGGGATGTATGTTCTAACAGAGTTATTGGATAAGATCCGCCTAACAGACTTCGGGGGTGGGATAGAAAAATATGTCAAAGAGCACCAAATTCAGTTGCCTGAGGTTTCTTTCTACACCGCGAGGAGATTCGGGAAAAAGGAGCCTTATACTCCCTACCGCCTAGATTTGATGCTGATAGATGATAAGAGAGTCTCTATAGGGGGGTTACCTTTTAAGGTAGCAGAAGAGGAAATGTTGAAACAATTTCCTCGATCCGAAAAGGCCCAAGGAAGAATTTGGGTTTATAAAGATATTATAACGGAGGTTAGCCGGGAGTGGACCTACCCAGAAAAAGAGGATAGTATTTATATGGTTGTCTTTCAGCCTCTCTTTAGGAACAAGAATGCTTTGCACTTTTTGGACGAAGGCAAGCCGTATTGGAAAGGGATAGACACAACTCCTCAAAGGTTGATGGCGGCCATGCTTAACTTGGCCCAAGTGGAAGACGGCCAGGTTATTCTAGAGCCATTCGCTCATATGGGAACCTCAGCAATTGAGGCGACAAAATTCAATTGCAAGAAGATTTATTACAATGATAGGTTTGAACCCATCGGGGCAAAAGACAACTTGGTGTTTTTAACAGCAGATATCTCCATCCAATCAGCCATTATTGAGCAAATGAGAAAAATTCAAGACGATGACAGGCTCTTCCGGGAGATTAGAGATGTAGCTAAATCATCTCTAACTTGGCCCCCAGAGAAAGATATGCCCGAAAAGATGGCGGTTGAAACCCTTATGGAAAGACATCCCTGCCTGAAAGAACGAGCAAACAGGCTTTTCTTCTATATGGTTCGACGATATTTCATCGAGGAGGCTATCATTAAACAGCCGGAAATCAGCGTATTACCGTCCTTACTGGAGAACTTGGATGGGCGCTTTAATAGACTAGAGGAGTACGCAGAAAATATGCGAATAGGGGAAGTGCAAGAAAATAGGGGACTAAAGGACGAGGGCTTTTTCCCTAAATCGCAAGACAAGTGCGAAATGCTAGGAGCAGACATTCTCGAAGAAGGAATACCTCTTGGATCCGACTCCGTAGATGTGATCATCACCGATCCACCATATGGTTTCGGGTCCTTCGAGGACCCAGAAAAGGTAGTCAGGGTTTACATCAAATTCTTTGATGAGGCCTTTAGGGTTCTTAAGCCCGGTGGTAGGATCGTGATGTGTGTACTTGATAAGATAAGAACTGGCAAAGACATCCCAGAGGCGCTGAAGACAGAGGGGGTAATAAGGGTAATTAATGAACGAGCTACAGTGAGCGGTATCAGTTTCATCCAAGGCTCTTTCTGGCCTCTTGGGGCGGATCCGCTGGCTATCTCCTATTGGAAAGCAAAACATAAGCTCAACAGGGGAATACTGTCGTTCAAGATCCATAAGACAAGGGGTGGAAAGTAGCCTTTCTCAAGCATACCGCTTCCAATTTGCATCAAAACCAAAACTGTGGTATTCTATGTATAGAACGTTTGTTCCATTAAATAAAGTTGCTAAGTGTTTCCTTGGAAAAGAAGGGAGGTGAATAAGGCGAGTAAAACATGCCAGCAAAGGAAGCAGAAAAAGTAGGAAAGGAGATAGAAAGCATGAATTTCCCCGTCGATGTTCGTTCCCACGAGGAACTCCTGGAGCGCGTAGATATATTAAGAAGGGAGATAAAATTAAACGATGTCCCAATCTTTGTACCAGGACTTGGTGGTCCAAAGGCGATTGACCGTCCTAAAGTACAGTACTGGAAGGCCCAGGTGGAAGCCTTGGAGTGGGCTTTAGGTAAGCCCCAAGGCCGTTATACCTGGGAGGCATCCAGATGGTAAAGGGAAACCGGGGCGTGATTAAAAGCGCCACCCCCTCTCGATTTTATCTTTGTCGTCTTTGGCTCATCCAGTCCTGGTGCTGGGCAAACTGGCCGAGGGCCTCTCTAGTGAAGCAGAACGAGTGGGAGGCCAAGTTGCCCCTGGCAAAACCTCAAGGCACAACGGGGGCCTGAGGTGCGGACTTGTTGGGGCAGGGTCAACCCCGCCCTGTAGGTCTATAAGTGCAAGCAGTCGGTGTTAGGGCTGATAGTACCCTGGGGCGAGACAAATGCTAACTTCGCACAATGGCCAAGCGGCATTACCAATATTGCTACAGGTATTGCTACAGGCAAGAGCCATCCTCATAAGGCGGGATGGCTCTTTGGTTTTTTCGCCTGATGCCCCTTAGACGAAAAAAAGCGGGGCTTCCGTTTGGTATAAACCCTCAATGGGGGCCGTCATCAAACCCCAACCCCCGCTCTTTCAGAGAGACTCACGAGTCTTTGCCCACAATAACATGATCCACCAGCTGGAGCCCCGGCAGGCTGGCTGGCTGCCTGCCTTGTTGACCAGGCCGGTTACGTGCACGTCCTCAGGTGAGGGGGTGGGGTCGCCGCTGGGATGACAATGTGACAGGACAAGGGCCGGAGCATTAACCCTGACCGCCTCCTTAAGCAGTTCTGCCTCACGGACATGGACGGTGCTGACTTGTCCTCGATAGACCATGACCTCATGGGTGACCCGGTGCTTGTTGTTGAGAAGGAGAACCCACATCTCTTCTTGGTCAAAGTCCTCAAAAGGCGTGTATATCTTCTCAAGAAGATATTGAGCGGCGTCACCTGGCGACTTGATAAAGACTCTATCTGGCACCTCACGGACAAACCTGCTTAAGCGCTCACCGTTGTCCAACTGAAGCCCAGCAAAGCCCTCAGGGGTAACATCTTGAGAACCAGTAGGCTTGAAGTTGTCGCCAAACCTAAGTTGGTAGATCCGCTCTGGCGTAAGGCGATTATATCACGCCCTCACAATATGAGTGGTGGAAAAATAAAGCGGCCAGCAAGGCTTAGAAGGCGGAGCCGTCCGTTCGCCGAAGGCGAAGGGTCTAAGCCTTGTCTGGCCTGCGTCCTTCCTGGTCAATTTGGGCTGAACAGCCAAGCCTGTGGAGGTTTGGCGGCGGAGGCCAGCGGAGCGAAGTGACCCAGGGGACGCTTGGGGCGCGAATCCTTTTGCCAGCTTGACAAGCGGTTCGCCGAAGGCGAAGGCAAATGGATGAGCGGCCGAAGCGAACGAAGCGAAGCGGCAGCCGCAGCCGCCAAAAGCTGATCCGGCTGCGCAACATCGCCATCATCGAAGCCTTGCTTAGCTCGGGCATGCCGGTGTCGGAACTGGTCAGGTTGGAGCGTGGCAACCTGTTGTATAACGTTCGTGGGGTCAGCGTGAAGTATGCCAAGGGGAAGAAGGAACGCGAGGTGCTATTCTCAGACAGTGCCTGGAAGGCTATCCAGATCTATCTGAGGGCCCGACAGGACAGGCCTCAGCCGAGAGCGTTGGCCGACCTTCCCGTGTTCTCCCGCCACGACCGCAGGGCGGGCTCCAGGGTTCTTCCCCTGTCCACCCGCAGCGTGCAAAACATCCTCTTCGAGCTGGCAGCCCGCGCTGGCATCCTAGAGAGGTTCCATCTGACGCCCCACTCTCTTCGCCATTTCTTCGCCACGGAGTTCCTGAGCGAGACCGGGAACCTGGCCCTGACTCAATATGCCCTGGGCCATGCCTCGCCGAACACCACCCGCATCTATGCCCAGACCAAACGGGAAGACTACCGCCGGGCGCACAGGAAGGTCTTTGGTTCTTGATAAGACGACGAGTTGGGCCGGGGCTATCACGAGATATTCAACGAGTAGTGATAGAGTCCCAAAGAGCAAAGCCGCCGGGCGGACCGTGCCGTCGTGAGCCGCTGATAACACTTCCGAGCCATTTCAGCACCTGACGAGGCCTAAATTGATATTCCCGGGAAGATCTCTTGTGATTTGTCACAGGGGCAGCGGTCGAAGTTCCTAAAATTGCAGTTTGTCTTTCTGACAAAATGTGCTATGATATCAGATAATAGTCATATCGCATATTGTGTATCAAATTGTGAGCGAGAGGATGTTTGGGATAAACAGACAATGGCTGTGGAAATAGTTGCTAGACAAGAAAAGAAACTTACCAGCAATGAGGTG
>Ga0209991_10000485_pt1 | contig 17434 bp, 15 predicted proteins | sample ChitaG_FD_183167 | JGI IMG/M metagenome (GOLD analysis project Ga0209991, IMG submission 183167) | Deep subsurface microbial communities from South Pacific Ocean to uncover new lineages of life (NeLLi) - Chile_00310 metaG (SPAdes)... | ecosystem: Environmental > Aquatic > Marine > Oceanic >...
CCGAAAGCTCCTCGCCCCTGAGGTATTTGTCAATGGCCAGAGCGGCGCGTTTTCCGGAGCCGACGGCGTGGGCCACAGTGCCGAAGGGGGTGGCGACATCTCCCCCGGCGAAAATCCCGGGCCGGGTCGTCGCCCCGGCCGCGTCGATGAAGATGTGCCCTCGCCTGACCTCTATCAGCCGCTGTTCACCAGTTTCCAGAAACGAGGTATCCGCTTCCTGGCCAATGGCGGGGATGACAGTGTCTGCTTTGAGGGCGTACTCAGAGCCCGAGATGGGCATGGGACGACGACGCCCACTCTCATCTGGCTCCCCTAATTCCATCTTCACACACTTCAGGCCCATTACCCAGTTGTTTTCAGTCAGCAGTTCAATAGGAGCCGTTAGGTAGCGAATCTTAACACCTTCCGCTAGAGCTTCCTCGATCTCCCTGGCGATGGCTGGCATCTCCTCCCGCGAGCGGCGGTAGAGGATCGTTACTTCGTTCGACTGAGGCTCACGAACGTCTGATCCCAAGCGCAATGCCGAGCGGGCGGCGTCTACGGCAGTGTTGCCTCCGCCGATGACCGCTACACTGGGGCCCACCTGGACCTCTTCACCTAAATTCACCCTCTTGAGTAACTCCAGGCCGGGAATGACCCCCTCAGCATCCTCGCCCGGGACGTTCAGCTTGCGACTCTTTTGGAGCCCCACCGCGATGAAGATAGCCTGGTAATCTTCTAAATCAGACAGCTTGAGGTTATCGCCAAGGCGCATGTTGGTCTCGATCTCCACCCCCAGGGCTTCGATGTCGGCGATCTCCCGCTCCAACACCTCGCGGGGCAGGCGATACTCTGGGATGCCCACCCTCATCATCCCTCCCACGACGGGCAGGGCCTCGAAGACGGTGACGGGGTAGCCACGGAGAGCGAGGTGGTAGGCGCAGGCGAGGCCGGCGGGGCCGGAGCCGATGATGGCGATTTTAGCGTCGTAGCGCTGGGACGCTTGGACGCTTGGACGCTGAGACGCTGTATGATCGGCCAGGAAGCGCTCCAGGGTGTGGATGGCTATCGCACCCCCTAACTCCCTGCGGTTACATTCGCTCTCGCAAGGATGGGGGCAGACCCGCCCGCAAACCCCTGGGAAAGGGTTCTCCTGCTTGATCAGTTCCCACCCCTCTTTGTACTTCCCCTCCTCAATCAGAGCCAGATAGCCCACGATGTCTTCCCCGGCAGGGCAGTCGTGATTACAGGGAGGGGTTTTATCCACGTATAGGGGCCGGATATACCTCCAGCTACCGGTCTTGTTGACCAAGGTCGTTCCGAGGGACATAGGGAGGTAAGGCATATCGGCTTCGGTTTTGAACACAATTTCTTCGGTCATCGTTTCTCCTTTACAAGAAACGTCGTAGCGCCTCAGCGATGGCGCGTTGACGCTGCGACGCTAAGACGCTACGACGCTGTTATAGGCTTCTCGGGTAGCGGCGACGTTCTCCTCTGGTTTTAGAGGCACAGACTCGCGCACAGCCTCGGCGAGGGCCTCCAGACCCACTATGCCCGTGGTCCTGGCAAAGGCTCCCAGGATGGCCGTGTTGACGATTGGCCCGCTCTTAGGCCCCAGCCTGTACTTGATGGCGATGGATTGAGCGTCAATGGTGGCCACCCGGTACCTGGCCGGCAGGTCGAAGGTGGCAGGGTCCTGCTCGCTGTTGATGAGGATCCAACCACCTTCTTTCAAGCCGGCGGTAACATCCACAGCTTCGAGCAAAGTCGGATCCAGCACTACGACGTGATCGGGCTCGTAGATCTGGCACCGGATTCGAATGGGCTGATCGTCAATGCGAGTGAAAGCCATAACTGGCGCGCCTCGCCGCTCCACACCGAAGGCCGGGAAGGATTGCACGTACTTGCCTTCTTTAAAGACAGCAACCGCTAGCACCTTGGAGGCGATAACCGCCCCTTGGCCGCCGCGGCCGTGTATCCTGATCTCAATCATGCGTTTCCCCCTTCTCCGCTGACGGAAAGCTCTGGCATGTCTTACAACCTCCTTGTTGCTTTATTGATTTGCTGATTTGTTGATTTATGAACCTGTCGTCAAGCCACCAGAATCCCAACGGCCAGGGAGGCAAGTTTGGCCTCCGGGGGGTCGGCGCGGGAGGGCATTGCCAGGGGACACTTGCCCCCTACCACCACGCTGGCCATTTTGCCTTTGGCAAAGTAGGTGATGGTCTTCGCCAGGAGGTTGCCAGCCTCGATGTCGGGCACAATTAGTATATCAGCCTGGCCGGCCACATCGCCCTTAATGCCTTTTATGCGCGCCGAATGAGGGGAGATGGCGATGTCCAGGGCCATGGGGCCATCCACGATGCCGCCCTTGATCTGCCCCCGCTGGGCCATCTTGGAGAGCTTGGCTGCATCTAGGCTCAGGGGGACCTTGGGATCTACCGTCTCCGTGGCTGCGAGGATCGCCACTCTAGGCTCCTCGATGCCTAGCCGATGAGCAACCCCGATAGCGTTCTGGATGATAGCCGCCCTCTGCTCCAGCGTGGGCGAGACTACGACGCCGATGTCACTGACCATGAGCAGCCGATCAAGGCCCGGAATCTCGAAAACGCCGACATTGGTTAGAAGTCGCCCATTACGTAAGCCCTTCTCTCTATCCCTTGTACTGAGCGGCTCGACTGAGCTCGCCGAAGTCCCAGCCGAAGTAAGGGCAGCTTCGATGAGATGACGGGGCTGAGCCAGGCCGTTCATGGCTAAGTCCGCCTGGCCATTTTTGACTAGTTCCACGGCTCGACGCGCTGCCAGTTTGGGATGGGGCTCGTCAATAACGGTCATACCAGCCAGATCAATGTCCCTTTCCTTGGCCATACCCGTTATAGCCGCCGAGTCGCCAACCAGAATAGGGTAGGCCAGGCCCTCCTTCTGCGCCTCTCTGGCGGCCAGCAAAGTGGCTGGATCATGGGCAGCGACGATGGCCACTCGCCTTGGCCCCTTTCTCTTAGCCATTTCGACGAGCTCGACGAAATTCTTAATGGCCACGCTGATCCTCTAGCAGCTTTCTGCGTACAACAGCGGGGAGTTCAGCCGCCACACAGGGGCTGCAACATCCCAGCCGCAACAAAACATAACCTGCAAATGCAAAGAACCATTGCAAATACCCGCGATAGCGCAGTCGGGTGTGATGGGGACTAGGCCTCTCTTTGCTCCTGAATTTGACTCCACACGCAACAACGTCTAGCGAGGTTGGTTACAATGTTCCGGTAGGCAATGCAAACCATAAACATGCTTTTCAGCTCTGTCTTGGCCTCTATACAATTCACGGGGATGGGGAAGGAAGGAAAATAACCACAATCATGATAGACACACCCAACAGTATCAGAGAGAGTACAAGAATCCGATCGCCCCACGTGAGTCCCTTCCAAGTCGGCTGAGGCTTACTGTACAAGGCAGGTAAGATAGATTTCCCTGGCAAGTATGTACCTTCCTCACATCATTTGAGTGGCTCCTCAATTGATCTCAGGATTTCCATTGCCTCCTCTGATTTCTGGCGCTCTTGCCGGATAAAGGCCATTACGGACACCCATACAACGACAATAGCGATTACAACACCGTTCTTGAGATTAACTGACATGTGACCGATAGCAATAGCACCAGCCATTATTGCCATCAGCCCCGTCATGGACAAACTAAAGGCATTAAGAATACTGCGTCGATGTTGTAGGGACTCTTCATGCTGGGATTGATGAACAAACAGCAAAATCTCCCGTTGTTGTTCAGTAAGTTCTTCCATCAATAAAACAACCTCCACGATAGATATTGATAGGCCCTGGTCTGCGGCATGGGGCAAGCGGCCTAACTAAGAAACATCCAAATGGCTTGTACCGACGATGCCGTAGAATTCGCTGGCAGCGAGCCTAGCCAGATTATTGTAAACCTTGGAGATATGAGAACGTTCGGTAATCGCTCCGGCGCCCGCCCGCCCTGACTCGCCGGATCCCGTTCAGCTTTGCAGGAAAGGCCGCCGAACTTGGCTCTAGCCCATAGCGCAAATGCGCCTGTTAGGCCATGTGCGCCTGCCTTTGATCGCTCAAAAACGATCTCCTCTGGACATCCTGTAACCTGCCATAACCAGCAAATATCCAAATAGACAGACCCCAGCAATGAACAACATGTCTTGCCAATCCAAAAGGTTGCCTGTATACCCTGTATACAGTATATAGCCGCCCAGCAATATGAACACTATTCCGACAACGAACAGCACGACACCATAGACTTGATGCATAGTTGCTCCTCCTATTGGCGGTAATTGCTCCGGCGTCTGGCCATCCGACAATAGGTTGCCAGGCGAATCCTGATTCTCACGTCGCCAGCAGCACCCCCAAGGCCATGGAGACCAGTTTAGTCTCGTGGGGATCGGAGCGGGAGGCCACTATGAGAGGAGACTTGCCCCCCACCACAACCCCCGCCATGTTCCCCTTGGCGAAGTAGGTGATGGCTTTGGCTAGAACATTGGCCGCTTCGACGTCGGGAGGGATCAGGATGTCGGCCCGGCCTGCAACATCGCTCTTGATGCCCTTGATTTGGGCTGATTCCGGGGAGATGGCGTTATCCAGGGCCAAAGGGCCATCTATAAGGCCACCTTCGATCTGCCCCCGGTCGGCCATTTTGGAGAGGTTAGCGGCGTCGAGGGTGGTGGGTATCTTGGGGTTGACCATCTCCGTGGCGGCCAGGATGGCCACCTTCGGCTGCTCCACTCCCAGACGCTGAGCAACGTAGATGGCGTTTTGGACGATCTCGATCTTCTGCTCCATGGTGGGGGCGACCACCACCCCGGCATCGCTGATGAAGATGAGCCGGTCGAAGCCGGGGATCTCGAAGATGCCCACATGGGTCAAGAGGCGACCCACCCGCAGCCCCACCTCCCTATCTAGCGCGGCCCGCAGGAAGTCCCCCGTCTCGATCTTGCCCTTCATGGCGATCTGAGCATGTCCTAGCCTCACCAGCTCCATCACCTTGCGCGCCGCCTGCTTTGGCTCCGGCTCGTGGATGACCATCATGCGGCCGATGTGTATGGAGGCCTGCTCGGCTATCTCCCCGATGACTGTTCGATCCCCTACCAGTATGCAATCGGCTAGGCCTCGCTTCTCGGCGTCCTCGGCCGCCAGGAGTATCTCCTGTTCATGGGCCGCGGCAATGGCCACTGTCTTGGGCCCTACTTCTCTCGCTTCCTTCATCAATTGAGCAAAGGTGGTGATGGCCATATCAGCTATCCTTCGCTATGAGGCACATTCCTCATCTGCGCCTGCGGCGTTTCGACCGGCGGGATGCCTTCCCTCCGTTGGCACTGGGGGCCGAAGCCTGCTCTTTGCGCATGCAGCAGTGTTTATACTTCTTGCCGCTGCCGCAGGGACAGGGGTCGTTGCGCCTGACCTTGGCCCCGGCCGTTCTGACCGGCTGGGGGGCGCGCTGAGCCTCCACGTCGGTGCGCATCTCGCGCATAGGGCGCGGCTGCGGCTCCCTGACCAAACTGACCCGGTAGATGTCGCCCACTATGGCGCGTTGGATGACAGCCAGGAGGTCCTCGTACATCTCGTGAGCCTCTCTCTTGAAGGCCATCAAGGGGTCCTGTTGGCCATAAGCCCTGAGACCTATGCCTTCTCGCAGATCATCGAGCCCGGTGAGGTGCCTGATCCATAGGCTGTCCACTGCCCGCAGCATCACCAGGCGCTCCACCCGACGCATGTCCTCCGCACCCAGTTGTTGCTCCTTTTCTTCGTAGAGCCTCTCGGCCAGTTTCAGAAGTTGCTCCTCGATCTCCGCGGGCGTTAGCTTCTCCCAGCCGGACGAAGTGAAAGAAGGCGGCAGGGGCATGATAGTTCGCACGGACGCCTGCAAGGCTTCCAGGTCCCAATCGTCAGAGTATCCAGCAGTGTGAAGGGCCACCAGGCCGGCAAGTTCCCCGTGGATCATGTCCATGATGATGGGCTTGAGATTCTCCTCGCTAAGCACCTGGTGGCGCTGCTCATAGATGATCTCTCGCTGCTTATTGACTACGTCGTCGTATTCCAGGAGGTGCTTGCGGATGTCGAAGTTGTGGCCCTCTACCCTGGTCTGGGCATTCCCGATAGACTTGGTGATCAAATCGTGCTCGATGGGGATGTCTTCCTCCATCCCCGCCCACTCCATGAAGCCCTTGACCCTCTCCCCGCCGAAGCGGCGCATCAGGTCGTCCTCCAGGGAGACGTAGAAACGGGAGGAGCCAATGTCACCTTGACGGCCAGAGCGGCCGCGCAACTGGTTGTCAATGCGCCGCGCTTCATGGCGCTCGGTACCCAGGACATGGAGGCCACCCAGTTCCAGTACCTTCTCGCGGTCCTGTTCGCAGATTTCTTTTGCCAAGGTCAGGGCCTCAGTCCATTGCTGTTGAGAGACCATGGTCAAGTCCACATCCTGGCGGCGCAGGTGCTCCCGGGCCAAGCCTTCTGGATCGCCCCCCAGCTTGATGTCCACGCCCCGCCCGGCCATATTGGTGGCGATGGTCACCGCGCCCGGGCGTCCGGCCTGGCTGATGATGACCGCCTCCTTCTCGTGGTATTTGGCGTTAAGCACCTGGTGAGGGACGCCCTTGCGCCTGAGCATCTCCGAGAGCATCTCAGATCTCTCGATGAAGACGGTCCCCACCAGCACCGGTCGCCCCTGCTCATGCAGCTCCCCGATCTCTCGCACCACGGCTCGGGACTTGGCCTCTTCGCTCTTGTAGACCAGGTCGGGGTAATCAATGCGCTTGTAGTACAGCTCGTCATTAGCGGGGTTTTGATAGGTTACTACCTCCACTCCGTCTCGCCGCTCTCTCTGGGTGATCAACTCCCCTTCCAGAGCCCGATACTCGACGTTGGTGGGCAGCACGACCACATCCAGGCCGTAGATCTTGTGTAGCTCTTCGGCCTCGGTGGCCGCTGTCCCCGTCATGCCCGCCAGCTTCTCGTACATGCGGAAGTAGTTCTGGAGGGTGATGGTAGCCAGGGTCAGGTTCTCTCGCTGCACCTGTACCCCCTCCTTGGCTTCGATGGCCTGGTGCAGCCCCTCCGAGTAGCGCCGCCCGTACATCAGGCGGCCGGTGAACTCGTCAACGATGATCACCTGCCCGTCTTTTACAATGTAATTACGGTCGCGATAGAAGAGAGTCTGAGCTCGCAAGGCGTTGTCCACATAGGGGGTCAGGGTAAAGTTCTCCGGGGAATAGAGGTTGTCCACACCCAGCCAACTCTCGATCCTCTCGATTCCTTCCTCGGTGAGGGTCGCCACCCGGGCCTTCTCATCTATGGCGTAATCTACTTCGGGCCGAAGGCGGGGGACGAGATCGGCCATACGGCGGTAGTTGGCATCCGGTTCCTCAGCCGGGCCGGAGATGATGAGAGGAGTACGAGCCTCGTCTATGAGAATGTAGTCCACCTCATCTACGATGGCGTAGTGAAAGCCCCGCTGCACTTGCTGGGAGAGATCCAGGACCATGTTGTCCCGCAGGTAGTCGAAGCCGAACTCGTGGTTGGTGCCGTAGGTGATGTCGGCCTCGTAGGCCTCACGGCGGCTCACGAGCCGCAGGTGCTGATAGCGCTCATCGTCGGCCAGGTACCCAGGGTCGAAGAGGAAGGCTGACTCATGCTGGATAACCCCCACCGCGAGACCCAAAAGGTGGTAGATGGGGCCCATCCACTGGGTGTCGCGCTTAGCCAGGTAATCGTTGACGGTGACCAGGTGACACCCCTTGCCTTCCAAAGCGTTGAGGTAGAGGGGCAAGGTGGCGACCAGGGTCTTTCCCTCGCCGGTTTTCATCTCGGCCACCTTGCCCTCGTGCAGCACCATGCCGCCCATCAGTTGCACGTCGAAATGGCGCATGCCCGTGGTGCGCTTGGACGCCTCCCTCACTGCAGCGAAGGCTTCTACTATAAGATCGTCCAAGGACTCGCCAGCCTGAAGCCGGCCGGCGAATTCCGTCGTTTTGTCACGGAGCTCTTCATTGGATAGGGTCTCGAACTCAGACTCAAGAGCGTTGATGACTTCGACGAAGGGCCGCAGCTTGTTCAGTTCCCGCTCGTTGGGGTCTCCAATAACCTTACTCAGCAAACTCTTAAACATGCTCTAACCAACTCTCATCGTGAACTTTCAACTTTGACTTTGATCTTTGTATTTGACTAACCGGGCACATCTTTCATGTACTCGCCCACTGAAATCCCCAGGTGGACGCGGCGGATAACCTCGCCCAGCAAAGGAGCCACGGAGAGGATGGTGATGTTGGGTAGCATCTTCTCGGGTGCGATGGGGACAGTGTTCGTGGTGACCATCTCTTTGATCTCACATTTTCGCAAGCGCTCCACTGCCGGTGGGGAGAATATCGGGTGGATAAAGCTGGCGTAGATATCTTTGGCACCGTGGTGTTTGACGATGGTTACGGCTTCCATCACTGATCCCGCCGTATCCACTTCATCGTCAACGATGATCACGTCGTTGTTGTGCACGTCACCTATGAGCGTCAGCGCTTTACTGGACGCATCAGTGATGCTTCGACGTTTCTCCACGAAGGCCAGGGGCAAACCCAGCTTCTCGGCGAAGTTGCGGCCTTTTTTGGCGAATCCCAGGTCGGCGGCGACAACTACAGCGTCGGGCAGGTTCTTTTTCACGAAGTAATCGCTGAGGATGTTGAAAGCCGTTATTTCGTCGCCCGGAATGCTGAAGAACCCCTGAATCTGGCCTGCATGAAGGTCTATGGTCATCCACCGGTCGGCCCCCGCCACGGTGATCATATCGGCAATGAGGCGGGCAGTGATGGGCACGCGGGGCTGGTCCTTCTTATCGCTGCGGCCATATGAATAAAAGGGTATCACCGCAGTGATCCGCCCTGCGGAGGCCCGCTTCAGGGTATCAATCATGATCAAGAGTTCCATGATGTTCCTGTTCACCGGCGAGCACATGGGCTGGATAAGGAAAACGTCTCGCCCGCGGACACTCTGGCGCAGCCTGATGAAGACGTTCTCATTTGGGAAGTCTATAATGTCTGCCTGCGACAGGGGCACCTGCAAGTAATCACAAATCTCCTGGGTCAGGGCCGGGTTCCCCGAGCCCCCAAAAATCGCTAGCTCCCCGTACATCTTCACCGTGATTTCTTTCATCTCCCTCCCTCCGATTGACTGGCTTCGAACTCCTCCCGCAGGATGCCCATCATCAGCTCATCGCGATACCGCCCGTCGCTGAAGCGGGCCTCTCGTAGCCGGCCTTCGTGCCGAAAGCCGCAGCTCTCGTAGCAGAGAATGGCCCGCTCATTGCAACCGTAGACGGTGAGGTAGACGCGATGCAGATTCATCTCGCCGAAGGCGAAGCCCAGCAGGGCCCTGATGGCATCGCTGCCGTAGCCCTGGCCCCAATACTCCCTCTCGCCGATCACGATGCCCAGGACGGCCTTGCGGTTCTTCCAGTCAATGCTGTGCAGGCCGATGTTGCCGATGTGCACGCCCTCATGGGTTTCGATGGCGAATATCCTGCTGCTCTGATCGGCCAATTGTTCCTCAAACCACCTTTCCTCCTCGGCCTTTGACATCGGCATGTACATGGCCAGGTATTGCCGGACCTCTGGATCGTTAAACCAACGGACAAAGGTGGAAATGTCCTCCCGCTCTATCGCCCTGAGTTTTGTTTTCTGCCCATGTATCATCTCCGGCGACCTCTGGAGCAATTATACAACAACTTTTCGAGATTGGGAAGAATCATTATACAAATACAATTTGTGTGCTCCGAGCTATTGTGGTATAATCACAAGTGTCAGGAAGCGACGGTCGCTTCATAGGACGAGCGGGAGAGGAGGCAGGGAGAATGATCGAGGTATCTGTTGACAGCATAAGAGCAAGTTTGATGTCCCAGCATCGGGTGGTGATCTTAAAAGATGTGGATAGCGAAAGGTATTTGCCTATCTGGATTGGCCCCTTCGAAGCTGAGGCCATTACGCTCGAATTACAGGAGGTCGAGTTGGCTCGCCCCCTCACCCATGACCTACTGAAAGCGGTTATCACCAAGATGGGAGCCAAGGTGTCCCACGTCCTGGTAAACGAGCTGCGCAATGACACCTTCTATGCCCGCGTCGTCCTGGACAACAACGGTCATCCCCTAGAGGTAGATTCCCGACCGAGCGATGCCATCGCTCTGGCCGTGCGGGCCAAAGCCCCTATCTTCGTGGCCGAGTCAGTGATGGAGAAAGCCGCAATAATGCCTGACGAAGGAATGAGCCCTTCTGATGAGGATAAGCTGTCGGCCTTCCGCGATTTCGTTGACACCCTTGACCTCGATGCCCTGGGCGAAGAGGAGAGCTGAGAGGGCAGCTACTGTTAATATGACGGTGGAACGATGAACAGGTCAGAGAGAATGGCGCCTCATAACACCGAGGCGGAAGAGGCAGCCCTGGGATCGCTTCTCATAGATCCCGATGCTATATTCAAGGTGGCCTCCTTTCTTGGCCCCGAGGATTTCTATCGGGAGAAAAATGGCTGGATCTACGATGCCATAGGGGATCTCCACAACCGGCGGGAGCCAGCCGACTTCGTCACCCTTTGCGATGAGCTGGAGCGGCGCGGCCAACTGGAGGAGGTGGGCGGGGCAGCCTACATCACTTCTCTGATCAATGCTGTGCCCACGGCCATCCATGCGGAGTACTATGCCCGCATCGTGGAGCGCACAGCCATCCTGCGCCGACTGATTAGCGCAGCGGGGCAGATCGCGGCCATTGCCTACGAGGAAGCCGAAGACGTGGACGAGGTAGTTGACAGGGCCGAGCAGGTCCTGTTTGGGGTCTCCCAGCGCCGCATCGCCCGCGACCTGGTGCCAATCAAGCAGATAATCGGGGATTACTACGATCGGATAGACTATTTGTATCAACACCGTGGCGAGCTTATTGGCATCCCCACAGGCTTCCCCCTGCTGGACAAGTTGTTGGGAGGTCTGCAGCCCTCCGACCTGATTATTGTGGCAGGGCGGCCAAGCATGGGCAAGACCTCGCTTGTTCTCTCTATCGCCCAAAATGCCGCCCGCAAGTTCAACCAGCGCGTGGCTTTCTTTAGCCTGGAGATGAGTGCCGAGCAGGTAGTGCAGCGCCTTATCTCGGCCGAGACGGGCATAGATTCCCAAAAATTGCGCCTGGGCAACCTCGAGGACGATGAGTGGCCCCTCTTCGTCCAGGCGACCGGCATCCTCTCGGAGGCCCCTATCTTCGTTGACGACACGCCCTCTATCTCCGCCTTGCAGATGCGGACCAAGGCTCGCCGCCTCCACGCCGAGCATGGTCTCGATCTTGTCATCGTTGATTTCCTCCAGTTGATGCGAGGAGACGCCCGGGCGGAGAACCGCGTCCAGGAGATTTCCTCCATCTCTCGGGCGCTCAAAGGGTTAGCTAGAGAGCTGAACGTGCCTGTGGTGGCTGTCTCCCAACTATCCCGGGCCGTTGAAGCCCGTCACGATCACCTGCCCATTCTCTCCGACCTACGCGAAAGCGGCAGCATTGAGCAGGATGCGGACGTGGTGATGTTCATCTACCGTGAGGAGATGTACGACCCTGACACGGAGAAGAAGAACATAGCTGACATCATCGTCGCCAAACACCGCAACGGCCCCACTGGCAAAATCCCATTGTTTTTTCAGAAAGAACTGGCTCAGTTCCACGAAATAGAACTTTTTCGCGAAGAACTAGGGGCCTAAAAGCGTAGCCGATGGCATGAGATACAATCAGGGTGCTGATAAGTCAGGTATCCTGGCATTCGATATTGAGGCGATGAAAGGCTTTTCTGGTTTTCCTGGTGGCAAGGTGCACTTCACCCCCTTGCCTAATCTGTTCTTTAGCAAGCTCCTGCCGGCCACAGATGACCTGGCCGAGCTGAAGGTGACTTTGCACATCTTCTGGCTGCTGCATCAGAAGAAGGGCTATCCTCGATACGTGAGCCGACGAGAACTAGAGGCCGATGAAGTGCTGCTGGGGGGACTTAGAGGGACGGGACAGAAGCCTGAGGAGCGCCTGGGGCAGGCTTTGGAGCGAGCCGTGGCCCGGGGCACCCTCCTCCACGTGACGGCCCTTCGGCGGGGCTCAGGACAAGCCCAGCAGGGTGATGAGCGGGACGATTGGTATTTCATGAACACCGACGTTGGCCGGAGGACAGTGGAAAAGATCCGCCGCGGAGAATTGGAGCTCGAGGCAGCGGTCTCGCCCGGCGAGGTGCGCCTGGAGGTAGAACGGCCCAACATCTTCGTCCTCTACGAACAGAACATCGCCCTGCTCACGCCCCTCATCGCCGAGGAGCTCAGGGACGCAGAGAAAACTTACCCCGCTGACTGGATCGAGGAGGCTTTCAGGATAGCCGTGGAGCACAATGCTCGCCATTGGCGTTACGTGCGCAGCATTCTGGAGCGCTGGGCAGCCAAAGGGAAGGACAGTGGAAGGGAAAAGCGAGGTCGACGTTGGTACACTAAAGAAGAATATGAGAAATTCATCAAGCAATGATAGAGTCTGCCCCATCTGCAAAGGGGCTGGATACCTGTCCAAGGATGTGCCCGTTGGCCACCCCGATTTCGGCAAGCTCTATCCCTGCCAGTGCAAGATCGAGGAATTGGAGGCCAAGCGCCTCTTGGACTTGCAGGACTTGAGCCAGTTGGGCGCGCTTTCCCGCATGACCTTTCAGAGCTTTAAGTCTGAGGGCGTCGGGCTCAACACCCAGAAGCGAGAGAACCTCCGGCGAGCTTACGAGCGGGCTAAACACTTCGCCCAGGAATCGGTAGGGTGGTTGGTTCTCAAAGGGGGTTATGGCTGCGGTAAAACCCACTTAGCAGCGGCCATATCCAACTACCGCATCGCTAATGGCCAGCCTGTTCTCTTCGTCGTGGTGCCCGATCTCCTTGACCACCTGCGGGCCACCTATGCCCCCACCAGCGAGGTCTCCTATGATGAGCGCTTCGAGGAAGTGCGCACTGCTCCCCTGCTGATCCTCGACGATCTAGGCACCCAGAGTTCCACCCCCTGGGCCCAGGAAAAACTCTATCAGATACTAAACTATCGCTACAATGCCCGGCTGCCCACAGTGATCACCACTAATCGCGAGTTGGAGGAGATTGATCTGCGGCTTCGCTCACGGCTGGTGGACCCTGACCTAACGGAAATCGTAGGCATTATAGCGCCCGACTTTCGTGGCAGCAGCACCGATCGGGGCCAATCAGAGCTTTCCAGTCTCTCCCTCCACGCTGATAAGACCTTCGAGAGCTTCGACTTGCGCACTCACGAACTCCCCGCCAAGGAGAGAGAAAGTCTCAAGCGAGCTTTCCTCAACGCCAAGGATTACGCCAAGAATGCCGAAAACTGGCTGGTCTTCACCGGCCCCTATGGTTGCGGCAAGACCCACCTGGCGGCAGCTATCGCCAACTATAGGGTCGAAACCGGTTACCCAGCCCTCTTCGAGGTCGTTCCAGACCTCCTCGACCACCTGAGGGCTACTTTCAGCCCTCAAAGCCAGATCTCCTACGACAAGCGCTTCGAGGAGATCCGCACCGCCCCCTTGCTTATCCTCGACGACTTGGGTACCCAATCTGCCACTCCCTGGGCTCGGGAGAAGCTCTTCCAGCTACTCAACTACCGATACAACGCCCGTCTGCCCACTGTCATTACCCTGGCTGAGGAATCAGAAATAGACGGATGGCTGAAAAGTCGCATATTTGATGTCTCTCGTTGCAGTGTCTTCGATGTTCTTGCCCCCAGTTATCGAAGCGACGAGCGGCCTCAAAAGCGCCGGAGCCGCCGTCGTAGAGGTTAGACACAATAATGCCGTTCGGATAGGAGAACCTCTTACCCAAACGGCATTTGGGTTAGACAGGAGGCTCGCACTTACTGCCGTGGTATCTTCACTGTGAAGGTGGTATCACCTGGCTGGCTCTTAACCTCGCACTGAGCACCATGGGGGCTCAGGAGCTGATAACAACTGTGCAGCCCCAACCCTGTCCCCGTGTAGGCTCCCCCACTGATGGGCTTGGTGGTGAAGAAGGGCTCGAAAAGGTGGGGGATTTGTTCTCCAGTGGGATACCTACCCCTGTATCGTGGATATCAACGTAGATGCACTCCTCGTTACAGCGCGTCGTAATGGTGAGCACTGGCTCCTCGCAACCATCCATGGCGTCTATGGCGTTTCTGATGAGGTTGGAGAAGGACTGGCATGGTTTGGCTTCCTCGCTCGATGGCGAGCAACTCCTGGCATATATCATCATATATCCTGGCGGTGTTGGGTGGCGTCTCCAACTTACGACCGGCCATCCGGCTCAGGAGGGGTGGCAGTTTCTCCTCGAAGCAGTCTCGTACCTCCTCGGAGATAAGCTGAGCCCTGCCCTTGATGACTGTTAGCGGAGTGATGAGGTTGTGGGCGATTCCCTGGGCCAACCGCCCAATGGCCGAGAGCTTCTCAGCCTGCATAAGCTGTGCCTGCAGTTGCTTTCGCAGAGTGATGTCCTGGACGATGTGCACCAGCCTGTCCACATTGTCCTCCGGATCCCGCAAGGGATAGATAGACAGGAGCAGGCCGCTTCCCAGCGTGGGCTCCCTCACCTCGATGATTTGAGGCTCCCCGGTCCGCATCGTCTCAATCTTGGGGCAGTAGTAGGGGGCTCATCTTGGTTGTGTAAGAGCCGGTAGCATTTCTTGCCAATGAGCTTGGCTGGTGTAGTGCCCGGCATCTTGACAAAGGCGATATTTGCCCGGAGGATGTTGAATTCATCGTCCAGCATGAGGATGCCTTCGGTGATAGCGTCGAAGGTCTCTTCCCACTCCCTCTTGGCACGAACCACCTTTTGGAACAACTGCGCGTTCTCAATAGCTATCCCGATCTGCTGGCCAATGATCACCAGCAAGTTGACCTCTTGACAGGTCGGAGGGCGGCCTCGGCTGAAGACATTCATGACCCCCAACAGCTTCCCTTTGGCGCTCAGGGGCACGCTGACGTAGGAGTGAAATCCTTCTCTGTCTCGCAAGAACCTACCGAGCCGAGGATATTCGGCAATTTCCTTCACCACGATGGCCCTTTCCAGCTCAGGGGTCACCGCCGGGTAATCGCGCCCGGCTTTCATGGTGACCAACTCCTGGGCAAATCGGCTTCCCATCCCCCGCAGAGCTTTCAACATAAACTCACCTCTCGCCTCATTTAACAGGAAGATGAATCCTGCCTCTATTCCCATCCAGGGCGACACACTATCTAGGGCCCTCTCCAGGGTCTCCTGCAGGTCAAGTGACCGGTTGATCTCGGCGCTGATCCTGCTGGAAGAAAGGTGAGTGCTCTCGGTGAGGCCGCTCCCCGCTAGAACGGATAGCCTGAATCTCGCGCGTTGGCTTATCCTCCCGCAGGTTGCCCTGGAGCATGAGGTGACCAATGCGACAGGGCGCATACTCCTCTGGGTAATCTAGACCTGAAAAACCTGCCGGAGGGTGAAGGACTCACTGGGTGCAAATGGGCTCAGAGACAAAAAGGCTATTGAGGGGGCTCTGGAAAAGTGGGCTTTGAGGTGGTTAAGTGGAGATTGGGGCACAGCCACCTGAGCGGGACCGTAGTGCAGACTTAGAGCCCATCCGGAAATCACTCAACGCGGACGCTAGTTCAGCGGAAGCACCTTGAGTTTTCGGATAAGTTCTCAGTAAATCGGGGGGTCCCGTAGCTGTGGCCGCTGTTGGGGACGGTCAGAGCCGAGGCTGCTGGAAGGTCAGCAGGGGCGGAAATCGCTATCCAGAGACGGTGTAGCCGTGGCGGGAGACGGTTTTGATGTAGATGGGATTGTTGGGCGAGGATTCGATCTTAGCCCGGATGTTCTTGATATGTGCTCTGACTAGGTTAGGGTCGCCTGTGCCCGGGGGATATTCCCACACCTCTTGTAGCAGTCTCTCGGTGGAGATGACCTCCCCAGCCTGTTTCATAAGATAGTAGAGCAGCTCAAACTCTACAGGGGTAAGGAGAAGGACCTTGTCCTCCACGTTTAACTTGAAGGTGCGCGGATCGAGGGAGAGGGAGCCAACTTCTAGGGGGCCTTTGGGCACCTCAGTTGGCAGGCTACGGCGCAGAAGGGCCTTCACCCGCAACTCTAGCTCTCGGAGGTCGAAGGGCTTCGTTAGGTAGTCATCGGCCCCGGCCTCGAAGCCTTCGATCTTATCCTCGATTTTGCCTTTGGCCGTCAAAAACAGGATGGGCACAGAAGCCACGTTGGGGAGAGCGTGTATGCGTTGACAGACCTCGATGCCATCCATACGGGGCATCATGATGTCTAGCACTACCAGGTCGGGGTGCTGTCTTTGGATCAGTTGCAGGGCCTGAACGCCACTGTAGGCGACAACCACCTGATGGTCCTTGCGCCGAAGGGTACGCTCTATTGTCCCAGCAACATCTCGGTCATCATCAACGACTAGGATGAGGGCCATGGGTCACCTCCCAAATAGGCGAAGGGATTAATCCTGCTTTTCAGCCGAGACCTGACTTTCTATCGGCAGGGTCACGGTGACAGTTGTCCCCTTCCCTTCCTCGCTCTCTATCTCGATAAGCCCACTATGCCGGTCAACGATTTTGTAGGTGATGTATAACCCTAGACCCGTGCCCTTGTCCACGTCCTTGGTCGTGAAGAAGGGATCGAATAACCTATCCAGGTTGGCCTTGGGAATGCCGCAGCCGTTATCTGAGATAAGCACCTGGACGGCCTTGCCAGAGCCATCCAGCCGGGAGGCAATGCGAATCTCGCCCCTTTGCCTATCGGGTATAGAGTCCCGTGCGTTGAGCAGCAGGTTAATCCAAACTTCTTCGAGATGATGGGTGCTGGCTGGCACCAAGGGCAAATCTGTAGCCAGGTCTTTGATTATAGAAATATTGGACCTCTCGATCTGATAGGCGATAAGGGAAAGGGCGTTATTAATGGATTCGTTTATATCGGTGCGAGTGAACTCATACTCCTCCTGGCGGGAGGAGGTCAACAGGTTCCGAATAACTTCGCTGGCACGCTGTCCTGACCGCTCGATGGCTTTGAGGGACTCGTATCCCGGTTGGCCCGGCTTCATATCTTGCATCAGTAGCTGGGCATCGCCGATTATGGTCGTCAAGGGGTTCCGGATCTCATGGGCGATCCCGGCAGCCAACGCCCCGATCGCCGAGAGCTTAGCCGATTGAAAAAGCTGGGCCTTCGTTGCCGCCAAGTCCCTATACGCCTCGCCCAAGTCATGGAAAAGCCGGGCATTATCAATGGCCACACCGATTTGGTTGCCTATAGAGGTAAGCAACTCCACATCGTGAGGGGAGAATTGGCGAAGGTCGTGGCTGGCAATGTCCATCACACCAAGCACCTTTTCCTTTGACCCTAATGGTATGCAGGCAAAAGATCGAAATCCCTCCTCTTTCATCTCCAACTCTATCTTCGAGAG
>Ga0209991_10000486_pt1 | contig 17412 bp, 11 predicted proteins | sample ChitaG_FD_183167 | JGI IMG/M metagenome (GOLD analysis project Ga0209991, IMG submission 183167) | Deep subsurface microbial communities from South Pacific Ocean to uncover new lineages of life (NeLLi) - Chile_00310 metaG (SPAdes)... | ecosystem: Environmental > Aquatic > Marine > Oceanic >...
GCAATAAACAATATCCTGGTTAAAACCAGACCACAAGCCAGAGATATGCTTTCCATGTTGCAAAAGGGCGAATATAAACAAGCTGACCTCGCTGTTGACCGAGAAAACCAGAAATTTACGGTAAAAGTAAACCTGGACGATTTTTCCTATCCCTTCACCAAAGCATTTGATAAGCATCTGGGAATAATCTTCATGGGAACCGGTTTGAGGCTGTCTTATATTGAAAGGTTAAGGGAGTTGATAGATGAGTATAAAGCTAAGCAGGTATTATTCCTCTCGTCCGCTTTAGTGAGACCCACATTTGAGCAGTGCCTCAGAGAATCTCGGCTACTGGATGCGGCTGACCTCAAAATAAATATTGAGGTTCCACAAAATAGCTACCTCGGTGGCAATATATTCATGGGCGACCTGCTGGTGGTTCAGGACTTTATCGACTGCATTAAACAATATCTGCTTAGCCACAGTGAGCCTGACTTAATAGTGATACCCTCCTCCCCCTTCGCCTTAGGGGATTGGAAGAGGGATTTAACCGGAAGGGTCTACCTTGACATTGAGAGGGAAGTGGGCATACCAGTAAGTCTGCTGGAATGTGAGCCCATCTATGATTGAGGTCGATTGGTAAAAGGATAGGAGGGAGAAATGAATAAACGAATTTATCGGCTGGGATGCGATATTGGGGGAACTTTCACCGATTTTGTCCTGCTAAATGATGAAACCGGGGAAATTCAGATTAATAAGTGCCTGACCACTCCTAAAGACCCGTCTGATGCTGTAGAAGAGGGAATCAGGGAGATGCTAACCAAGACCCCCGGCTTTGTTGGGCAGCTAGATGAGGTGATACACGGCACCACCTTAGTCATCAACTCCATCATTGAAAGAAAGGGAGCCAAGACCGGTCTAATCACCACCAAAGGTTTTAGAGATGTATTAGAGCTGGCTAGGGAAAAGCGATATGACACCTATGACATCTTTGCCGTCTATCCCGAGCCCCTTGTTCCCAGACCTCTTCGCCTGGAGGTGGATGAGAGAATCGCCAGCGATGGGCGCATATTGAAAAAATTGGACCCCGAAGAGGTGAAGCGGGTCTTAAATCAATTAATTGATATGGGCATTGAATCACTGGCGGTGTGTCTTATAAACTCCTTTGAGAAGCCGACTCATGAATTGATGATTAAAGACATTGTATTAAAAGAAGCTCCTGACCTATCCCTCTCTATTTCCTACGAGGTTTTACCTCAAATAAGGGAATTTGAGAGAACAAGCACCACAGTGACCAACGCTTATGTGAAACCTCTTACTGGCAGTTACTTGGCTAGGCTGTCCAATCGCTTGGAATCCTTGGGCTCTACGGGGAAGCTCTTTATCATGCTGTCCAGCGGCGGCATTACCTCAGCAGAAACAGCCAAGGAGTTTCCAGTAAGGGTTATCGAGTCAGGACCGACGGCAGCCGTTATTTCTGCGGTATACTTTGGCAAGATGTTCGATGTTAAGGATATTTTTTGCTTTGATATGGGAGGGACAACAGCCAAATCCTGCTTAATTCAAAGGGGAGAACCGGGAATGGTATCAACCTTTGAGGTCGGTCGTGTTCACCGTTTCAAGAAAGGTAGCGGTCTGGATATCCAGGTGCCGGTGGTTGATTTGATGGAAATCGGGGCTGGCGGTGGCAGCATAGCCAGAATCAGCAAGATGGGGCTACTCCAGGTAGGTCCAGATAGTTCTGGAGCCGACCCTGGTCCGGTATGTTACGGTTTAGGTGGAAAAGAGCCAACAGTTACCGATGCCGACCTAGCCTTGGGCTATCTAGACCCCAATTATTTCCTGGGCGGAGCGATGAAACTTGATAAGGAGTCAGCGCAGCGGGCTATTGAGGAAAAGATTGCCAAGCCTCTAGGGGTAACCCAGATAGAAGCTACCCGGGGTATTCATGACCTTATCAATGAGACCATGGCTGGCGCAGCCAAGACACACATTGCTGAAAAGGGAGGCAATCCCAAGATTGTTACCGTTTGTGCCTTTGGTGGCGCCGGTCCAGTTCACGCCTATGGTTTAGCCAAAAAGCTAGAGGCACCTAGAATCCTTGTCCCACCTATAGCCGGCGTGGGGTCAGCGCTGGGATTCTTCACCGCACCCAGAGCCTTTGACCTGGTTCGAAGCCATAAAGTTAGCCTCAAAGACGCCGACTTCGCCGAAATTGAAAAGCTATTTCAAGATATGGAAGTGGAGGGAGCAAAAATCCTAGAAAAGGCAGGGACAATAGAAGAAATTAACTATGAGAGGTCGATTGATATGCGCTTTGTCGGGCAGGGGGCGGAGACCAACATCCCCATCCCTAATCGTGACTTCTCCCAGATAACAGGGGAGGAGGTACGCCAGCTATTTGACCAGAGATATCAGACCCTGTATGGTCGAACCTACCCCGAATCCCCGGCTGAGTTTGTAAGCTTCAGAGTGAGAGCCAGTCTTCCTGAGCGACCCTTACGCTTACCCCAAATAGAGAAGAGGATAGCCTCACTTAAGGATGCAATCAAGGGACAGCGCTTAGCCTACTCACCGATTGCCCGCGATTTCATTCCATACAATGTATATGACCGCTACAGCCTGTTTCCTGGAGCGACATTTGATGGTCCAGCCATTATTGAGGAGAGGGAATCAACAGCTATCGTCGGTGAGGACGCTTCTGTTTCGGTGGACGATTATGGATTTTTGTGGATTAATCTCAAGGGGGTATAAAGATGGCGCAGAAATTTGACCCTATAACCCTGGAGATTCTATGGCGGAGAATAATTTCTATCGTGGATGAGGCTGACGCCAGTGTGGCTCGAACTGCTTTTTCCAGCCTTCTTCGCGACGCTCATGACTATACCTGCACCTTCACTGATAGGAAGGGGCGATTGTTAGCTCAAGGGAGCTTCTGCACCCCGGGACAAGCCGGGGCAATGACACTAGGGGTCAAGAAGTGGACTAATATGCTCCCCGAGGAGAGCTATAAGCCGGGCGATGTTTTCATTACTAATGACCCTTGGCTCCTTGCCGGTCACCTCAATGATGTTTGTGTCATGAGCCCAATCTTCTACAAGGAGAAGGTAGCAGGTTTCACCGCCTGCGTCTTCCATCACTCAGATATAGGCGGCAGGGTATCATCGGACAATCGTGACGTCTATGAGGATGGCTTATTCATCCCTCCGGTAAAGCTTTACGATGCCGGTGTGTTAAATGAATCCGTCATGAATCTAATTCGGTGGAACGTTCGCACCCCAGAAGAGGTTACCGGAGATATCCGGTCACAAGTGGCGGCTAATTATGTATGTTCCCAAAAGATAGCCGAGATGATGGAAGATGTTGGTTTAGATACCCTGGATGACCTTGCTGACCAGATTATGGGCGTGACCGAGAAAAGCATGAGAGATGCCATTACCGAAATCCCCGATGGCATTTACCCTTATGAAGGAACTATAGAAGGACCCGGGGGGAGAGAAGATATAAAGGTCAAGGTAGCGGTGGAGGTGAAGGGGAGCGATGTAATTGTTGACCTTGATGGCTCATCCCCTGAGGTCGATTGGGGAGGTAATGTAGTCTACAATTTCACCTATGCCTATGTCTTCATGGCGATAAAGAGCGCCTTTAACCCTGATGTGCCCAATAATGAAGGTTGTATTCGACCTATAGCTATGAAAGCCCCCGAAGGGACTGTGGTCAACTGCAGGTTTCCGGTGGCAGTTGCCGCTCGGCTTCAGGTGGGTCATTTTATGACCGAGGTGGTCTATAGAGCATTAGCCTCGGCGGCACCAGACAAAATCATAGCCGCTAGCGGCGGGACACCGGCATGGATGCAGGTGTTCTACGGCAAGAGGCACGATGGAAACAAATTCTACTCGGTGTTAATCAGGGGTGGTGGTATGGGAGCCAATTCCCGGCAGGATGGTCACTACGTATGTATCTTTCCCGCCAATGGTGCCAATACACCCGTCGAAATATTTGAAAGTGATTCCCCGCTTCTTGTGGAGAAAAGGGGGCTTCTCTGCGATTCAGGTGGTCCGGGCAAGATGAAGGGAGGACTGGGGCGAGAGGTTGTCTTCAGGGTACCTGATGATGAATATGCCCCAAGCTCACCAACCGCCATAGGGATTCAGGGGGGAAGGTTTCGCTATGCAGCCGATGGTCTGCTTGGCGGTAAGCCAGGCGCCAAATCAAAGTTCCTAATCAATGGCGTTCCTAAAGACGCAGGAGCATTGAACTTTGCTAACCCCGGCGATGTAATAACCTTCTATAATCCGGGAGGGGGAGGATATGGAGACCCCCTGGAGCGTGAACCAGAAATGGTGGAGAGCGATGTTATTAATGGATATGTCAGCCTGGAGAAAGCCAAGGAGGACTACGGGGTTATCATTGACCCCAAGACAATGAAATTAGACCTTGAGGCTACGCAACGGTTGCGGAATGCTATGAGAAGTAAGTAGGGAAAGGGGGTGCCCTTTTGAGCAATAAAACTGAGGTCAAAAGAGCTCTTTGCTTTGGTTGCTGGCTACAAGGCGGGGTGCGGGCTACAGTTAAAGATGGCAAGGTAGTTAGGCTTGAGGGCGAGCCAGACCATCCAGTAAATCGGGGCTGGATTTGTGAGCGGTCTAAGGCATTTATTGAACATCTCTACCACCAAGACCGCCTCAATTTCCCTATGAAGAGGGTCGGTGAAAGGGGAGAGGGGAAGTGGGAGAGAATCTCCTGGGCGCAGGCGTTAGACCAGATAGCGGAAAAACTGAGAGAAATAAAAGAGGAAGATGGGGCGGAGGCTGTTGCCGCCATTGCTGGTACCGGCAGGGGGCATCACAAAATTTTCCAGGCAAGGTTTATGAACCTTTTTGGCAGTCCCAACAGCGCTAGTGCTGGACAGTGGTGCTCGGTGGTATCCCGTTTTATCGAATGCGCTATCCTGGGGACGGGAGCAGGCAGGGCGGTTAGGCAACCCTGTAAGTGCGCTGTAATATGGGGAGGAAACCCGGAAGAATCGCTAGCCTGCACCTATTCCACCCTCCTGGAAGCTAAAACTAGGGGAACTAAGTTCATCGTCATTGACCCCAAGTATTCGGAGACTGTAGCCCAACTGGCTGACCTGTGGCTACAGATTAGACCTGGCACTGACGCCGCTCTAGCCCTGGGCTGGCTAAATATAATTATAGACGAGGAACTCTACGACAAGGAATTTGTTGACCGGTGGTGCCACGGTTTTGACCAGTTGAAGGAACGGGCGAAGGAATACCCGGTCGGCAAAGTGGCTAGAATAACCTGGCTCCCAGAAGAGAAAATAATAGAATCGGCAAGGCTATATGCCACCAGCAAACCGGCATCCATCCAATGGGGCGTGAAGACTGACATGCAGGGTAGAAATGTTACCTCTATTACCCATGCCAAATGCATACTGCGGGCAATAACCGGTAACCTTGACATTGTCGGTGGAGATATGCTAGTGGGACCCTGCGAGAAAGCCAACTATGGACCGGTATTTGAATATCTGGAGATGATGCCTCCAGAACAGAGAGGAAAGCAACTGGGTGCCGATAGACACAGGCTCTGGGGCTGGCCAGGATATGAACTGGTTCACGAGGTGGCTAAACCCTACTGGTATGGAAAAGGCAGTGCCTCCTCCTTCGTTCCTGCTTGCCACGAGCCAGATATATGGAACACTATAATCACCGGTGAGCCATATCCGGTTAAAGCCTTAATTTGTAGCGGTAATAACCCTCTTGTCGCCTATCCCAACACCAAACGTGTCTACAAGGGATTAAAGAGCCCCAACCTTGAGCTTTTCGTGGCTCTAGAACAGTGGATGACACCCACGGCTATGCTTGCCGACTATGTATTCCCAGTTACCGAGTGGCTGGAGATGCCGGTTATGTATACCCAGACCTTCCAGGGTCACGGTAACCGGGTCTCAATAGGAGAAAGGGTGGTGGAGCCCCTGTATGAGCGCAAGCCTGATTACTATTTCTATCAAGGGCTGGGGCTGAGGCTGGGGCAGGACAAATACTGGCGTAAGACGCTGGAAGAAGAATGGGATTGGTGTATCAAACCGTTACTTGATGAGCTTAAAATCGGCTCGGCTGATGAGTTCGCTAGACAGAAGCGCTGGTGGATCCCCCCCACCGTAGAAAAGAGGTATGAACAAATCAACCCCGAAACAGGAAAGCCCAGAGGATTTGCCACGCCCACGGGAAAGGTTGAACTTCACTCCACTATACTTGACAAGCTTGGCTATAACCCCCTCCCATACTATGAGGAACCTCCAGAAACACCGGCGAGCGACCCTGAGTTAGCCAGAGAATATCCACTCATCCTCATGACCGGTTCAAGATTCAGACCGATGCACCACTCAGAACACCGACAAATACCATCGCTGCGTAAGCTCTATCCTTACCCCACGGTGGAAATCAACCCAAATACAGCTCGCCGACTAGGTATCGGCGAAGGGGATTGGGTCATTATTGAAACTCCGAGGGGAAAAATAAAGCAGAAGGCTAAACTCACCACCAAGATACATAGAAGAATGATTGAGGTTCAGCATGGTTGGTGGTTTCCCGAGGAAATCGCTGAGGAGCCAGTGTTGTATCGAGTATTTGAGTCAAACGCTAATGTCCTGACTCCAGACGATGATAGATATTGTGACCCCCCTACCGGAGCGGTAGCCTTTGTGCCTTTGCTGTGCAAGGTCTATCCAGCCAAGAGGTATACCTAGATAAAGTTGACTAGAACCGACCCCGGCATTGCTGAATGTGCTATGGGGTGAACCTCCAAACCTTTGCCTGGTAATTCCTGGGAGTGCGAAACTCCCTGAGAAGGTCTAGCTTGCCCTGTCTCTCCAAGCGCTGAAAGATAAGCTCCCAAGCACAGTCCTTTTCCGGGTCCATCTCACACTTGCCGTTCCTGGCACCGCCACAAGCCCCGTTAAGTAATCCTTTGGCACATCTGAACTATATAATTGAAGGACATGGTGCTATGGTAGGGGAAAACGGTGAAGAGCGTGAGATCAAAAAGGGCGATTTCGCTTTGATCCTCCCCGATGAGAAACACCAGTATAAGAACAAATCGACAAGTGAGCCTATGGTCTTTATTTGCGCAGTTCCCAAGGAATACGAGTGAACCGGTTAAGCTCTTTATGCATTCGACCCGGCTCACTCAGACCGCTCGTTCCCTCAGGTAAAAACAAAGGGCTAGGCATGAGCCCAGCCCCTTGTCTAGCTATTTATGTCGTAGGTACCTTGGGCAGTTCAAGCTGTGCCTTCCTTACCTCTTCCTCAGGGTAGGCATAATCCTCAAGTTGACCCGATAGGTACTTCTCATAGGCAGACAGGTCGAAGTGCCCATGCCCGCTATGGGCTATCAAAATAGTTTTTGATACACCTTCTTCCTTGCACTTGATGGCTTCATCCATAGCTACCTTGACATTATGGCATGGCTCAGGACCGCTGATAATGCCCTCAATGCGGGCAAACTTCACCCCAGCCTCAAAGACGGCAGTCTGGTGCACGGCTACAGCTTCGACCAAGCCCAGTCTATGAAGGTGGCATATGGTAGGTGCCATCCCATGATAGCGCAGTCCACCGGCATGGATTGGAGGCGGAATAAAGGTATGACCCAGGGTATACATCTTGATTAGAGGAGTCATCCCAGCCAAATCGCCAAAGTCATACTCATACATTCCCCTGGTCATGCTAGGGCAGCTTGCCGGTTCACAACAGATGATGCGCATGTTTGGCTTCTTCCCGCTAATCTTATCCCGAATCCAGGGGAAGAATTGCCCGGCGAAGTTTGAGCCGCCGCCGACATTGCCCACGATAATATCAGGGTAGGCGTCTGCCATCTCCATTTGCTTGCGGCATTCCTCCCCTTGGATGGTCTGATGAAGCAGGATATGGTTAAGCACGCTGCCAATCGAATATTTATAGTCTGGATGGGCTGTCATATACTGTATTGCCTCGCTAATAGCCAGACCCAAGCTACCGGGACAATCAGGCCATTTTTCCAGCATAGCTCGCCCTACCTCGGTCTCCTGGCTGGGGCTGGGGACACAATTAGCCCCCCAGGTCTCCATGGCGATGCGGCGATAAGGCTTCTGGTCATAGCTAATCCTGACCATAAACACCTTGATCTCCAGACCAAAGAATGCCCCAGCCAAACTTAGGGCACTGCCCCACTGCCCGGCACCGGTCTCAGTGCATAAGCCCTTGAGCCCTTGTTTCTTGGCATAGTATGCCTGAGCGGTAGCGGTGTTGGGCTTGTGGCTCCCAGCCTGGTTGGTGCCTTCATATTTATAGAAAATCTTGGCTGGTGTATCCAGAGCCTTCTCCAACCGATACGCCCGATGCAGCACCGTTGGTCTCCAGGTGTGGTAGACAGCCTGTAGTTCTTCAGGGATTTCAATCCAGCGGTCAGTCCTGTTGAGCTCCTGCTCGGCACACGCCCTGGAAAATAGACCTGATGCGTCATCTACGGTTGCCGGCTTTCCCGTTCCCGGGTGCAAAACATATGGCATTTCCCCGGGCATATCAGCCATAATGTTATACCAGTGAGTTGGCATGTCCTTTTGGTCAAGAAAATACATCCCTCTTTCGAATTTCGCCACTTTTTTCCTCCTTCTATTTTTTAGTTTGTAACCCTTTTAGTTTTCCAGCTCTCACCTCCTTATTGAAAAGCCTCCCACGCTTATTCCTGCTTGCCCCTAGATTCCTAGTCCCCATCTTTAAACACAGAAGGGCTCAGAGGCACAAAACATTGAACCTTCCGAACCCCTCATCACACACTATATCCCTGCACATAACCGTCTTTGAACCCTGCCCCCTCACCAATATTATTTTATTCTAAGTGTGTAACAGTGTCTCCAAATTAGATTCAAATCATATTAACACAGCTTTCAAGCCCATTAACGGTCGTGCTGTAAATTTTTCGATTAATTCGCATTATAACACGCTTGTCAAGAAATTTTTCAACTGCTGAATTGGCAGTGGTGTGACCTCTTTCCCGAAGACTAACCTATATTGAATCTCTGGGCAGCCTTAGCAAAACCAGCCAGGGAACCTTCCAGTGTCCTATCATCAACACAGTATGATATCCGAAAATACCCTGGTGACCCGAAGCCGCGACCGGGCACAGTGAGCACCCTCCACTGCCGTAGCTCGCTCACGAAAGCAACCTCATCCTCCAGCGGTGATTTTGGGAACATGTAGAAAGCTCCCTGAGGCTTTATCACCGAATAGCCCATCTCATTAAGATGGTCATATAAGAAATCTCTTTTCCTCTGATACTCGGCTACAGAGACGGTCACCGACTGCAAATGGCGTATTATATGTTGCATCAGAGCTGGGGCATTGGTGTATAGCGTTCGGTTGCAGTAGATGAGGCCGGCTACCAGTTCCTCCCGGAGGCTACAGTCGGGGTGTACGGCGGCGTAGCCAATACGTTCACCGGGCAGTGCCAAATCCTTGGAGTGAGAGGTGACCACGATAGTTTGCCGATAATGGGGCCAAACCTGAGGGTATTTATATCCATCATAGATAATCTTGCGATAGGGCTCGTCGCTGATGAGGAAAATATGCGTCCCGTATTGAGCTTCCTTTTTGCTGAGCAACTCCCCAAGCTGATGTATAAAATCCTCACTATAGACAACGCCGGTGGGATTGTTGGGAGAGTTTATCAGTACCGCTTTAGTTTTAGCCCCAATGGCAGCTTCTAAGGCATCGAGCCTGGGTATAAACTGCTCATCTGTAGGCAGAACCTTGGCAATCCCGCCGTGATGGCCGGGATATGCGATATACTCGGGGAAGTAAGGAGCGAATATAATGACCTCATCCCCCGGATTGAGTATCGTCTTGATGGCTATGTTTAATGCTCCCCCAGCACCGCAGGTCATCACGATGTCGTTCAGGGTGAACTTGATACCAGTCTCCAGTGAGAGCTGTGCCGCCACTGCCGCCCTTGTCTCCGGATAACCAGCGTTTGGCATGTACCTATGCATCCCCGGCAGGGGATTCTCTACCAGCCTCCTCAACTCCCGATGGAACTCAGCAGGAGGTTCCATCACCGGATTGCCCAGAGAGAGGTCAAAGACATTCTCCTCACCATACTGCTGTTTAAGGCTAAATCCTTCCTCCCACACCTTCCTGATCAACGACCCCCCCGCTACACTTTTCCGAACCCTATCGGAGATAGACACAACGGACCCCCTTCCTACCCCCATCAAAGGCGGTAATATCTCTTTTTAGGCAGCATACCCTGACCAGGATTGGAGATTCTTTGCACTTATAGTTTTTTAACCAGGTTAAGCCCCTGGTCAAAGGCTTCCAGGTTACCTTTAAGCACCTTTTCGTTGCTAGCGAAAGCCTCTTTGAGCTGCTGTTTTATAAGCTCGGGGGAGATTATTTGGGTTACCCCGACAAAGGCTCCTAACAAGACCAAGTTGGCACCCCGGCTAGTGCCGCTGAGGCTAATAGCGGTTTCAATAGCTTGGACTTCAATTACCCTGATGTCTTTCCTCTCTGCTTTGGACTCCAGCCCAGTCTTCTCAACTATCATTGTTCCCCCAGGACGTACCCTACCCTCAAAATCCTTAAACTGGGCTGCCTCAGCAACAATTACCCCATCAGCTTGGGATAGTAATGGAGAGGCAATCTCATCATTGGAGAAAATAACGGTACACTCGCAGAGCCCGCCCCGCTTGGATATAGCATAGGAAGGAAACCAGGTTACATTCTTATACTTACTACTGGCTGCTTCAGCCAGTAGTGTACCAGCAGTAAGGGCACCGGCACCACCAAGACCGGTTATTATTACCTCACCTCTGGTAGGTAATTTTTGCTTCATGATAACCCCTCTCCTAAATTATTCAATTTTATCCACATTCTTAAACTCACCCAAGGGGAATTCTGGGATCATCTTTTCCTCTATCCACTTCAGGGAATCTGCAGGTGACAGACGCCAGTTAGCGGGACAAGCACAGAGAATCTCCACGAAGCTCAAGCCAACTTTATTCATCTGTTTCTGGAAGGCGGTCTTTATATACTCCCTGGTGCGCTCATAGTTATATGGGTTATTAAAAGCACCACGGGCGGAATAGGCAACCCCCCTGAAAGTGGCAATCATCTCAGCAGCATGGGCGGGGAATCCGGTCTGAGTCGTATCTCTTCCCTGAGGGGTGGTCGTAGTTTCCTGCCCCACCAGGCTGGTAGGTGACATCTGCCCCCCGGTAGTTCCATAAACAGCATTATTTAGCATAATGATGGTAATCTTTTCAGCACGGGTTAACGCCCCCAATAGGGGGTCAGCGCCAATAGATAGCAAACCTCCATCGCCCTGCACAGTGAATACCATGTTATCTGGACAGCTGCGCTTGACGGCGGTAGCCATGTCAGGTGGGCGACCATGTGGAGTAAGAACAGCATCAATGTCTAACAAGCCAAGGAGAAAGGAGTCACACCCAATATCAAAGACGCCCACGGTTCTGTCACCCATCCCCATCTCCTCTAGAACCTCAGCGATAGCCCGGGCAGTAATGGGCTCATGACAGCCAGGACAATAGATGAAGCCAGTTGTCTGCTGCACCAGCAATTTTGGTCTCCCAGCAACCCTTTGTTTAGTTACTACTTTAGCCTGCTCATTCATGGCACTCTCTAACCCCCTCTCCTTAGCTCACTGAATTTGCTTAATTTTGCCAAATACTTTATCGGGAAGGATCATGCCACCATCAGTAGGTATATGGCGGTCAAGTATGCTTACCAGATGCACCTCAGTACGACCCTCTACGGCAGACTGGACATCCTCAACCACCTGCCCCAGACAGTCTTCTACAACCAGGAATTTGCCGCCCTGATAGGCTTTATCTCTAATTATCTGATAGGGGAATGGCCAGGCGGTTATCAATCGAATTAGTCCTGCCTTGATACCTTCAGCACGTGCCATATTAACTGCTTCTTTAGCCACCCGGGCAGTGTAACCGTAGGCGACGAGGATTAGTTTGGCATCTTCCGTTTTATAGGCTTCATATCGCAACTCAGCTTCTTGCATCTGCTTTATTTTCTGTTGCAGGTTCTGTAATAGGGCTACATAGCTAGGGTAACGCCCAAATAAGTCCCCGGAGTGCTCAACCAGACGACGCCTCCCGTCCTTGTGATTTGCCTTACCCTTTACCGCCCAGTCCTTATCGGGAAGGGGACCGAATTCAATCCGCTCCACCTCAACTGTTTCTCTTAGTCGCCCGATAATAGCGTCTGACATAACCACTACTGGGTTGCGATATTTATCAGCTAGGTAGAAGGCAAGCTGCACCAGGTCAAAGCATTCCTGGGCTGAGGCAGGAACGAGGACAATATTTCTATAGTCCCCATGACCTCCCCCTCGTGTGCACTGGAGATAATCCTGCTGAGCATGGCGAATGGGACCACCCCCAGGACCTCCTCTCTGCACATTAATAATGACACAGGGAAGTTCAGCATTAGCCATATCTGACACCGTCTCTTGCATCAGGGACCACCCTGGGCTCGAGGTTGAGGTCATAGCCCTGATTCCGGTGGCGGCGGCGCCATACAGCATATTTATTGACCCCAATTCGCTTTGAGATTGAACGAAAATCCTCCCCATCTTGGGGAACTCACGAGCAAACCATTCTGTTATCTCATTCTGAGGGGTTATGGGGTAACCAAAGAAAGCCTGGCAGCCGGCAGCAGCTGCCCCCCAGCCAATGGCTACATTACCCTCAATAAACATTCTCTCACCCATATAATCACCTCCTCAGCAAAAACTGTTCCTCATACCGGCGCTTCACTACTGACACTTAGATATACCTCAATGGCTGCTCTGGGGCAGAGCATGGCGCAGAAACCACAGGTATTGCATTCATCGGGTTTGACAAAGGAGGGTAGTAAATACCCCTGAGGGGTAAACTTATCCCCGGCGATGGCAATGCATTCCCGGGGACAAAACTTCACGCAATAGCCACATCCCTGGCACTGCTCCTCTTCAATAACCACTTCAGCCCTTACCATAGCTCCATCCTGTTTTTGCTTACTTGGCGGGAGAATCAGCGGTGAGATGCTGAACCTCAGGTGACATTTAAGGCAACGATTAGCTTCTTCAACCGCCTGTGCTTCATTCCATCCGAGTTCAACCTCAGGAAAATCGCCAAGCCCGTATCGAGGCACCTGCCACGGCACCTGGTCAGCAGGCCAGTCAGCAAAGGTATCACCCCGTTGCTCAGCCAGTAGCCATCCTGTTTCAGCTGCGTGCCTGCAGCCGAACTTGCCAGTCCGCAGGTCAGTGGGTAGAGTGGGCACTGGAATACGATTTCTGCAGGCAAAATCGCCATCACGCCCCAGCCACGGACTTGGCTCCTCAATTTGAACCAGCGTCTGGTCAATAATTCCACTGCCACCCAGGTACCTGTCTATTGATATTGCGGCTTGCCTGCCATCAGCTATCGCTTGGATGACTGAAGCTGGTCCCCTCACTGCGTCACCACCGGCAAAAACGCCGTCTCTGGTGGTGGCTAGGGTATTGGGGTTGACCTGAAGGGTATTGCCCCGACCGGTGGCTAGCCCGAATTGCTCTGGGATTTGCGGCATCTGACCAATAGCAGCAATTACAGTGTAAAAGTCCATAGTGAATTCGCTACCCTTGATTGGTATCGGACGCCGTCTGCCACTAGCGTCGGGCTTGCCCAGCTTCATGCGGAGACACTCCAGCCTTATGCCATCGCTCTGGCGGGCAATCCTGCTTGGCGCAACGAGGAAGATGACTTTAACGCCTTCCTCAATAGCTCCCTCAATCGCAGCACTGCTGGCTGGCATCTCAGCCCGAGAGCGGCGATAAAGGATGGTTACCTCTTTAGAACCAAGGCGAAGAGCGGTTCGTGCTGAGTCCATAGCAGCATTGCCCCCACCAATCACAGCTACTCTCTCCCCTAGCCTAACCTCTTCATCTAAACTTACGTTCCTGAGAAATGATACACAGTCTATCACTCCGGGGCTATCTTCACCCTCAACCCCTATCTTAATCCCCTGATGTGCCCCCACCGCCAGGAAGATAGCATGGTAACCCTGCTTGGAAAGCTCATCCAGTGAATTTGCCCTAGAATTTGTCTTGATATCGACCCCAACGCTTTTTATATCTTCAATCTCAGCATCTAGTATTTCTCTGGGCAGCCGATATTCGGGGATGCCAAAGCGCATCATTCCACCCGGCTCAGGCAATGCCTCAAAAACAGTAACCGAATGTCCAAGCTTTGCCAGATAATAGCCAGCGGTTAGCCCAGCCGGTCCCGAGCCTACAATGGCAACCCTCTTGTCGCTAGCAGGTGCCATCTTGGAATTTTGCCGCCACAACCCCGTATCCTGTTCAGTAAGGAAACGCTTCAGGGCACGAATAGCGATAGGCTCATTTAGCATGCCTCGCCTACAGGCGTCTTCACAAGGGGCAAAGCACACCCGCCCCAAGGTGGCGGGAAAGGGGACCTTCTCACGGATTACGGCTATAGCCTGGTCAAATTTCCTCTGGGCAATCAAATCTACATAGCGGGAGACATCGATACCAGCGGGGCAGGCACTCTTACACGGGATTAGAGCAGCCTCAGGCTCATCCCAACTTACCTCCTTGTCGCTCAAGGCACCGGTGGGGCAGACCTCAACACAGGCACCACAGAACTTGCATCCTGACTGTAACAAAGAGCCACTGACCGGTCTTTCCTCCAGTTTGCCATCACGGGTAACAAAGCCGAAGGCATATACTCCACGTAGCTCCTGACAAGCCCTTACGCAGCGACCACAGTGGATACACAGGTTGTAGTCCTGGTCAAAAAGGGGCTCATCCTTAATTACGGGAAGCTTATCGGGCACATAACGGGGGGTATCCTCGTTAATCCCGATGTATTCAGCCACCCTTTGTAGTTCACAGTGGTGGAAAAGGGAGCAACAACGTTCAGCAACTGGGATATCCTTTTTGCACTCCTGCCAAGGATGGCATTGGTCTCGATACTCACAGGTTAAGCAGATATGGGGATGCTGGCTGAGGATGATGCTTAAGAAATGTCGTCGCACCGCTTGAACCAGCGGGGTATTGGTGTGGACAATCATACCCTGGGCTGCTGGGGTAGTGCAGGCTGAGGGAAAACCTGGCATCCCCTCAATTTCCACAGCACACAGGCGGCAGGCTCCGAATGGAGAGAGGTCGGGATGAGCACACAGCGTGGGGATGTAGATATTTACCCTCTGCGCCGCCTCAAGCACGGTCATACCTTCATTTGCCTTAACCTCAAAACCATCAATACTCAGGGTAATATCATCCATCCCTTTTCTCGCTATCTCTAAACTACTCTTTGGAACTCAAAGCCCCCAGCTTCCCCTCCCTCCACGTGTCCCTTAATACCCGTTTCATGACCTTCATTGTTCCCGTCATGGGTAATTCGTCCAAGAATAATACACGGTCTGGCAACCACCACTTGGCAAACCGAGACCGCAAGGGAGTTACTATATCCTCTTCGGTCACCTTACCCTTATATTCATCCTTCAGGACAACAGCAGCCACTGGTCTCTCCTCCCACTTGGGGTGGGGTATAGCAAATACTGCCGCCTGACGAACCACCGGATTATCCATAATGGCGTTTTCTAAATCCACCGAGGATATCCATTCACCGGCTGACTTAATTATGTCCTTAATCCTGTCCACTAGATAGAGGTAACCATCTTCCTCTATTACCGCCACATCCCCGGTATGCAGCCAGCCATCTTTAAACACCTTGCTGGTGGCTTCTGGCTCATTGTAGTACTCTTGCCCTGTCCACAAACCTCTGACCAGAACCTCTCCCTGCTCTTTCCCATCCCAGGCTACGTCCTCCCCAGTATCCAGATTTACCACCCGCACTTCCGCCCCGGGCATGGGAAGACCTTGACGTGTCATCTTCTGAAGATACTTCTCCTTTGACCAACCTTCCATATGCTTTCTATGGGAAGTAACCGTATTGGAGATAACACGACCCTCAGCCATACCATAAGTCCAGTGGAGCCTCAGCCCCTTATTCTCCAGTGCCTCTATCAAAGCTTGGTTTGGTGCTGTTGACCCAGAGTAAACCTTCCTTAAGCTGCTTAGGTCATATTTTCCCTTATCCCATTCCTGCAAGGCAAACATCAGTACTGCAGTGGCTCCCTGAAAGTGGGTTGCCCTCTCTTTCTCTATCAGCCTAAGTTGGTCCTCAGGGGAGGGGTGTGGTCCTGGCCATACTATTTTACCCCCTACCATTGCTGTGGTTAAGGCAAAGTTATGTGCGTTGATATGGAATAGGTTTGCCATCGGCAAAACCACATCCTCTTCACACAGATTCACCTGATCGGGACCAATAAGACCAAAGATGCTCAACACTATGGAGCGGGGAGACCAACCTATCCCTTTTGGCAGTCCAGTAGTGCCACCGGTGTAGGTCAACATTGCCAGGGAGTTTTCCGGTATGTCATCGGGAAAATCATAAACCGGCGACGCCTGACTGAGTAGTTCTTCGTAGCAGTAAACGGGAGAAAGCTTTGTCTGAGGCGGCTGGGCTAAGGGGGTCATTATGACGTAACACTCTATGCTCTTCAGCTCGTCCTTGATACCCTCCATTAGCGGGACAAGGTCTTCATCAACAAACATTATCTTGTCATTTGAGTGATTAAAGGCATAAATCAGGTGCTCCTTGCCATACCTTATATTGGTGGGATGAAATACCGAGCCCATCATAGGAACAGCAAAGGACAGCTCCCCGTGCCTATGAGTATTCCAGGCGAAAGTGCCCACTTTGTCTCCCCGCTCTATGCCCAAATTCCTTAGAGCATTAGCTAATCGACATATCCGCTCATATGCCTCATGCCAGGTGCATCTAAATTCCCCACCATGATGGTCAGAACTATAGACACCCTCCTTATTGCCAAAATACAAGACGCTTCTCATAAAAAGGGGCTTCAATTGCATCTGGTAGGTTTCTTTCACATACTCAATGGGCATTTTGCTGCCTCCTCACTATTTGTTCCTAATAGGCCTTACGGAGAGAAAAGTGATTTACTGCATTCCGGTCAGCATTCCCTGTGCCATAGGGGCTTAATTATAGCTATGTCCAAAACAGCTGTGACAGGCATAAAGTAACAAAGACGAAGAAACTTGTCAAGGATCGGCTTGAATCTCTGGTCATACCTCAGGCAAACGAGACTCTGGAAGCTGTTTATGTTGATCTTCTGGCCACGCGGTCAGTCGTCGGCATCCAGCCGAAGGCCCCATTCTACTCGCTGTTCGAGGCGATGAAGACCGGCTCCAAGGTGACGATCTTCGATCCCAATGACACCAAAAAAGAAACGGGTTCCAGTTTACACCAGAACCCGGATTTTGGGCTGGTGGAGACGGGGGAGAGTC
>Ga0209991_10000487_pt1 | contig 17411 bp, 16 predicted proteins | sample ChitaG_FD_183167 | JGI IMG/M metagenome (GOLD analysis project Ga0209991, IMG submission 183167) | Deep subsurface microbial communities from South Pacific Ocean to uncover new lineages of life (NeLLi) - Chile_00310 metaG (SPAdes)... | ecosystem: Environmental > Aquatic > Marine > Oceanic >...
GCCAGGTATCCTGCAGGCGGAACGACGACGCCGCCCTCCCCCATGATCGGCTCGAGGAAGACCGCAGCGGTCTCCGTATTCACAACGCGGGCAAGTGCTTCGACATCTCCGTAGGGCACGTGGGTGACCTCGCCGGGCAACGGGGCGAACGGTTCCTGCTTGGACGGCTGGCCGGTGAGTGCGAGCGAACCCATGGTGCGGCCGTGAAACGCGCCCTGGGCGGCAACGAGTTTCGTCCGGCCGGTGAGCCGGCTGATCTTGAAAGCGACCTCATTGGCTTCGGCGCCCGAATTGCAGAAAAACACGCGCGCCGCAACGCCGAGGAGCCCGACCAGCTTCTCGGCCAGCGCAACACCGGGTTCGGTGGCGTACAGGTTGGACGTGTGGCCCAGCGTGGCCATCTGGCGGGTCACCGCATCGATGACCGCGGGGTGGCGGTGTCCCAGGATGTTGACGGCGATGCCACCCAGAAAATCTAGGTAGGTATTGCCGTCAAGGTCGGTGACCACGGCACCGTCACCACTAGCCAGCGCGATGGGCGGGACGCCGTAGTTGTTCATCATCACTGCCGACCACCGGTCCAGCAGTGCAGTCTGCCGAGGGTTTTCAATCATGCTTGGCCCCCCTCGCCCGACTCTCCCCCGCAGCCCGGACGTGCCCCCACACCGGAGCTCGTACCTCCCTGCGGCGTCACCGCCGGAGGAACAACCTTGGTACCGGCCCCCTCATCGGTGAACAGTTCGACCAGGACACAATGCTCGATCCGCCCGTCGATGACGTGTGCGCTCGGCACGCCGCCGCCGACCGCACGCAGACAAGCTTCGATCTTGGGCACCATCCCTTCCTCCAGAGTGGGAAGAAGCTGTGTGAGCGCGGCGACATCGATCTCGCTGACCAAAGAGCCACGGTCAGGCCAGTTCGTGTAGACGCCCTCGACGTCGGTGAGCATGAGCAACCTCTCGGCACCAAGGGCTTCGGCCAAAGCGGCCGCAGCGGTATCGGCGTTGACGTTGTAGACCCGTCCGTCGCTGCCGGGTGCGATCGTCGACACGACGGGTATGCGGCCGGCGTCGATGAGATCCAACACGGCGTCGGTGTTGACCCGTGCGACGTCACCTACCAGCCCGATATCGGTGGCGATGCCGTCGACCAGGACCGTGCGGCGCACCGCGGTGAACAGCTGCGCGTCCTCTCCGGTAATCCCGACGGCGTAAGGGCCGTGGGCATTGACGAGATTCACCAGTTCTCTGCCAACCTGGCCGAACAGCACCATGCGTGCGACGTCGAGCACCTCGGGGGTGGTGACGCGGAATCCGCCCTTGAAATCGCCTGAGATCCCAAGTTTTCGCAGCATTGCGCTGATCTGCGGGCCGCCACCGTGGACCACGACGGGATGGATACCGCAGTTCCGTAGGAAGACCATGTCGGCGGCGAATGCCGCCTTGAGCGTGTCGTCGGTCATGGCGTTGCCGCCGTACTTCACCACGACGATCTTGTCATGCAGCGACTTGAGCCAGGGCAACGCCTCGGCGAGTACCTGCGCCTTAACCGAAGTCGTCGGACTCACGAGCTGTAGGCCGAGTTCTCTTCGACGTAGCCATGCGAGAGGTCGGTGGTGCGGATCTCTGCCGTCGCCGTCCCAACACCCAGATCGACGGTCACTGCGATGTTCTCGTCCGACAGGTCGACCTCACGCGCACCTGGGGCCCCGACGCCGTTGATGCATACCGGGAAGCCGTTGAAGGACACGGTGATCCGTTCGGGGTCCAGGGGCACCGGCGCCATGCCGACCGCTGCTATAACCCGCCCCCAATTGGGGTCGGAGCCGAACAGAGCGGTCTTGACCAGGCTGTCGCGGGCCACCACCCGCGCGGCGATGAGCGCGTCGTCTTCGCAGGCCGCGCCGGTAACAGCAACGATGACTTGCTTAGTGGCGCCTTCGGCGTCGTACTGCAGTTGAGCGCACAGGTCATCGCACAGCTTGAGCACGGCGTCGTCGAGATCAGCCTGACTGGGCGCGATTTCGCTTGCACCCGAGGACAACAGCAGTACAGTGTCGTTCGTCGAGCAGCTCCCATCGACGTCGAGGCGATCGAAAGTGCGCGAGACCGCGTGATTCAGGGCAGCGCCGAGGGCCTCCGCGCTAGCCACGGCGTCAGTGGTGATGACACTGAGCATGGTGGCCAGTGAGGGGGCCAGCATGCCCGCACCCTTGGCCATCCCACCTACCGTCCATTTGTCGTGATGATGCAGCGCAACCTGTTTGGGCACCGAATCGGTGGTCATGATGGCCCGGGCGGCCTCCTCACCACCGGTCAACCCCCCTGCCATCTCGTGCACGATCTCTTGGACACCAGCTAGTACCTTGGCCATCGGCAGTCGGTCACCGATCAACCCGGTCGAGCAGACGGCGACCTCGATCGCGCCAGTTTCGGTGCCCCATTCCGATAATGCGGCTGCGGTGGCTTCAGCGGTGGCGTGGGTGTCCTGGAAGCCCGCCGGGCCGGTGCAGGCGTTGGCGCCACCGGAGTTGAGGATGACCGCACGCAGCCGTCCAGTGGCCAATATCTGTTGGGACCACAGCACCGGGGCGGCTCGCACCCTGTTACGGGTGAATACGCCCGCCGCGAAGTAGTCCGGTCCCTCGTTGAAAACCAGCGCGAGATCCAGCGCGCCGGATGCCTTGATACCGGCTGCGATTCCGGTCGCCCGAAAACCTTCTGGCGCGGTAACGCCTTGGGTGCGCATCATCCGGGTCATGGAGCAACCCCCACCGTCGAGAGTCCTTCGGTCTCGGGCCAGCCCAGAGCCAGATTCATCGATTGCACTGCGGCTCCCCCGGTGCCTTTGACGAGATTGTCGATCGCACAGATCGCCACGAACGTCTGAGCGTCCTCGTCGACGGCAACAGCGAGCTGGACGGCGTTGCTGCCGATCACCGACCCTGTTCTGGGAAGCTGACCATCGGGCAGCAGAAACACGAAAGGCTCTTCACGGTAGGCCTTTTCGTAGGCGGCACGCAGTTGCGAAAGCCCCGCGGAGGTCCGCGCTGTGCAGGTAGCCAGGATGCCGCGGGAGGTTGGAATCAGGACCGGGGTGAACGACACTGCGACTTCACCGCCGGAGACGGCGCGCAGGCCCTGCGCGATCTCTGGGGTATGCCGATGCTTGCCGCCGATGCTGTACGCACGCGCCGAACCGATGACCTCAGAACCCAACAGGTCCACCTTGGCCGCGCGTCCAGCACCTGACGTGCCACTGACTGCCACGACGGTCACCGCGGGTTCGATGAGTTCCGCTGCCAGCGCTGGCCACAGCGCGAGCAGGGCTGCCGTCGGGTAGCAGCCGGGAACGGCTACCCGCTTGGCGTCCCGCAGCCGCTCACGGCTCCTGGGTAGCTCGGGCAGTCCGTAGGGCCAGCTGCCGGCGTGCTCGGAGCCGTAGAATCGCGCCCAATCGGCAGATTCGACGAGCCGGAAGTCTGCACCGCAGTCAACGATGAGGGTGTCGGGCCCGAGCTGTTCGGCAAGCGCCGCCGAATGCCCGTGCGGTAGGCCCAGGAAGACCACGTCGTGGCCGGTGAGGATGTCGGCTTCGGTGGGCTCTAACGTCCGGCCCGCAATCGGTAGCAGGTGCGGGTGGTGTTGGGCGAGCGTGGTGCCGGCGCTGGCTGCCGCGGTCAGTGCGCCAATGGCCAGTCGGCCGTCCGCGTAGGCGGGGTGGCCGAGAAGCAACCGCAGAATTTCTCCCCCGGCGTATCCGCTGGCACCGGCGACGGCCACGGAAATCATGTAGCGATGATGCATCGTTATGCAGAAGATTGCAAACTCATTATCTAGGGTGTCGTGAACCCGCTGCCGCCGCCCGCCTCGCGACTAGTGGCGCATGGGCTCACCGCGGTCGACGTCGCCCGAGCCCTGCTGTCAGCGGCGCTGAACCGCCCCCACGCCCTCTGCTGCCGCGGCCACCGCGGCATCGCGAGCCGCACTGGCCTCCTCCTCGGTGAGCGTGCGGTCCGGCGCGCGGAATCGTAGCGCCAGTGCCAGGGACTTGCGCCCCTCACCGATCTGCGGGCCGGTGTAGACGTCAAAGAGCCGAATGTCCTCCAACAGCTCCCCGGCCCCAGCGCGGACGGCCTCGATGACGCTGCGCGCGCCGACGTCGGAGTCGACCACGAGGGCAACGTCCTGGAACACCGCGGGAAACGGGGATACCGATGGCACCGGCAAGGTCTCGGTGATCGGAATGGCATCGAGATCGAGCTCGATTGCACAGGTGCCTTTGGGCAACCCGGACCGCTCGATGACGGCGGGGTGAAGCTGGCCCGCATGCCCGACAATCGTGTCTGCGATCAGAACCTCCGCGCAGCGCCCGGGGTGCCATGGCAGGCGCTGAGCCGGCCGTAACGTCAACTCCACACCAGAGGCGCGGCCAATGATGCGCACCGCCTCGAATGCGTCGGAAGCATGCACCGGCCGCCCCGACCCCCAGGCACCAGGTGGCTCGCGAAGGCCCGCCAGCACTGCGCCGACATGCTGGGGTTGACGGGGCAGCGACGCGTCGAGCATCGCGATCTCTTCGTCGGTGGGCCGACGATCGTTCGGAATACGCTCAACAGCAAGGGTTTCCGATGTGGATTCGACGACCTGGGCCATACCGAAAAGCGCAACGTCGGCTGCACCCCGGGATACGTTGCGCGTCAGCGCTTCCAGCAGGCCGGGCAACAAAGTGGTTGCCAGCTCCGGACGATCTGACTCCAACGGGTTGAGCACCCGGGTGGTTCGTCGGCGCCCGTCGTCACCCGGCAAGCCCCACTGGTCGAAGACGTCACCGGCGAGGAACGGAGTTGGCAGAATCTCCACATACCCGTTGAGTGCCAACGATTTGCCGATTGCGCGGCGACGCCGTTGCTTAGGCGTGAGCCCGCGACCAGCTGGAGCTGGAGGCAGCAACGAAGGAATGAGCTCCAGGCCCTCGAGCCGCAACACTTCCTCGACCAGGTCAGCGGGCTGACGGATGTCCGGGCGCCAGCTGGGCGGGGTGGCCGTGACCCGATCGCCATCGACGACGACGCGGGCACCGATCTGCGTCAAGCGCTTTTGCGCCGCCCCCGGCGGATACGCGACCCCCGCGGTGCGATCGGGTAGGTCGACGAGCATGCCGACGGGCGAGTGTGACCAGTCGTCGTTCGGCGGATCGCCACGCCAATCGGTGAGCGTCGGTTCGATGGTGCCGCCTGCGATGTCGGCAAGCAGGGTGGCGCAACGATCTAGCGCTGCGACGGAGATGGCGGGGTCGACGGAGCGCTCGTAGCGGCGGCCCGCCTCACTGTGCAGGTGCAAGCGGCGCTGGGTGCGTGATACAGCCGCTGGATCCCACACCGCGGCCTCCAGCAGCACGTCGGTCGTGCTGCCACGGACCTCGGTGGTGCCTGCGCCCATCACGCCGCCGATCGCGGCCGTCGCGACGTCGTCGACGATCAGGACATCGGTGGGGTCCAGACGACGCTCAACGTCATCGAGAGTGACGACTGTCTCTCCCGGGCCGGCGAAGCGGACCCGGAATCCGCCGGTGACCAGACCGCGGTCGTGGGCGTGCATAGGGTGACCCAACTCGAGCATCACATAGTTCGTGACGTCGACTGCCGGTGAAATAGCGCGAATGCCGCTGAGTAACAGTCTTCGCTGGATCCACCACGGCGACAGAGCTTTCGGGTCGATCCCGGTGACCGGTCGCAGCCCAAAGCGCAGCACGCCGGTGCCCGGTGCGACCGTCAGAGGCAGCGCCTCGCCACTGACAGGTAGCAGTGGAACGTCGGCCGGGTCGACGTAGTCGAGGTCGTAGGCGTTGGCTATTTCGCGGGCCAGCCCGCGCACCGACAGGCAGTAGCCACGATCGGGAGTGATCGCCAGATGGAACACCACATCATCGAGACCGAGTACCTCAGCAGCGGGTGCGCCTGGCTCGGCAGTACCGGGCGGCAGGACCAGGATGCCGGAATGGTCGACACCCAGATTGAGTTCCGCCGTCGAGCAGATCATTCCGTCGGAGATGTGCCCATAGGTCTTGCGTGCCGTGATGGCGAAGCCACCAGGCAGCGTCACCCCCGGCAACGCCACGACGACGAGTTCATCGACCCCGAAGTTGGTTGCACCACAAACGATGTCACGCGGGTGGTCCTCCCCCACATCCACCTTGGCGACACGAATCGGCTTTTTGAACTCGGTGAGCTCCTCGATCTCAGCCACGCGACCGATCGTCAGCGGGCCGGCGATGGGACCGAGGGGGATGATCTCCTCGACCTCGTGGCCGATGCGGATCAGCGTCTGTTCCAACTCCTCGGCGCAGACGTCCCAGCCGGGCGCGCCGGCCTGAACTATCTCGCGCAGCCAGCTGTAGGGAAGACGCATCAGGCACCCACCCCGAACGGCAGTGAGAACCGCACATCGCCCTCAACCATGTCGCGCATGTCGGGGATGCCGTTGCGGAACTGCAGGGTGCGCTCCAGACCCATACCGAAGGCAAAGCCAGAATAGCTCTCGGGGTCGATCCCGCAGGCGCGCAATACGTTCGGGTTGACCATGCCGCAGCCGCCCCATTCTACCCAGCCAGGTCCACCCTTCTTGTTCGGGAACCAGATGTCGACCTCGGCCGACGGCTCGGTGAACGGGAAGAAGTGCGGCCGGAACCTGGTCCGCCCCTGCGGCCCGAACTGGGCACGCGCGAACGCGTCAAGGGTGCCGCGCAAGTGGGCCATCGTCAGGTTCTTGTCCACGGCAAGCCCCTCCACCTGGTGGAACACCGGGGTGTGGGTGGCGTCGAGCTCGTCAGTGCGAAACGTGCGGCCTATCGACACGATGTAAACCGGCAGCTCACGGTCGAGAAGGGCCCGGATCTGGACGGGTGAGGTGTGGGTGCGCAGCACCTGCCGCGAGCCCTCAGGGGCCACGTGGAACGTGTCCTGTTCGCTGCGAGCGGGGTGATCCGGCGGGAAGTTCAGCGCGTCGAAATTGAATTGCTCGGTCTCTACCTCGGGACCTTCGGCTAGCTCCCAACCCATGGCCACAAAGGTGTCGGCGATGTTCTCAGCCAGGATGGTGATGGGGTGCCGGGCACCGATCAGCTGCCGAGTGGAGGGCAGTGTGACATCGATTCGTTCGGCGACCAGGACCGAGGCGTCCCGCTCGGCGCGCAGCACTGCGAGCCGATCCTCGTAGTCGCTCTGGATATCAGCCCGTACGACGTTGACCCGTTTGCCGGCATCAGCGCGGTCAACCTTGGGCAGCGCCCCGAGGGCCTGGCGCGCCAGCGCGATCGGCGACCGATCGCCTAAGTGCCCGGTCTTGGCACGGGCGAGTTCGTCCAGGTTGGTTGCCTGGTTGAAGGCATGCCTGGCCGCGCTGACCACTTCGGCCAGCGCATCGTCTGATAGGTCTACTGGCTGATCAGCCACCCGGCGATCATAGGCGATCCTTTCTGGTGCGCTTCGCCTGCATTTGTGGCGCGGCGCGATACCCTCACGCCGTGTTGACCCGGTCCCTCATCGTCAGCGGTCTGTGACTCCTCGGTCTTGGGGCCGCCGCGTTGGCAGTTATCGGCACTAAATGGTGGATAGCGCCCACCGTGTTGCTGCTCGCGTCGGCGGCGCTGGGCACATGGGATCTGGCGCAGACGCGGCACACGATCCTGCGGGTGTATCCGATCCTCGGACATGTCAGGTTCCTGATGGAGTCGATCCGCCCCGAGATCCGCCAGTACTTCATCGAGTCCAATATTGAGGCGGCGCCGTTCGACCGTGAGACCCGCGACATGGTCTATGAACGCGCCAAGGGCACTAAGGACGATGAACCTTTCGGCACCGAGCGCGATGTGAACACGGTCGGCCACGAGTTCCTGTGCCACTCACTTCGCGCGCGATTCGCCGATGACGTGGATCCACGTGTTCGGTTGGGCGGGCCCGACTGCAGCCAGCCGTACGACATCGCTTTGCTGAACGTCTCGGCAATGAGCTTCGGGGCGCTGTCGGCCAACGCGATCCAGGCGCTCAGTGCTGGAGCGGCCCGTGGGGGGTTCGCCCATGACACCGGCGAGGGCGGGATCAGCCCATATCACCTGCGCGGGGGCGGCGACCTGATATGGGAGATTGGTTCTGGTTACTTCGGGTGCCGCGACTCAGAAGGACGGTTCGACCCTGCCGCATTCACCGAGAAGGCGAGGATGCCTGCTGTCAAGGCCGTGTCGGTGAAGATCTCCCAAGGAGCCAAACCAGGTCTAGGCGGCAGGCTTCCCGGCGCCAAGGTCAGCCAGGAGATCGCCGCTACGCGCGGGGTCCCGTTAGGGCAGACAGTGGTCTCGCCACCGGCGCACAGCGCGTTCGGCACCCCTATCGAGTTCATGGAGTTCATCGCCACGCTGCGCAGTTTGTCCGGCGGGAAGCCAGTGGGGTTCAAACTCTGCGTCGGCGCTCGCACTGAGTTCCTGTCGATCTGCAAGGGCATCCTGACCACCGGGATCGCACCGGACTTTGTGATCGTCAACGGCGCCGAAGGTGGAACTGGTTCCGCGCCGAAGGAATTCGAGGATCACGTGGGGATGCCCCTGACCGAGGGGCTGATGTTGGTGCACAATGCCCTGGTGGGCACCGGGTTACGCGACCGGGTCAAGATCGGGGCATCGGGCAAGGTGGCCAGTGGAGTCGACATCGTCAGCCGGATATGCCAGGGGGCGGACTTTACGCTGTCTGCGCGGGCCATGATGTTCGCCGTCGGTTGCATCCAGGCACTCAAGTGCAACACCAACCGGTGTCCGACCGGCGTTGCCACCCAGGATCCCGCCCGTGCCGGTGCACTTGATATCGCGGACAAGACCACACGAGTGTTCAACTTCCAGCGTGCGACGGTTGCCAGCTCTGCACAGATCGTGGCGTCCATGGGCCTCAACGGATTCCACGAGCTGTCCCCCGCCGCCCTCAACCGTCGCACCGCGGGCGGGGGGACGCAAACCTACGCCGAAATCTACGACTGGGTTATGCCCGGGGGACTCCTCGAGGCCCCACCGAGGTCGTGGTTGTCCGACTGGATCGAGGCATCCGCCGACGAATTCCGCTGACCCAGCTACTCACCGGTTACGGCGTCGTCGTCCTCATCTCCTGGCAGCTCGCGGGTGCTCAGCTGGTACATGGTGAAGTCCGCGGGCAGGCCCTCCTGCTTGGGGGCGAAGAGCAGCCTGCGTAGCTTCTTGGCGGTCACGCCGAGTGCGTCTAAATCCTCTGGGGAGATCCGATCCAGCGTGGCCTGCGAGACGACGAGCTCGCCCCGCGTCGCGCGCTCCATCACCCGCGCAGCCAGGTTCACATCGATACCCAGCCAGTCTGAACCGATACGCCGGGGGTGGCCGGTGTGGATGCCGACCCGCATTCGTGGCGTATATCCCTGCACTTCAACGGAGTTGAGGGCGTCGCGGGCCCTAATCGCAGCGCGCACGGCGGAGGTCGCATCGGCTAGCACGGCCATGATCCCGTCGCCCATCCTCTTGACGATTTGGCCGCCCGCCTCAAGTAGCGGCGGCTCGACGACTTGGGAGACTCGACGCAGCAGTTTCAGGGTGGCGTCATCGCCCGCGCTCAGCGACCACGCCGAGAACCCGACGAGATCGGTGAACACCAACGTGACCTCTACGTTGGCAGGCCGGCCGGAGAAGCGTTCGGTCATCGCCTGCCAGACCTGCAGCGCTGCGAGGCTGACCTCACGCGACGCCGCCTCACGTTCCAACATGCGGTCGGCGGCACGCGCAGCTGCCTGCGGCCCACCAACTCCGGCCGCCGATAGTGGATCGCCGAACTCCGGGTCACCGGGCAACGCCCGGCGTAGGCGCCGAAGGAACGAAATGATGAAGCGACTGCGGTTGACCGCTTTCAACCAGCCGATCGGCCCCGAAGAGTACCCGCGCGCAGGTTCACCCGACGGGTCGTCGTTCACGCGAGCCAGCCTAATCGGGGTTCGACCACGGGGATAAACCGGCAGGTCACAACCATGTAAAGCGGTGGCGGCGGCTACATAACACCGAAGCGTAGGCGCACCGAAACCATTGACAACGGCCGTTGTCAATACTAGATTGAAATGGTGCGATCAATGGCGGTGGCAACAACGGCAGCAGGCACTCCCCTCGGTCCGGATTCACTGACCTGGAAGTACTTCGGCGACGTGCGCACAGGCATGCTGGGCGTGTGGATCGGCGCGATCCAGAACATGTACCCCGAACTCGGCGCCGGCGTCGAGGACCACTCAATTCTGCTACGCGAACCCCTGCAGCGGGTCGCACGGTCGGTGTACCCGATCATGGGCGTTGTGTACGACGGCGACCGTGCCTCCCAGACCGGCGCTCAGATCAAGAGTTATCACAAATCGATCAAGGGTACCGACGCCAGCGGACGCCGCTACCACGCACTCAACCCAGAGACGTTCTATTGGGCCCACGCCACCTTTTTCATGTTGATCATCAAGACAGCCGAGTATTTTTGCGGCGGACTTACCGAGGCCGAGAAACATCAACTGTTCGACGAACACGTTCAGTGGTACCGGATGTATGGGATGAGCATGCGCCCCGTTCCCGAGTCATGGGAAGCCTTCCAAGAGTATTGGGATCGTAAATGTCGCGATGAGCTGGAGATCAACCCGGCAACGAAGGACATCTTTTCGATACGCATCCCCAAACCATGGTTCGTGCTGATGCCCACACCAATATGGAATCAGATGTTCAAACCCGTGGTAGACGCGCAACGCTGGATTGCCGCAGGCCTTTTCGATCCTGCCGTCCGCGAGCGGGCAGGCATGCGATGGACCGCCGGCGATGAGGTCCTGCTGCGCCTGTTGGGCAAGGTCGTCGAACTCGCATTCGTCGCCGTCCCGGAGGAAGTCAGGCTCCATCCGCGGGCGGTGGCCGCATACCGCCGGGCTGAAGACAAGGACGCCGCCGACGCTCCGCTGGTCGAGGCTCCAGCGTTCATGGCGCCACCACGCGACCGCCGGGAATTGCCCATGCACTACGTGCCGCCCTACAAATCCCTGCTCGACCGGGTCGGGTCACTGGTGCACACAACGTTCTCATTAGCGGGGGTGCGTCCCGCACGCGGACGCGGTAAGGCAGCCTGAGTACATGCTCGAATGGTCTGACGTCGACCTTGCCGTGCGCGATGCCGTGCGGGAGTTCGTCGACAAAGAAATCCGTCCGCACATCGACATGCTCGAGAGCGGTGAGATGGAGCCCTACGGCATCATCCGCAAGCTCTTCGCGACCTTCGGTATAGCCGACATGGCCCACGACTCCCTGCACAAGCGGCTGGCCAGGCTGCGAGACGGTGAACCATCATCTGGGGCCAGGGCATCGGCCGGCGGTATGTTCGGCGGCGACGGCAGTTCAGCCGGCATGGGCTTCGTGGTCGTCAGCGAGCTCTGCCGGGTGTCAATGGGTGTCGTCACCGGGATGGGTGTCAGCCTCGGGCTCACCGTGCCGACCATCATGGGCCGCGGAACCCTGGCCCAGCAGGAACGTTGGCTTCCCGATCTGGTGACCTACGACAAGGTCGGCGCCTGGGCAATCACCGAACCCGACTCGGGGTCGGACGCCTTCGGCGGCATGAAATCCTACGTCGTGCGCGACGGCCACGACTACATCCTCAACGGCCAGAAAACCTTCATCACGAACGGTCCCGACGCCGATGTCGTGGTCGTCTACGCCAAATTGGACGAGGGCGACCAGACCGTCGACAAACGCGACCGGAAGGTTCTGACGTTCGTCCTCGACCGCGGGATGGACGGATTTGTACAGTCAAAGCCATTCCGCAAGATGGGAATTCACTCATCTCGGACAGGCGAACTCTTCTTCAACGACGTCCGCCTCGGCCGTGATCGGCTGCTCGGAGAAACCGAAGGAGACGGCGGTGCCGACGCCGGACGGGACAGCGCACGGTCCAACTTCTCCGCCGAACGAATCGGAGTGGCGGCGATGGCCCTCGGCGTGATCGAGGAATGCCTCCGACTGTGCGTCGACTACGCGAAGACCCGCACACTGTGGGGCCGCGAGATCGGCCAGTTTCAGCTGATCCAACTCAAACTCGCCACCATGGAGGTGGCTCGAATGAACGTGCGTAACATGCTATTCCGGGTGATCGAGGCTGCGCAGAAAGGCAGCCCGATTTCGCTGGCGGAGGCCTCAGCGATCAAGTGGTACTGCTCTCAGGCCGCCACCGACGTTGCGATGGAAGCAGTGCAGGTGTTCGGTGGCAACGGATACATGACCGAATACCGGGTCGAGCAGCTCGCCCGCGACGCAAAGTCGCTGATGATCTACGCCGGCAGCAACGAGGTGCAGATCACGCACGTAGCCAGGGGTCTACTTAGCGACTAGCCTGAGAACCCCGACAACTGTATTGAGCTATGGGTGGAATTCAACAACGACACCGCGTTGATCACGGGCTCGAGTGGAGGGATCGGCGAGGAATTCGCCGTCCAGCTCGCACAGCGCGGCGCCAATCTCGTTCTGGTCGCACGACGCGCCGACAAACTCGAAGCGCTGCGCGACAGGCTTGCCGCCAAGCATCCCGGAATCGTGATCGACGTCATCACCGCCGACCTGGCAGTGCCGGGGTCAGGCGCCGAGCTCGAGACCAGAATTCGTGAGCTGGGCCGGACGATCGACGTCCTCGTCAACAACGCCGGAATCGGCCTGCACGCGAAGTTCGTCGACCAACGCCCCGAAGCCAACGCGGGTCAGATCCAATTGAACTGCGGCACGCTGGTAGACCTCACCGCGCGCTTCCTACCACCGATGACCGCGCGCAGACACGGCATTGTCATCAACGTTGCCTCCACTGCGGCGTTCCAACCGGCCCCGGGGATGGCCGTCTACGGCGCCAACAAGGCGTTCGTGCTCTCCTACACTGAGGCGCTCTGGCAGGAATGCAGAGGAAGCGGGGTGAAGGTGCTCACCCTCTGCCCTGGCGCGACGGAGACCGAGTTCTTCACGCGCACCGGAGAGGAGTTCCTGACCGATGGACGGCAGACATCGAAACAGGTCGTGGACACCGCCCTCGCCGCGCTCAACAAATCCAACCCGACCGTCGTGTCCGGCCTGCGAAACAACCTCCTGTCAGCCGGCTACCGGGTGGCGCCCCGAAAGCTGATGCTCGCGGTGTCGGAGCGGATCATGAAGTCCGACAACTAGCCGCATCGCCCGGCTACTTCTGGTCGGAAGCCCGCGCGCTCTGGTACAGACAGATGGCCGCGGCCGAGGCGACATTGAGGCTCTCGGCCCTGCCGGCCATCGGAATTCGCACTCTGGCCGTCGCCAGGTCAACCACCTCGACCGGTAGTCCGTGAGCTTCCGGCCCGAACAGCCAAGCGGTCGGACGCGCCAGCTCGGCATCAGCGAGACTGACGTCGCCCTCCAACGTGGTCGCCAGCACCTGCAGTCCGGCGCTCCGTATCCGTGTGACAACGCCCTCGCCATCGGGCTCACTGACCACCGGAATCGAGAAGATGCTTCCCGCGGACGCCCGCAGGCACTTACCGTTGTAGGGATCCACGCTGTGCCCGGCGAGCACCACCGCATCAGCGCCCATCGCGTCGGCAACACGGATCAAGGTGCCCGCGTTTCCGGGCTCCGAGACACCCAGCGGCACCGCCAACAATGTCGGCTTACCCGCCAGGACATCACTGAGGCCGGTCTCTGGGATCGAGCACACTGCGACAAGCCCAACAGGAGTGACCGTGTCCGACAAAGCTTTTGCGGCACGCTCAGTGACCAGCTGGACGGTGGACCCGCTCAGCAGGTCACCGAAGCGCTCGGCTGCAGTCTCGGTGGCGAATACCTCCAAAACGGCTCCGCGCCGCAACGCGGCCTCGACGAGGTTGGGCCCCTCGGCGAGAAAGCGTGCAGCGCGGCGGCGTCCGATGTGGCGGTGCAGTTTGACTGCCGCCGCCACTCGGGCAGATCGCTCGGTGAGGGTCAGGCAGCCTCGCCTGCGCCGGCGGGAGCATTCACATCGGAGGGCAGGGCAGCTTTGGCAACCTCAACCAGCGCCGTGAAGGCGGCCGGGTCACTCACAGCGAGCTCGGCGAGGTTCTTGCGGTCGACCTCGACTCCAGCGGCCTTGAAGCCCTGGATCAGCCGGTTGTAAGTGATGCCGTTGGCGCGGGCCGCGGCGTTGATGCGCGAGATCCACAGCTTGCGGAACTCACCTTTGCGGACCCGCCGGTCACGGTAGGCATAGGTCAACGAATGCAGCTGCTGCTCTTTAGCCTTGCGATACAACCGGGACCGCTGGCCGCGGTACCCCTTTGAGGCCTTGAGGATTGTGCGCCGCTTCTTATGCGCGTTGACTGCGCGCTTCACGCGTGCCATGGGGTCGTCCTATCTAGTTCGGGTCAAAATCGGGCTTGGGGCCGAATGGCATGGAAAATCGTGAAAAATTCAGCCGTCCAGCAGTTTCGCTACGCGCTTCTTGTCGTTGGCGGCTACTTCGGTGCGGCCGTCGAGCCGCCGGGTGCGCTTGCTCGATTTGTGCTCGAGCAGGTGCCTACGGCCGGCCTTCTGGCGCACGATCTTGCCTGTTCCGGTGCGGCGGAAACGCTTGGAGGCGCCGCTGTGGGTCTTCGCCTTGGGCATGGTTCCTCAGTTCTACTGGGTGGTATCGGGTTCTACTGGGTGGGACCGGGTGTAGCGGTGGGCTGCGCATCGCCGCTGGGTGCTCTTCGCGCAAGCGGCTCATCGCTGCTGGATGCTCTTCGCGCAAGCGGCTCATCGGCGTCATGCGCCGCCTTTGCGCGAGTCTTCGCGCCGCGGTGCGGTGCCAACACCATCGTCATGTTGCGTCCGTCCTGCTTCGCGGAGGTCTCGACGAAGCCGTAGTCAGCCACGTCGGCGCCCAGGCGCTGCAGGAGCCGGTAACCCAATTCGGGCCGCGACTGCTCACGCCCGCGGAACATGATCGTCACCTTGACCTTCGACCCCGCCTCCAGGAAGCGGATCACGTGACCCTTCTTGGTCTGGTAGTCATGCGGGTCGATCTTGGGTCGCAGCTTCTGTTCCTTGACGACGGTCTGCTGCTGGTTCTTGCGGGACTCGCGCGCCTTCTGCGCCGTCTCGTATTTGAACTTGCCGTAGTCCATGATCTTGCACACCGGCGGTTTAGCGTCCGGGGCTACTTCGACAAGGTCGAGATCGGCATCCACGGCGACGCGGAGCGCATCTTCGATACGCACGATGCCTACCTGCTCACCGCCCGGTCCTATCAGGCGAACTTCAGGTACGCGAATGCGCTCGTTGACGCGAGTCTCAGTGCTGATGGGGCCTCCTATATTGTCCCGAGGAGTCCCCCACGCCGGCGGCACACTGCCCCGAAGAACAGAGAAGCCCTGCACATAGCAGGGCCCAAAGCCGACCAGGACAGACATCAGCGATGCCTGTGACCGGACCGCTGTACCTTCGAGTGGCTCGGTGGCCAGCGGTGGGAGTGGGACTCCACTTGCTGTCCCTGACGTTTGCCGGGACGGTCGCGCGTGCCAGTCTAACAGGCATGACCGATGATCCAATACGCGCCGGCGAGGCATCCCCACCAGCACGCGAGCTCGCCGATATCCCCGCGGTCGAGGTGATCACCCGCGCAGCGGTCATGCTCATGAGCGCCGCCGCCGAGAAGATTGGACTGTCGGCAGAGGATCCCGACGACAGTCCCTACCGCGATCTTGACGAGGCCCGCCGCCTGATCACGGCGCTGGCCGGGCTGGTCACTGCATCGGCCGAGTACCTAGGACCGCACGCCGGACCGGTGCGCGATGGGCTCAAAACCCTGCAACTGGCGTTTCGTGAGTCCAGCGCCGCACCCGACGACCCCGGACACGGTCCGGGAGAGAAGCACACCGGCCCGGTCTGGTAGCGCCAATTTCGGCCGATGAGGGAATATCCTCGCGGCCTATGGGCCCAACGCCGCTCACCAAAGCCCGCCCGACCGCCAGTTTCGGACGGTGCTGTGACCTGCGGTCGCGGTGGGCCGTGCTCTCGACGCGGAAGCCGCTAAACCGTACGCGCCCAGAGCGGCCTTCATCCGCAGGCAAAGAAATAGGACCTGCGGGAGATCGTGGTGGCGAAATAGACCCCGTGGAACCGTGCCTACAGGAATTCCACGATTGAGGAAATTCTTGTAAAAAATGTGGCCACTATGCACCGCGGTGGGTCACCCCTATCCGCCAGGGGGTCGATACCCAGGGGTCCTTTTGCATAAGTGCAGTTCAGTTGTCACCATCGGCCACATCGGGGCACTCGCGCGCCTCAGCCGTTCAGTCCTTGAGGACTTGTGTGCCGCCGGCCAGCTCGTCGTGCGTGCCCTGTTTGGTGGGGCTGCTGTTGATGGTTATCGCGATGGTCGTGATGGCGACGAGAACGAGCAGGCCGCCGATGAACGGCAGGATCGGAAACAGCGTCCACGAGTTGCGGATCGCGGACTGCTGGAAGGTCGGCTTGGCGGCGCCGCCGGGACCGTGAACACTTAGCCCGAGCATTTTCTTGGCAGGCGTCCACCCCTGGGTGATCTCGAAAGTCACGTAGTAGGCGAACGTAAGCAGGCCGACAAACAGGCCGGTGACCATGTGGCTGTCCGCCAAGCCCGCCAAGCTGGTGTCACTGCCCGCCGCGCTCCACGCCAATGCCAAGATGATGCCGGCGGGGATTGCGACGATGAGGTTGTCGATGACGCGCGCGGCGATCCGAACACCAAGCCCACCCGGCTGTGGACCACCGCCTGGCGGTGGATAGGACCCCGGGTGTCCGTACTGGCCGGACTGGGGCGGGGGCGGGGGCGGCGGTGGAGGGGGTGTCTCGGTCCAATTAGTGCCGTCCCAATAGCGTTGACCCGACGCACCGGAGGGGTCTGGATACCATCCTGGCGGCGTTGGAGCGGTCACGTCGATCTCTCTTCCTAATATTGGAAGCCCAAGTTTGGGCTAAAAGCATTATGACTTGGAAAGATGCCCTAGATGCAGAACTGAGCATTTCGCCCAGATGGCCTGAGGCGCTATAGCTGCTCAATCATCACCATGCGCATGCCTCGCAGCCTCAGCGTCCAGTCGCAACTGCTTGAGCACCTGCCCAGCACGTAGATCCGAGATGCTGTATGGCACGCCGTCTTCGAGCTCAGGGCATTCGCTCGTCAGGTCTAGGCCCGCCTTAGCCCTATTGGCCTGTCGCTCATCGAGAGCCTTCTTGGCGGCTCTATCGTCCTGCTCAGCCTTTGATCCCTTATTTGGTGGAGCATGCCGAACGCCAGGACTGCTGTCAGCATCCAGACGATCACGTTCACGCGCCTTCTCCAGGTTCAGCGCCTGGCTGAATGTCTCTGCGGCCCTTGTGATTCTACG
>Ga0209991_10000489_pt1 | contig 17396 bp, 18 predicted proteins | sample ChitaG_FD_183167 | JGI IMG/M metagenome (GOLD analysis project Ga0209991, IMG submission 183167) | Deep subsurface microbial communities from South Pacific Ocean to uncover new lineages of life (NeLLi) - Chile_00310 metaG (SPAdes)... | ecosystem: Environmental > Aquatic > Marine > Oceanic >...
TACGTGGTGCACTGGGCACTGGGCACTGGGCACTGGGCACTGGGGTAGGCCGCATAGGCTAGCCCTATGGGTAGCCTGGTAGCTATGGCTTTGGGGGCATGGGTGTGATGGACTTCACAGTCCCTGTGTTGTGCCTGGTCACGGGGCCAGTGTCGGGTAGTAATCGCTAGTGTACGAGCACGCCGGTCCCGGCACTCCCGGGCATCATCGTGACACCGCGGAACTTCGAGAACTGCACCTCACCACGGAGTCCCAAGCCACCTCGCTGGGGCCAAAAGGATCGGGCAGATGACCCACGATTCCCGCCAGCACGCACACGCCCACTCTCATCATGACCACGACCATGGCGGCTCGGGGCTGGGCGGCAAGGTCAAAGCCGCACTACATGAAGTGTTCGCTCCACACAGCCATGACGCCTCTGACAGCATCGACGACGCGCTGGAATCCAGCGCCGCGGGAATCCGAGCAGTGAAGATCAGCCTGGTCGCCCTAGTCATCACAGCGATGGCCCAGATCGTCATCGTGGCCATCTCGGGCTCGGTCGCGTTGCTCGCTGACACAATTCACAACTTCTCCGACGCCCTTACCGCCATACCCCTGTGGATAGCTTTCGTGTTGGGGCGCCGAGCGGCGACACGGCGGTACACTTACGGTTTCGGCCGCGCCGAAGACCTCGCCGGCCTCTTCGTCATCGCCATGATTGCGCTGTCCGCGGCAGTCGCGGGCTACGAATCGGTTCGCCGGCTGTTCAACCCGGTTGCCATCGAACACCTCGGCTGGGTCGCCGCGGCCGGGCTAATCGGATTCATCGGCAATGAACTTGTGGCGATCTACCGCATCCGCGTCGGACGCCGCATCGGCTCAGCTGCCCTCGTCGCCGACGGCCTGCACGCCCGCACTGACGGATTCACCTCTCTGGCAGTACTTCTCGGCGCCGGCGGCGTCGCGCTGGGCTTTCCCCTTGCAGACCCCATCATCGGGATCCTCATCACCATCGCTATTCTCGCCGTCCTGCGCACCGCCGTACTCGACGTGTTCCGCCGCCTTCTGGACGGGGTGGACCCCGACCTCGTTGATGCCGCCGAAGCGGCGCTGGCCGCTGAACCCGGTGTCACAGGGGTGCACAGCGTCAAAATGCGTTGGATCGGCCACCGTCTCCACGCCGACGCCAAACTCGACATCGATCCACAGCTAAGCCTCGCCGACGCTCACAAGGTCGCGCACGACGCCGAACACACCCTCACCCACGCCGTCCCCAAACTCTCAACCGCCCTCATCCACGCCTACCCCGCCTAGCCCACACGAGACCGTCCCCGCTGGCCCGTTGATCCACCCAGGGTGTTCGGAGGCTCTGATCCACGGCCGACCTGAGTCGTGTCGGCGGATGTGTCCGAGCACACGCCGAACAATCAGCACCGAGCTCGGGCTCCGGGCCAGTACTTACGGCGATCCAGCGGTCCGGGCGCTGTGTCGTGCGAATGTATAGAGGGATGGCCGGATGCGACTTCCAGGGAAGAGGGGATGGACATGCGACGTGTGATTACGCCTCTGATCGGAGCGGTGGTTACCGCTGTTGCCTTAGCCGGCGCTGCCGGTGCTGTGCCGGACCAGGGCACACCTGAATTCGACGCCTACATGCAAGGTTTGCAGCGCAACGGATTCAACCTGAACCCTGACACCGCGTGGCGCGTCGCTCACCAGGCGTGCGAAGGCACCATACCGGGGTTCATCGGGTGGGAGATGATCGCTCAGGGGGTCGTTGGTCCCGGAGCGCAGCAGCGGTTGATGGATGTGGCTAGAAAGTACACCTGCCCGATTGCGTAGTGACCCGCCAGTGGCCCCTGGCTGCACACTGCGCCGAGTCAGCCAATTTGGCGCGTGCTGGGTGCACGACCCACCGGGCGAGGATCAGTATCCTTGAAGGGCGCGGGCCCAACCGCCGACGAACTTTCCACCGCGGTGGAAAGTTGCACGTCCTGGCGTGACGTGATCAAAAAGCTGCCGAAGCCGGCTGCGCCGCGCGGAAAGAAAGCGTCGGTTGCGGGGCATTTGCCTGAGCGTGACCTGAGAGTGAGCCAAGAACGCACCACGAACCGGAAAATCGTTTGCCACGCCACCTGGTAAAACCTGATAAGGTGCTAGTCGCAGCACTGAAGGCCAACCCGTTTAGCTGTTGCTGCCGAAGACCGTGAGGTTAAATGTACTGAGGAGGCGGTCAGGTTGCTAGGGGGAGGGGCCCGACCGCCTCCGCTCAGCACGCCTATGCAGAGTCTGCGATTCCAGCGGGCGCTTGCTCGGGCACTGACATCGACGTTACGCGGGGTTGTCTAGCCCGGCCCGACAAACAACGAACAATCCGCGGTCAGCGCCGGCCCGTACACCGTCGAACCGCACTCCCGACACCACCACGTCGTGTGCCCGCCGGCATGGCTGCAGTGCGAGAACCCGACCAGCTCACGGCCTGCGCGAAGCAAGTGCCCATTGGGGCAGCGGACCGGCGGCCGGGCAATCCAAGCGCCGGTAGTAGAACGAACCAGGTCGCCGACGGCGGGCATGACGCCAGATTAGGCGCCGCGTTGACCACGGCGGTCGAGTCGTTCGGGGTCGACGTCGCGGCCCACCCAAGTAGGAGGCAGTTAGCGCCGCCATCCGCACAACCCACCCGTGGCTAGGGGCATGGAATGCCTACCATTTGAAGATGAATACCACCCGCATCCGAAACCTAATAGCCGGTGGCGTCCTCGCGGCAGCGGCCATCCTCGCCGCCCCGATCGCCGTGGGTCAACCCGATAACCCCGGAGATTGCGCTGCCCATCCGGGGGGCGGCGCCTGCATGGTCATGCCCTGCATGACCATGCCTTGTGCCCCCGGTGCCCCGGTGAGTCCAGTCGATCTCAGATGCGTCAGCCAGCCGATGAACGGGGTGTGTGCTGGTGGTCCGTACGCACTGCCCGGCGCGTCCGGTATGCCCGGCATGGCCGGTATGCCCGGCATGGCCGGTATGCCCGGCGCACCCGGCAGCGGGGGTGGCATGGGTGGCATGGGGGGCATGGGCGGCATCTGAACCGCAGAGTCGGGTTGCAGATGTTTGGGTGACTGGCGGCTGCGGCTCAGCTAGCCGCCCACTGTTTGGCGGCATCGAGTTGGTCGAGGCCGAACAGGCGCCTCAACCCGCCGCTGGGCAAAGAGGGGAAATCCCTTCAGCGACAGGCTGTTTGGATGGGGTTCACTCCCCAATCCACACCTCATCAGGCATGGCGGCAGGTCTTGATGCCAAAATTTCGGGGAGTGTCCAAAACGTGTCCAAAGCGCCCGCCGCCCGTCGTCGCAAGCGCAGGAAAACCGCTGTTTAACTGCGGTGATACCGTTTGTCCGGTGGGTGTCCGAGGGGGGACTTGAACCCCCACGCCCGTTAATAGGGCACTAGCACCTCAAGCTAGCGCGTCTGCCATTCCGCCACTCGGACCAGTTCGAAGGCAGCCTAGGTTATCGGATCGGTGTGGGTGGGCCCAAACCGCGGGGTTAATTACCTCGGCAAGGATGGTAGGAAAGTGATTGTGAGTTCCGCACCGACGCCCAGCGAAGAGGTCGTTGATCTCGTCAGCGCGCTTATCCGGTTCGACACCTCCAACACCGGCGAGGCGGGCACCACGAAGGGGGAGGCCGAGTGCGCCCGCTGGGTAATCGACCAGCTTGAGGAGGTCGGTTACAGCACCGAGTACATCGAGGCCGGCGCACCTGGGCGGGCAAATGTGTTCGCCCGGCTCAAGGGCGCCGACCCTGCGCGCGGTGCGCTGATGCTGCACGGTCACCTTGACGTGGTCCCCGCCGAGGCGTCCGACTGGAGTGTGCATCCGTTTTCCGGGGCTGTCGAGAACGGCTACGTGTGGGGTCGCGGCGCAGTCGACATGAAAGACATGGTCGGGATGATCATCGCGGTCGCCCGGCATTTCAAACGGTCGGGCGTCGTGCCGCCTCGCGACCTCGTTTTCGCCTTCGTCTCCGACGAGGAGGCCGGCGGCACCTACGGGTGCAAATGGCTGGTGGAGAATCGTCCGGATCTGTTTGACGGTGTCAGCGAGGCGGTCGGCGAGGTCGGCGGGTTCTCGTTGACCGTGCCGCGACGTGAGGGGGGTGATCGCCGGCTCTACCTCATCGAGACTGCCGAGAAGGCGATGATGTGGATGCGCTTGACGGCGCGGGGCCGGGCCGGCCACGGGTCGATGGTGCACGAGGACAATGCGGTTACCGCCCTGGCCGAGGCCGTCACCAAGCTTGGCCGTCACCAGTTCCCCATCGTGCTGACCGAGTCGGTGGAGCAGTTCCTGGCAGCGGTGAGCGAGGAGACCGGGTACACCTTCGATCCGAGCATGCCCGACATTGAGGGCGCGGTCGCCAAGCTCGGGCCGATCGCCAAGATCGTGGGTGCCACCCTGCGCGACACCGCCAACCCAACGATGCTCAAGGCCGGGTACAAGGCCAACGTCATCCCCGCCACCGCCGAAGCCGTCGTCGACTGCCGCGTCCTGCCGGGCCGGCTGGACGAATTCGAAAGTGAGGTCGACGAGGTCATCGGCCCCGACGTGACCCGTGAGTGGATCACCGAACTACCCTCCTACGAGACCACGTTCGACGGCGAGCTGCTTGAGGCGATGAATTCCGCTATCTTGTCCGCGGATCCTCAAGCGCGGATCGTGCCATACATGCTTTCCGGGGGAACTGATGCAAAACACTTCGCCCGCTTGGGGATTCGTTGCTTCGGGTTCGCGCCCCTGAGGCTGCCTCCTGACCTGGACTTCGCCGCGCTCTTCCACGGCGTCGATGAGCGGGTCCCTATTGAGGCGTTGATCTTTGGTGCACAAGTACTTGAACACTTCCTACTGAATTGCTGAACAGCCGACTGAAAACGAAAGGATCTGCCGCAGTGTCTTTTTCATACAACCCTTACGACTTCCTACCCGAGCTACCCACGTTCGCACTGACTTCCGACTCGTTCAACGACGGGCAACCGCTGTCCAACGACCAAGTCAGCGGCATCATGGGAGCAGGCGGGTCAGATATCTCGCCCCAGCTGAGCTGGTCGGGCTTTCCCGAGACCACCCGCAGTTTCGCCGTCACCGTCTATGACCCGGACGCGCCGACCGCTTCTGGGTTCTGGCACTGGGCGGTGTTCAACATCCCGGCGACAGTCACCGATCTACCCGCCGGTGTAGGCGACGGAAGCACCAGCGGATTCCCTGGCGATGCAGTCACTTTGGCTAATGACGCCGGACTGAAACGGTTCCTCGGCGCCGCTCCGCCCGCCGGGCACGGGCCGCACCGCTACATCGTGGCCGTACACGCTGTTGGGGTTGAGAAGCTCGATGTGCCCGCCGAAGGGACCCCGGCCTACCTGGGCTTCAACCTGTTCGCTCACGCCATCGCCCGCGCGGTCATCCAGGGCACCTACGAACAGCGCTGAGGGTTGTCGGCACGCTGGCGAGCCGCGGGGCCGTCAGCGTGTTGCTGAGCCGATGGCCTCGGCAAGGCTTCTGAAGCCATTCTCATGCAAACGGCGTGCGATCGCGTCCTGGATTGTCTTGGCCCACAGCCCGCCTCCGTAGACGAATCCGGTGTAGCCCTGTAGCAGCGAGGCGCCTGACACGATGCGCTCCCATGCGTCCTCAGGGGTCTCGATGCCGCCTGCGCTGATGAGCACCAGTCGGTCGCCTGCCCGCCGGTACAGCCGGCGCAGCACCTGCACGGAACGTCGGGCCACCGGGGGCCCGGAGATGCCGCCGGGTCCCAGTTCCTGGACCCCCGGTGTCGCCAGCCCGTCGCGGGACACCGTGGTGTTGGTGGCGACAATTCCAACGAGCCCGAGTTCGACTGCCAGGTCGGCGATGTCGTCGATGTCGCCGTCGGCGAGGTCTGGTGCGATCTTGACCAGTACCGGCGTTGAGGTCTCGGCAAGAACCGCTGCCAAGATGGGCCGAAGCGATTCGACCGACTGCAGGTCGCGCAGACCAGGGGTGTTCGGCGAGCTCACATTCACGACCAGGTATGCCGCCAGTGGTCCCAGTGATCGTGCGCACTCGGCATAGTCTGCGGCTGCCCGCTCGGCTGGTGTGACCTTGGTTTTACCAATGTTCACCCCAATCGGCACGTCGGGGTTGCGTCTACGAAGCTGCCCCGCAAGTGCGGCGGCGCCATGGTTGTTGAATCCCATCCTGTTCAGCAGGGCACGGTCTGCGGGCAACCGGAACATCCGGGGCAGGGGATTGCCTGGTTGTGGTAGCGCGGTGACGGTGCCGACCTCGGCGTATCCGAAGCCCAGCGCGCCCCAGGTCTGCACGCCGAGCCCGTCCTTGTCGAAGCCGGCCGCCAGCCCCATCGGACCCGGAAACCGCACGCCGAACACAGTGCTGGCCAGCACCGGGTCAGTGGGGCCAAGCCGGCGCACCATCGCGTTGCGTAGTACGGCCGACGCGGTGGCTGCCCGTAGACCCGCGAAGACCCAGGTGTGGATCCGTTCGGGCGGTGCCAGAAACAGCGCCCGGCGTAGCGCTCGGTACATCAGAGTCAGCCCATCTACAGTGCGGGTTGGTCGGGGTCATTGAGTCTGTCGGCGCGTTTTTTGCGCCGTAGCAGTACCCGTCTGCTGCCGTCGGTGTATAGCCGAACGCGCGTCAGCTCCCAACCTCGGTACTCGGCCTCGATAGACAACCTTATGGAGGCGCTGACGCGGGTCACCTCGGGTGGGAGCCGCAGCGGAATCCACTCGTAGTCGCCACAACGGTCTTCGTGGACCATCTGGTGCCAGGTGGCCGGCATCTGAACCCCGGAAGTCCGGCTCATTTCGGGGCTCCTGCGGAGTCGATCACCTGCAGGCCGGCCCCCGCGCCGGAAACCACGTAAAGGGTTCCCGACGTATCGTCGAAGGCCAGCGTGTTGGGCTGCTGCACGGTTCGGTATCGCACCTTCTCCACGGGTATCCCGGTCGCCAGATCGTAACCAATAACGGTGTTGATCTCCGTCTGTGTGACCCACACCAGTCCCGTCGGGGTGCCGGACGCCGCGAGGCCGTAGGGCGAGTCCGGCACCGGGAAGCGCTGCCGCAAGATGAGCGGATCGACCCCGTACACCAGCAATTCCCCACCGCGAGTGTCGGCCACCAGTACGCGACCCGCCGTGTCTGTGGCCATTGTCGTGGCTCCCCGGCCCGCCCGCAGCGCTTGTTCGGACTTCGTGCCGTCACTGTTCAGGGTGGTGACCGATGTCTGTCCCCGGTCCAACACGACCGCGGTATTGCCTTGCGTGACAATGTCGTCCACGCGCGCGAAGATCCGCAGCCGTGCTCCGATCTTAGTGTCGGAGGACAGCGTGTATACCGTCCCGTCGGCACTGCCCAGCACCAGCCTGCCGTCCGCGCGCCGCGCGATCGCAGTGACATCGACCCCGTCTAGACCTTCCACGCCGACCCTCGTCGCTTCGCCGGACGCGATGTCGAACCGGAAGTAGCCACCCTTGGTCGACAGATATGCCGTGCCGTCGTTATCGCCGGCCATCGCCGTGGCGACGTCCCCCAGCTGGGCCGGGGTGGCTGCGCCCGTAGAAGAGACGACCGTGACGACGGGCCGATCACCGGCTCCGAGAACCACCAGCGAGCCCGTTCGGGCGTCGAATACCGCCGCCTGTGCCGCCCCGGCCAGCGGGAACACCATTCCTGCGGGCTTGGCGGCCACCGGCGGCGAGTCGGCAGCCCGCGCTGGATCGATGGTGGGTGGCGGCGTATCCACTAGCTGGGACGAACAGGCGCTGAACAGCAGTATTGCCAGCACCGCTGCGCCAAGGTGAGCCAGTCGAGCTGGGGGGGCAATGCGACGCGGCACCGGGTAGCTCTCGATTGTGGGGTTATGTGGGGTTAATCGGATTAAGAACCCAGTGTATTCAGACTCGAAAGCCCGAATCGCTGCCATTGCTGCGATGAATCGCAATACCGGCGGTATGGTATTGGCCATGACTCTCGCGGCGGACAGCGAAGTGACCGATCGAGAATTCGCAGTTGAGGACATCACCACCGGGGTACACGCGAGCGGGTTTGGCCAGCTAGGCGACGGGCGCCCATTCTCTTTTCACATCGAACGCCAGGCGCTGGTGGTGGAGATCTATCGGCCGCGGCTACGCGATCTGGTCCCGCAGTCAGAGGACATCGTCGCTGTGGCCACCCGCAAACTCACCGAAATCGACTTGTCTGACGAGCGCAGCCTGGCTGCCGCCGTCCGCGATGCCGTTGCCGAAGCGCAGCCGGTGCCTCGCAACGGCCGTTGACGGCCCCTAACCCCACCTAACGGTACGGTCGTCGTCGTGACGGACGTGCTCGCGATGTCCTGGCTGCAGGTGATCGTCCTCTCGGTTCTGCAGGGCCTCACTGAATTTCTACCGGTATCCTCATCGGGGCACCTGGCCATTGCGTCGCGGGTGTTTTTCAACGAAGACGCTGGTGCCTCCTTCACTGCAGTGAGCCAACTCGGCACCGAAGCGGCCGTGCTGGTGTACTTCGCACGCGACATCGTGCGCATCGTCAAGGCGTGGTTCAGGGGTCTGTTTGTGGCGGCCCACCGCACCGTCGACTACTGGCTGGGCTGGTGGGTGATCATCGGCTCGATCCCCATCGGTGTCGTCGGGCTGCTCTTCAAGGACGAGATTCGCACCGGAGCACGCAATCTGTGGCTGGTGGCGACCGCGCTCATAGTCTTTTCGCTGGTCATCGCAGCTGCTGAATATCTCGGCCGGCAGACGCGCCACGTCGAACAGCTCACCTGGAAGGACAGCATTCTCGTCGGTCTGGCGCAATGCCTCGCGCTGGTGCCCGGGGTTTCCCGGTCGGGTGCGACGATCAGCGCCGGTCTCTACCTGGGCCTGGATCGTGAGCTCGCAGCGCGATTCGGCTTCCTGTTGGCGATCCCGGCGGTGTTCGCCTCGGGCCTGTTTTCACTGCCTGATGCGTTCAACCCAGTCGGGGAGGGCATGAGCGCCACTGGTGCTCAACTGCTGGCTGCCACCGTCATCGCGTTCATCGTCGGATTTGCCGCGGTCTCGTGGTTCCTGCGTTTCCTGGTACGGCACAGCATGTATTGGTTCGTCGCCTACCGCGTCGTGCTGGGCTCTGTGGTGTTGCTTCTGCTGGGCACCGGGGTAGTGGCCGCCACATGACCGTTCTGTTGCTGCGTCACGGCCGTTCGACGTCGAATACGGCCCACACCTTGGCGGGCCGGTCCCCAGGGGTAGACCTCGATGATCGGGGCCGGGAGCAGGCCCGGGCCATTCTCGAGCGGATCGGGTCGTTGCCGATCCGGGCGATCGTCCGTTCGCCCCTGCTGCGGTGTGAGCGAACAGTGGAACCGCTGGCCGCAGCGCTGGGGTTGGCCCCTGTCGTCGACGAACGTATCTCCGAGGTCGACTACGGGTCCTGGACTGGCCGCAAGATCGGCGAGTTGGTGAAGGAACCGCTGTGGGGGGTGGTCCAGCAGCAACCCAGCGCCGCAGTGTTTCCGGACGGGGAGGGGCTGGCCGGTGTCCAGGCCCGCGCGGTGGCCGCAGTGCGCGAGCACGACGGCAGGCTCAATGACGAGCACAGCGGCGATGTGTTGTGGGTGGCTTGTACGCACGGCGACGTGATCAAAGCCGTGTTGGCCGACGCGCTCGGCTCGCACCTGGACAGTTTCCAGCGAATCAACGCCGACCCGGCATCGGTAAGCGTCATCCGCTACACGACGCTGCGGCCGTTTGTGATCCATGTCAACCACACCGGTGCCGCGCTGAACTCCGCGTTGTCCGTCTCACCTGCTGAGGAGAAGTCTCAGGATGGTCCAGTGCCCACTGGCGACGGCGTGGTGGGCGGATCGACCGGATGAGTGCCACGTCGCACAATTACGGCTGAAGTGGCATTGCCGGTATTTTGGAATTGCCATGGCCCGCGAAATCCACGTCTTCCGCACACCGGACCGTTTCGTGGCCGGTACTGTCGGCCAGCCGGGGAATCGGACCTTCTATTTGCAAGCCATCCACGACACCCGGGTTATCTCGGTGATCCTGGAGAAGCAGCAGGTCGAGGTGCTTGCCGAACGGATCGTCGCACTATTGTTGGAGATCAACCGTCGTTTCGGCACGCCCGTCCCGCCCGACACCGGTGAGGTCGAGGACCTCAGCCCGCTGATTACCCCGGTGGACGCCGAGTTCCGGGTTGGGACCATGGGTCTGGGTTGGGATTCCGAGGCGGAGACGGTCGTCGTGGAGCTCCTGGCGGTATCGGATGTCGAGTTCGACGCGTCAGTGGTCCTCGACGATGCCGAAGAGGGGCCCGACGCCGTGCGGGTGTTCCTGACCCCAGAGTCGGCTCGAGAGTTCGCGACCCGGTCCAACCGGGTCATCTCGGCTGGCCGCCCGCCCTGCCCGCTCTGTGATGAGCCGCTGGATCCCGAGGGACACATATGCGTCCGAACAAACGGCTACCGGCGCGGCGCGCTGGCAGGGGCCGACGATGCCGACGACGCCTGAGCAGGCGCTTGAACAAGGTGAGCTGACTGTCATCGGTCGGATCCGCTCAGCGAGTAACGCGACCTTCCTGTGTGAGGCGAAACTAGACGATTTTGTTCAACATTGCGTGTATAAACCGGTCAGGGGTGAGGCCCCACTGTGGGATTTCCCAGACGGCACGCTGGCCGGACGTGAACTGTGCAGCTATCTCGTATCGGCGGAACTGGGCTGGAATATCGTGCCCTGCACCATCATTCGTGATGGTCCGGCCGGCCCGGGGATGTTGCAGCGCTGGGTTGAGCAGCCCGGCGACAACGCCGGAGACCGTGACGGCGACGAAGCCGGCCCGAACGTCATCGACTTGCTGCCATCGGGGCGAATCCCGGCAGGGTTTCTTCCCGTTCTACAGGCCTACGACTATGCCGGTGACAAGGTGACGCTGGTGCACGCCGACGACGACCGACTGCGCCGGGTGGCGGTGTTCGACATCTTGATCAACAACGCTGACCGCAAGGGCGGACACGTCCTGTCCAGCGTGAACGGGCAGATCTACGGTATCGACCACGGCGTCTCGCTACATCTTGAGGACAAGCTGCGGACCGTGTTATGGGGCTGGGCGGGCAACCCCATCGACGACGACACCCTCGCGGCGGTCGGCGGGCTCGACACGGCGCTCGGGGAGGAGCTCGGCGCACAGCTTCGCGGCCACATCACCGCGCGGGAGGTGGCCGCCTTGCGGGCCAGAGTCGTTGCCCTGCTGAGAAATCCGGTGATGCCGACACCCGATCGGCGTCAGCCGATACCGTGGCCGGCGTTCTGACGTGATGTACTTGCGCGGTGACCCTCACCGATGCGGCGCTGGCCGCGGCCGTGGCTGCTGAGGCCGGTGAGCTGCTGCTGGCGATGCGCGAGCAGGTCGAGTACGGGGATGTTTATGACCCTTACGGTCTTGGCGATGCCGGTGACAAACGTGCCAACGAGTTGATCGTGGACCGGCTACACCAGCAGCGGCCGCACGATTCGGTGCTGTCCGAGGAGGCAGTCGATGACCTGTCGAGAGTGAACGCCGACCGGGTGTGGATCGTCGATCCCGTCGATGGCACCCATGAGTACTCGATGCCTGGCCGGGCGGATTGGGCGGTACACATCGCCCTGTGGCAGCGTCTCTCCGGCTTTTCCGGGCCCGCCGGAAGCGGCACCATCACCGACGCCGCAGTCGCGCTGCCCGCCCACGGCGAGGTGTACCGCACGGACACCGTGACCGCCCCGCCCCCGCGCATCGACGGTCCGATCCGCATCACCGCCAGCTCCAACAGGCCGCCCGCTGTGCTGTGGCGACTCGCTGAGCAACTCGATATCCAGCTGGTCCGGATCGGCTCGGCAGGAGCCAAAGCGATGGCCGTGGTTCGCGGCGACGTGGACGCTTACGTCCACGCGGGCGGCCAGTGGGAATGGGATTCGGCCGCCCCGGCGGGCGTGCTGTGGGCTGCCGGCATGCATGCGACTCGGCTCGACGGCTCTGCGCTGGTATACAACTGCCGTGATCCGTACCTCCCGGATCTGCTGATGTGCCGCCCGGAGGTGGCCGATGTGCTGCTGGAAGCGATCTGGTCGGCCTACCGTGACCGCTAGCGCGAGATTCACCGGGAGTGAAACAACCGTCGGCAGTGTCCCCGATGGCGATGTTTAGAGTCGGTGGCATGCAAACGTGGTCGGCGCCGAGTGTTCCGGAGCTGACTGGGCGTGGGCCGCAGCTGCGGCTCTACGACAGCGCAGACCGGCAGGTCCGCCCGGTGACCCCGGGCTCCACGGCCACCATGTACGTCTGTGGCATCACCCCTTATGACGCCACCCACCTGGGGCACGCCGCCACCTATCTGACCTTCGATCTCGTGCATCGACTGTGGCTGGACGCCGGTCATGGGGTGCATTACGTGCAGAACGTCACTGACGTCGACGATCCGTTGTTCGAGCGCGCCCAACGCGACGGGATCGGCTGGCGTGAGCTTGCCGACCGCGAGACAGAGCTGTTTCGCGAGGATATGGCGGGTATGAGGGTGCTGCCGCCACACGAGTACGTCGCAGCCACTGAAGCGGTGGCTGAAGTTATCGAGGTCGTCGAGAAACTGCTGGCCTGCGGGGCCGCCTACATCCTCGATGATGCGCGGTATCCCGACGTGTACTTCCGCGCCGGCTGGACCGCCCAGTTCGGTTACGAGTCGGGCTACGACCGCGACACCATGCTCACTCTCTTTGGTGAGCGGGGGGGCGATCCCGGGCGGGCCGCAAAGTCCGACCCGCTCGATGCACTCCTTTGGCAGGTGCAACGACCGGGGGAACCGAGCTGGCCGTCGCCATTCGGGCCGGGGCGGCCCGGCTGGCACGTTGAGTGCGCCGCGATCGCACTCAGCCGCATCGGAACCGATCTGGACATCCAGGGCGGGGGTAGCGATCTGATTTTCCCCCATCATGAATTTTCCGCCGCGCACGCCGAATCCGCCACCGGCGAGCGGCGTTTCGCACGTCACTACGTGCACGCCGGCATGATCGGCTGGGACGGGCATAAAATGTCCAAGAGTCGCGGAAACTTGGTTCTGGTGTCCGAACTACGTCGCCGGGGTGTCGATCCGGCGGCCATCCGACTCGGGCTGTTCGCTGGGCATTACCGCGACGACCGGTTCTGGAGTGATGCGGTGCTCGACGAGGCACACCGGCGGTTGCGCCGGTGGCGCGACGCGACCTTGCTTGCCGGCGCGCCGGACGCCGCCGACGTCGTGGCGCGGGTTCGTCGTTACCTGGCGGATGACTTAAATACCCCGAAAGCTATTGCAGCTATTGATGGTTGGGCAACCGATGCGTTGTCATACGGGGGACACGATGGCGCGGCCGGGCAGCTGGTGGCGACGGCAGTCGACGCACTGCTGGGGATTCAGCTGTAACCCATCTGTTGTGGAGTAGGTTGCGGCTATGGGTTCTGTGGCCGGCAAGACAGTCTTCATCACAGGTGGTGCGAGCGGCGTCGGCGCGGAAGTCGCCCGCCGCCTGCACGGCAAAGGAGCCAGGCTGGTCCTGACCGATCTCGATGCGGCCCCGCTCGCGGAACTCGCCGGAACGTTGGGCTCCGATGACGTGCACACGGTCCTGGCGGATGTGCGCGACCTGGGGGCGATGGAAAGCGCCGCGGCGAGCGCGGTCGACCGGTTCGGCGGCTTGGCTCATCCTGTCCAGCGCGCCGGCGGCATCGACCGCGGCGCTAGTGTGCGTTCAGATCGCGAATACGGTCGGAAAATCGATCTGTACGCACACCAGCCGCCGCTATCGCCCTCGGCGCCGTAGATAGCGCTCGAACTCAGCCGCCAGCGCGTCACCATCGATCTTTCCGATTGCATCGTTCATGTCGACCTCGGCATCGCCGCGTTCCTCCAGCGACTGGACGTACTCGGCGATCTCGTCGTCCTCGGAGGTCATCTCGGTGACCGCCTGTTCCCACTCCTCGGCCTGCGCAGGGAGATCGGCAAGAGGCACCTCGATATCGAGGATATCCTCGACCCGCCGCAGTAATGCGACCGTAGCCTTGGGATTTGGTGGCTGCGACACGTAGTGGGGGACTGCCGCCCAAAACGTCACAGCCGGTATCCCAGCCCGTACGCACGCGTCCTGGAACACACCGGCGATGCCGGTGGGCCCCTCATATCGGGTCTCTTCCAGGCCGAACGTCTCCGCCGAGTCGGAGGAGTACGCCGCGCCCGATACCGGCACCGGCCTCGTGTGGGGAGTGTCGGCTAGCAATGCACCAAGGATAACGACGGTTTGGACGTTGAGTTTGTCCGCGATGGCTAGCAACTCCGCGCAGAAGGTTCGCCACCGCATGTTGGGTTCCACGCCGTGCATCAGCACGATATCGCGGTCGCTGCCTGGCGGGCGGCAGTGTGAGATGCGCATCGACGGCCAGACCAGTTCCCGCGTAACGCCATCTACCTGGCGAATCACCGGCCGGTTGACCTGGTAGTCGTAGTAGGCCTCGTCCTCGATCTCGACCAGTGTGTCGGCCTCCCACATGGAGTCCAGGTGTCCCAGTGCATCGCTGGCCGCATCGCCGGCGTCGTTCCACCCCTCGAAGGCTGCGACGATGATGGTGTCGTGCAGTGCGGGTAGGTCGGATGGCTTCGGACCGCTGAAATCCGAGGGGGTCACAAGCTCAGCGTAAGCCCTGCATGGACTCGATGGCGGGCATCAACCCGCGGCCACGTTTGCGGCTCCGATTACGCTGGGCGTGTGACTGGCGCAAACCACCTTGACTACGACACCGCCTTACTCGACGTTTCGTTGGACCGTGTGTTGGTCGGTGACCTCGACGTTTCGTTGGACCGTGTGTCGGTCGGTGACAGCGCGCTGGGCACGCAGCTGCCGGACGCTGATTTCACCCTGGATGAGCTGGACAACCTCGAGGTCTGCAACGAGATCCTCAATGACACCCGACCGGATGTGATCGAGACCATCCACCGCGCCTATGACGAGGCCGGTGCGGACGCCGTCGAGACCAACATTTTCGGTATCCGCCACGCTCGGCAGAGCCAAGGATGCCTTCCGCTACCGAAGGAACGTACGTGAGCGCTTCCGCCAACACCCTTGAACAGAACATCCGCCCCGACTGCACCGACGAGCTGACGGCAGCTCTGCGCCAGCGGATCATGGTGATCGACGGCGCGATGGGCACCGCGATCCAGCGGGACCGGCCCGACGAGGCCGGCTACCGCGGCGAGCGGTTCAAGGACTGGCCGAGCGATCTCCAGGGCAATAACGACCTGCTCACCCTGACGCAGCCGCAGATCATCGAGGGGATCCACCGCGAGTACCTCGAGGCGGGCGCCGACATCCTGGAGACCAACACCTTCAACGCGAACGCGGTCTCGCTCTCCGACTACGGCATGGAGGAACTGAGCTACGAGCTGAACTACGCCGGCGCTGCCCTGGCGCGGGCGGCCTGCGACGAGTTCAGCACCCCGGAGAAGCCCCGCTATGTCGCCGGCACCCTCGGGCCGACGACGCGGACCGCGTCGATCTCGCCGGATGTCAACGACCCCGGAGCCCGCAATGTCTCCTACGACCAGCTGGTTGCCGCCTACCTCGAAGCTGCCAACGGCCTGGTCGACGGTGGTTCCGACCTGATTTTCATCGAGACGATCTTCGATTCGCTGAACGCCAAGGCGGCGGTGTTCGCCGTTGAGACGCTGTTCGAGGACCGCGGACGCCGCTGGCCCGTGGTCATCTCGGGCACCATCACCGATGCTTCCGGGCGGACGTTGTCCGGTCAGGTCACCGAAGCATTCTGGAACGCAATCAGGCACGCGAACCCGATCGCGGTCGGCCTCAACTGCGCGCTGGGCGCGCCGGAGATGAGACCCTACATCGCCGAGATGGCGCGGATCGCGGACACCTTCGTGTCCTGCTACCCCAACGCCGGCCTGCCCAACGCCTTCGGCGAGTACGACGAGTCCCCGGAGCGTCAGGCCGGCTACATCTCCGAGTTCGCCGAGGCCGGCCTGGTCAACCTGGTCGGTGGTTGTTGTGGAACGACGCCGGCGCACATCGCCGAGATCGCCAAGGTCGTCGAGGGCAAGCCGCAGCGCGAGTTGCCGGAAATCCCTGTCGCCACCCGGCTCTCGGGCCTGGAGCCGCTCAACATCACCGATGGCTCCCTGTTCGTGAACATAGGTGAGCGCACGAACATCACGGGCTCCGCCCGGTTCCGCAACCTGATCAAGGCCGAGGACTACGACACCGCCCTGTCGGTCGCCCTGCAGCAGGTCGAGGTCGGTGCGCAGGTCATCGACATCAACATGGACGAGGGCATGATCGACGGCATCGCCGCCATGGACCGGTTCACCAAGCTGATCGCGGCCGAGCCGGACATCAGCCGCGTCCCGGTGATGATCGACTCCTCCAAATGGGAGGTAATCGAGGCGGGCCTGAAGAACGTGCAGGGCAAGCCGATAGTCAACTCGATCTCCATGAAGGAGGGCGAGGAGAAGTTCATCCGCGAGGCACGGCTGTGCCGCAAGTACGGTGCCGCCGTCGTCGTGATGGCCTTCGACGAACAGGGCCAGGCCGACAACCTGGAGCGCCGCAAGGAGATCTGCGGGCGCGCCTACCGAATATTGACCGAAGATGTCGGCTTCCCGGCCGAGGACATTATCTTCGACCCGAACTGCTTCGCGCTGGCGACCGGTATCGAGGAGCACGCAACATACGGGATCGACTTCATCGAGGCCTGCGCCTGGATCAAGGACAACCTTCCCGGGGTGCACATCTCCGGCGGTATCTCGAACGTGTCGTTCTCGTTCCGGGGCAACAACCCTGTCCGCGAGGCGATCCACGCGGTGTTCCTGTTCCACGCCATCAAGGCCGGCCTGGACATGGGCATCGTCAACGCTGGTGCGCTCGTGCCCTACGACTCGATCGATGCCGAGCTTCGGGACCGGATCGAGGATGTCGTCCTGAACCGTCGCGAGGACGCGGCCGACAGGCTCCTGGAGATCGCTGAGCGGTACAACAGCACCGAGAAAGCTGACGACCCGAAAGCGGCCGAGTGGCGATCTCTCCCGGTCCGCGAGCGGATCACGCACGCCCTGGTCAAGGGAATCGACGCCGACGTTGAATCCGACACCGAGGAACTGCGTGCCGAGATCTCTGACGCAGGTGGTCGCCCGATCGAGGTGATCGAGGGCCCGCTGATGGACGGCATGAACGTGGTCGGTGACCTCTTCGGCGCAGGCAAGATGTTCCTTCCCCAGGTCGTGAAGTCGGCCCGGGTGATGAAGAAGGCTGTTGCGTACCTGCTGCCCTACATCGAGGCGGAAAAGCAGCCAGGTGATGCC
>Ga0209991_10000490_pt1 | contig 17391 bp, 16 predicted proteins | sample ChitaG_FD_183167 | JGI IMG/M metagenome (GOLD analysis project Ga0209991, IMG submission 183167) | Deep subsurface microbial communities from South Pacific Ocean to uncover new lineages of life (NeLLi) - Chile_00310 metaG (SPAdes)... | ecosystem: Environmental > Aquatic > Marine > Oceanic >...
AAAGAATATTTTCAAGATGGGGCCAGGTGGGGGGTCGAAATTAAGTATTCAGAAGAAAAGAAGCCTCTGGGGACAGGTGGAGCAATTAAGTTAGCTGAGAGTTTTATATGGAGAGTTAGATTTAGTAAAATCGGTAATTAAAAATATGAAGATTATGAGGGGTAAGGGAGCAGAAGTTTATCTTCATAGCGATGCTCCTCCAGGGTCGGGCTTAGGTTCATCATCGGCTATGGTAGTCTCTTTAATAGGTTTATTCAAACATTGGCTAAATATGCCTTTGACTAATTATGATATTGCTAATTTACGCTCCTTTTAATAAAAGACACACAATTGCTGAGGAGCTGAAGAGGCTAGGAGGACAGATGGTAGATTTTGATTTTGAATTCAGAGGCCTTAGAACCTGGGAGATAAGCTAAAAATCAAGCTAAAATAAAGGATTGTTTATGGAGAAAATCATAGAAGAACATTTAAGGAAAAGCATTGAACTAAAGAGCAAAATTCTGAATGATTTATCATTGCTTACCATAATTAAGGAGATGTCTTTAGCGATCATAGAAGCTTACCAGAATAAGAAGAAGTTAATATTATTTGGCAATGGAGGAAGTGCAGCTGATGCTCAACATATTGCGGCAGAGTTAGTGAATAGATTTGAATTAGAGCGAATGGCTTTGCCGGCTATTGCCCTTACTACTGACACCTCTATTTTGACTTCCATTGCTAATGATTATGATTATTCAAGAGTCTTTGCTCGACAGATAGAAGCTTTAGCTGAAGAAGGAGATGTAGTAATAGGTATTAGTACCAGCGGTGCCTCTCTTAGTGTGATAAAGGGAGTAGAGGCAGCCAGGGAAAAAGGAGCTAAAACCATTGGTCTTACCGGAAAAAATGGGGCTGAGCTGGCTAGAGCAGCAGATTTAGTCTTAAAAGTTCCCTCCAGTGATACTCCCAGAATTCAAGAAGCTCATATTACAATTCTTCATATTATCTGTTATTTAATAGAAAAGAAGCTTTTTAGCTGAAAGGAATGAAAAATAGAACACTATTTTTGGATTTTGGAGTAGCAAAGAGAGATAAATTTTGTGAGGAAGAGGTGAAGCTAAGCCTGGTTGTTCTGTGAAAGGAGAAATTCAATAAAGATGGTCAGTGAAAAATCCAATATAACAGTTATTGTTCCCGTATACAACGAAGAAAAAACTATTGGGAAAGATATCGATGTGATTGTTAAGACGATGGAGAAAACTAATTATGGATATGAAATAATAGTGGTTGATGATGGTTCGACAGATAAAACTGCTCAGATTGTAAAGGCAAAAAAGGAGATAGAGCTTATCCAGCACTCTTATAATAAGGGGGTGGGAGCGGCAAGGAAGACGGGCATTTTGAAAGCTAAGGGAGAGATTATCGTGATGACCGATGGGGATGGCACCTATCCCAATCAAGATATCCCCAAGTTATTGAGTTACATGAACGATTACGACATGGTCATTGGTGCTAGAACTGGCAAAAATGTCCAGTGGCCTTTGCTGCGCCGACCGGCAAGATGGTTTATCCGAAAGTTAGCTTCCTATCTGATAGCAGCAAAAATACCTGATTTAAATTCTGGACTACGGGTCTTCAAAAAAGATTTAGCGCGCAAATTCTTTAATATTTTGCCAGATAATCATTCCTGGGTAAGCACTATAACTTTAGCTTTTTTAGCTAATGGATATACTGTTGAATATGTTCCCATTGATTACTACAAGAGAAAAGGTAGATCAACCATTCATCCCATAAAGGATACCTACAACTTCATCTCTCTTGTTATTAGAACAGTGATGTATTTTAATCCTTTGAGAGTATTCCTTCCCTTGACAGCAATAATATTAATCAGTGCAATTATAAGGACTCTCTATGATGCAACAGTTCTGCATCGCATAAAAGAGTCAGATATTATGTTGTTTTTGACAGGATTAATTATCGGGGTATTGGGACTGTTAGCGGACTTAATAGTTAGATTACAAAAGAAAGATTAGGTAAGAATTGAAAGTAGAAAATGAAGATTCTATATTTGACTCGGAAATATCCGCCTATGAAAGGTGGTATGGAAAAGATAAATTTCTATCTCTCTCTCCATCTAGGAAAACTTGCCAATCTTGAACTCATCTTCTGGGATAAATCTCAAAAGTGGTTGCCTTTCTTTCTTTGTTATTTCCTAGTAAAATCCTCCTATATCCTCCTTGCAAAAAAGATCGACATTATCCATCTGGGAGATGGTCTACTCTCTCCCTTGGGTCTGATATTAAAGAAACTCTTCCATGTACCTGTTGTAGTGACTATTCATGGGTTAGATATTACCTGGAGATTTTGGCTTTATCAGATTCTGATTCCTTGGTGCTTGGCCCGATTAGATAGAATAATTTGCAGAAGTGCTTACACTGGAAAGGAATGTCTCCAGCGGAGGATTCCCGAAAAAAGCGTGGTGGTAATCTCCGGTGGTGTCGAGGCAGGCGAATTCTATCTTGGTGAAGAGAAAGGAGAAATAAGACGAATTCTCTCTAAGCAACTTAAGATTGACCTGCAAAATAAAGAAATTCTCCTTAGCGTGGGGCGCCTGGTGGAAAGGAAAGGTTTTCATTGGTTCGCAGGTAAAGTCTTTCCAGAAGTCTTGGAGAGGAGAAAAAACTCGATTTATCTCATCGTAGGAGAGGGACAACTAAGGAGTAGAATTCAGAGAGATATAGAAAAAAATGGCCTGGTAGGAAAAATATTTTTGTTAGCAGAAGTGAAAGATCAGACTCTAAAGATGTTATATAATGCCTCGGATTTACTTATAATGCCGAACATTCCAGTTAAGGGGGACATAGAAGGATTGGGATTTGTAGCTCTGGAGGCAAATTCTGCTGCTCTTCCCGTTGTTGCCTCCAGGCTGGAAGGAATAACGGCTGCAGTCGAAGACGGAAAAAATGGGTTTCTCATCGAACCGTACGACATTCAAGGATTCACTAATGTGATTATCACCTTATTAGAAGACGATAGAGTGAAAGAAAAAATCGGAAGAGGTGCACGGAAGTATGTATTGGAGAATTATTCCTGTGAAAAGATTGCTGGAAAATATTACCAAGAATTTAAGAACGTGGTAAGAGAGAAGTGAAATTACGATGAGAATAGCTCTGGTAAATAATCATCTCCCGAACACTGGTTTCGGGAATTATGCTTTTGAGATTTACAATGAGTTATGTAATAAATGCAGAATAGACCATATTTTTTTAAATTTTAAAGAGAGAAAACTTGAAAAAATCACTTCAACCTCTAAAGAATGTATCGCCAAACTGAGAAGATTTTCACTCGACCATAGGTATTTCTTCTATTACCGCATCCAAAAAAGAATACCAGAATATGATCTTTATCTCATAGCCAACCAAAATCTCTCTTTTTTGAAACTAAGGCCAAAAGTTGTTTTCTGCCACGACATAATTCATCAGGTATATCCGCGAAGTAAGAAATACTGGTTGCTCAGTAAATTACTCTACGCTGGGCTCAGAAAAGCGGAATTCATTATATCCGCATCCGAGTCCAGCAAAAGAGACCTGCTGAGGTTTCATTTAATCCCTGAAGAAAGGATTTCTGTTGTCTACCGGGGGCTAAATCGTGAACGATTTAAGCCAGATAGTAGCGGCTCCTCGAATATCTTTCAGAAATATAGGCTTTCTCCCCGGCATAGATATGTGCTTCATGTAAGCTCAGAGACGTCTAGAAAGAATGTAGATGGATTGATTAAGGCATTCTATCAGCTTAAGACGAAATATAAACTTACTAAGCTCAAGTTATTAAAAGTGGGAAATCCACAGTATCAAAGAGATAGAAAAAGATTATTAAACTTGATTAAGCGACTTGGCCTTCAAGAAGATATTATGTTCTTAGGTTATGTTCCAGAAGACGATCTGCCAGAATTATACAATATAGCAGAGCTATTGGTATTTCCTTCTTTTTATGAAGGATTTGGGCTGCCAGCTCTGGAGGCAATGGCCTGTGGCACTCCTGTGATAACCTCTAACAGCTCATCGTTACCAGAAATTGTAGGTGATACAGGTATTATGGTTAATCCTTACAATATCAGTGATTTAGCAGAAGCTATGCATAAGGTTCTTGGGAATAGAGAGCTAAGAAAGAATATGATCAGTAGGGGCTTAAAAAGGGCCAGGCTATTTTCCTGGGAAACCTCTGCTCAAGAAACATTGAAAATCTGTGAAACGGTATGTAGAAAAACTGGTCATTAATAGGGAGTGTTTATATGGAAGAGATGACGCGTCCAAAAGTTTCCATTATACTCCTTAATTGGAATGGGTTAGAAGATACTATCGAATGCATTGAATCTTTGAAAAAGATCACCTATCCAAATTATGAGGTGATTGTGGTTGATAATGGGTCTAAAGGAAATGATGCTAATATTTTGCAAGAAAAATATCAAGATTATATTAAGGTAATGAGGAATAAAGAAAATTTAGGATTTGCCGAAGGAAACAACCTAGGGATGAGACAGGTTTTGAAAGAAGGAGAAAGTGAGTATATCTTACTGTTGAATAACGATACCATTGTTGACCCAAATTTTTTAACGGAGTTAGTTAGAGTAGCCCAAACTAATCCAAAAATAGGAATTGTTGGAGGGAAAATTTATTATTATTATGATCCGCGTAGAATTTGGTATGCGGGCGGGAAATGGGGAAAATTTAGAATGTCTTATCATATAAATATGAACAAGCTTGATAAAAACAATGTCAACGACAGAGATACTGAAACGGATTGGGTTATGGGTTGTTTATTATTGGTGAAAACTAGCATAATTAAAGAAGTAGGTTTGTTGCCTGAAGATTATTTCCTTTATGTGGAAGAGACCGATTTTTGTTTGAGAGTTCAGAGATACGGTTATAAAATATACTATGTTCCTAAGGCTAAAATCTGGCATAAATGTACCGCCTCTTTCAACAAAGAAAAAAGCACTTTAGCCATTCCTCATTATTATGGAGCCAGGAATCAGTTATATTTTGCAAAAACATATTTTCCTTTTCACAAGAAAATGGCCTTCTATTTATTCTTTTTTTCTTATAGATTGCTTAGGTTCATCCAATGGTTTCTTCAAGGAAGATGGAATTTTATAGTATTTGCCTGCTTAGGCATCGAAGATTTTTTGAGAGGAAAAAGAGGCAAAAGGGAGTTATGATATCTTAGTTCAAATCCATACAAGACAGAAGAGTACAGATAATGATTGAGAAGATTGGAGGAGAAGTCAGCAGGGGTGTCCTTTTAGGAGCTGGTGCAGTATATTTTATCTTTCCTATAGTTCTTGCTCTGGCAATCTTCTTTATTCTTCTTAAATTTCCTCCCTATTTTCTTAAAGAAAAAAGAAGAAAAAAAGAATTTTCCTCGCTCTTTCTTTGGATAACAATATTCCTTTATTGTGCGGTCTTTGGAACAATGTCCATACTAAGATATCTTTCTTTCCATACAGCGTTTTTTGATTTAGGTATCTATGATCACGCCATATGGAACATAGCAGAGCGGGGTGACTTAAGTTACCTCGCCTGGGGACACTTCAGGCCAATAGTGGGGATTTACTCTTTTTTCTATAGATTGTTTCCCTCGGCGATAACTTTGCTCTCTCTCCAGACCATAACCATCGGTCTTAGCGCTGTTCCTCTCTATTATGTTGCTAAGATGAAACTTGGGCACGGTTTTTATGCTCTCTTGATTGTAATCATCTATTTTTTGTATTCGCCGCTAGAATATAACAATCTCTTTGATTTTCATACCGATCATCTACTTATCTTGCTGATGTTTCTGGCTTTTTACTTCCTGGAAAAAAATAAGCCTCTTCCTTTTTTTTTGGTTTGCCTTCCCGGTTTTTTCTTAAAAGAGCCTCTCATACTTACTGTAAGTATGATGGGTCTTTATGCATTGATTCGTTACCGGCGGTATAAATCAGGCGCTCTTGTGTTTGTGGGTGGTTTCCTATTTTTTTTCTTGGTGGTCGATGTGATAATGCCGAGACTGAGCGGTATTGCTCCTGGAACAGGATTTGAGAGAAGTTTTTCCTATCTAGGCAACAACGTTTTCGAAATAATGAAAACTTTGTTATTGCATCCTGGAATTATTGTAGAAGAAATTAGTAATATATGGAAGATGGGATATCTCACCTTCCTCTTTGTTCCCCTGCTGCTCATTCCCTTACTTTCTCCTCTTTCTCTTCTTCCAGCTCTTCCTGCCCTGGCCATCTCTCTCTTATCCCACTGGAGAACTCACTATTGGATTCAATATCAATATACAGCTTCGCTGATAGCACCGATTTTTGTTGCCCTGATTTATGGACTTAGATTCTTAAGTGAACGAAAAGGACATCTAAGGATGTGGCTAAGAAAACACCTTAGAGTTGACCTTTATAAAGACCATTTTCTAAGAACTTCTCTTTTTACTATTTTGATTGTTTCCATTTATTATAATATTACTTTGAGTCCTTCTCCTATTTCTGTCTTTTTCTGGAGGAGAATAATGAGAGACTATTACAAGACCACCTATGTTATCACGGAAAGAGACAAAGTATTGGATGATGCTATAAGGAAATTTATTCCTCAAGAGGCCAGTGTGACTTCTCAAAATACGGTGAATAACAGCTATCTTGCCCATAGAGCAGAGTATCATTCTTTTGTCCGGGGAACGGCGAAGACAGATTATGTAGTGCTAGACCAAAAGAGAGCTAGTTTTATTAGAGATGAAACATACAAGAGAGAATATGAAAAGAAGTTTAAGAAGCTTTCAGAGGGTTACGAGATAGTATTCTCTTACGATGGGATATACATTTTTGAGCGAGTTGAATAAAGTGAGGAAAATTGGAGGCTTTTATGAACACTCAACCTTGGACCATATGGCTGGTACTTTCTTGTGCCTTTTTAGGCAGCCTGGGACAACTTTTGTTCAAGCTTGGTTCTAAATCAGTATCCTTTGATATACTTAGTTGGATTACCAATTGGCAAGTAATCGGGGGGATGGCCCTATATGGAATATCGGCCATCTTATTTATCACAGCCTTAAAGTACGGGAGTCTCTCTATCTTATATCCTGTAATAGCAACTACTTATCTATGGGTGATAATCTTCTCCGTACTATTTCTGGGAGAATCTTTTTCTCCTATTAAGTGGCTGGGCATAGCATTGATAATAAGTGGTATTATCTTAATAGTAAGGTAAATAATAGATGAAAATCTCGGTTATTGTGCCTGTTTTTAACGAAAAAGAGACCATTAAGGAAGTCTTACGGCGTATCAAGAATGTTAAGCTCGAAAAAGAGATAATAGTTATAGACGATTATTCTACCGACGGGACACGGCAGATTTTGAAGAAAATCCGCGACAAAGAAATAAAGGTACTTTTTCACTCTGGCAATGAAGGTAAGGGGGCTGCCATCAGAACAGCGCAAACGTACATTGCTGGCGATGTGGTGATTATTCAAGATGCTGATTTAGAGTACGAGCCAAAAGACTATTTAAATCTAGTCAAACCTATTGAAGACGATCATGCTGATGTTGTATATGGCTCAAGGTTTCTTGGCGTGCATAAGTTCTCCTCCTTCTGGCATTATTTTGGAAATAAATTCTTGACCTGGGTAACCAATGTTCTCTATCGAGCCAGATTAACAGATATGGAAACTTGCTATAAGGCTTTTGAGTCATCTATTTTCCTGAATCTAAACATCAAGGCAAAAAGATTTGACTTCGAACCGGAGATTACAGCAAGAATATTAAAGGCAAATTTGAGAATTGTAGAGGTGCCCGTAACTTACAATGCCCGTTACTGCAAAGAAGGGAAAAAGATTACCTGGAAAGATGGCCTGGCAGCTTTATGGACTCTCTTGAAATATAGATTCGTAGACTAAGATAAGCAAAGTTAAATATGACTTTTAGTATATACAATTGGCAAAGGTAAAAATTGTCCTTGCAGAAGAAACAAATAAATCAAATGTTGTCCACTCATAAAATTCATCCCTCTTTTCTATCCTCAAGAATAATGGCGTTGCTGGGCGATAGAAAGATTCAGATATTACTGGTTTTGTTGATTATCACGCTAGCAGCTCAGATTCGCACCTACGATCTGGGGGGAAGATCCTTATGGCTGGACGAAGTCTCTGTTGCTAACTGGGCAAGCCAAAGTAGCCTGAAAGAGGTGTGGGCTTCGATGGGGGGCCCAGCACCTCCACTCTTTGTCATCGCCCTCCACTACATAGTTAAGTTTTTTCCTAATAATGAGTTTACCTTAAGGCTTCTACCCTGTCTCTTTGGGATTGGTTCCCTTGCACTAATCTATCTTGTGGCTCGGAGAATAGACAGTAAAGCAGCCTTATTAACTCTAATCCTTTTTTCCTTTTCTTATCCTTTAATCTATTATTCAAAAGAGCTTAAGCAGTATTCGGGGGACGTCTTCTTCGCTCTCCTCTTAGTGTTTTTGACTGAAAGAATAGTGGCGAAGAACACTTTGAGAAACTGGGGTCTCTGGGTGGTTTTTTCCTCGTTGGCCTTATGTTTTTCTCATACTGCAGCTTTTGTCATTCCCGGATTGAGCTTGGTTCTTCTCCTGCAAGGTATTGGCAGTCAGAGGAGAAATATCTTACTCAAATGGTTGCTGAGTAATGCTGTCGTAGGATTGATGTTTATTCTAATATTCTATTTTGTCATACGGGGTCAGATTCAAGATTGGTTAATAGCCTACTGGAGGGGGTCCTATCCTGATACCACCAGCAGTAAGAATTTATTGTTCTGGTTGGTTAGGTCTAACTTTATGATTCTCAAGAACTTTTTTCAGCCCTATCACTGGTTGGTTCTCCTCTTAATTCCTGTGGCTATGGACGACTTTATAAGGACTAATCGCCGAAGATTCCTCCTCTACCTTCTATTTCCCCTTTTTTTGGCGCTAGTAGCTTCATTTCTACATAGATATCCCTATGGAGTTACCAGGCTTATGTTGTTTGTCACTCCCATGCTTTTTATCACCGTGGGCCAGGGTTTGTTCAGGGTTCTTGTTGCTCTTTATCAAAAAAAATATCTGATAGCACTAGTTGTGATGGTGATATTATTTACTTGGCTAACGACCAGTCAGATCTATACGGGTTTCGCCAAGCGGGTGAGAAGAGAGGAAATGCGCCCGGTGATTCAATATCTAGAGAGAAACCTTGAGCCTGGGGATAGGATTTACGTATATTATGCAGCTGGGGAGGCGTTTAAATATTATTACCGTGGCGGTTATGAAAATGTAGTGCGGGGAAAAATACACCGTGACGATATTGATGAGTACGCCTCTGAAATTGATGAGATTCTGGAGACAGATATTCGAGTGTGGCTTGTTTTTTCCCATTACTGGGGTCCAGAGAGAGAATTCTGTCTTGAGTACCTGAGCAAAAGGGGTTCTTTGCTGAGGAGACAAACAGCAGAAGGAGCCTCGGTTTATCTTTATCGAATACATTAGTAATGTTCAGATTAAGAAAGAGATAATAGTTGTAGAGGTGCTCATAACTTACTATGGGCGTTGCTATGAGGCAGGAAAAAAGACCACCTGGAAAGATGGTCTGGCAGCTCCCTTACAGACTCTGACAAAATATCGATTTGTGGAGCATTTAAGGTGAAAAAGATTTTAGCCAAAGGTACTGTTTATTTGATGAGCGCTCAGTTAGTCTTTTTAATTAGTAGTTATGCCGTTCATTTTGGATTGGGAAGATATTTGGGTCCAGAGTTATACGGAACCTTTGGAATAATATTATCTCTTTTGACCATCTGTAGAGTTCTTGTGGAGCCAGGAACTGTGCGGGCGATTTCAAAATACACGGCAGAAAGAAAAGAATTAACGGTCAGAATAAAGAGCCAGGCTATGAAGATTCAAATAATCCTGGCTCTTGTTATTTTCCTCTTTTTATTCACTTCAGCACCTTTAGTAGCCAATTTACTAAAAGATTCTACCTTAATACCCTATATTAGATTCATAGCTTTTTTTATTCCTATATCCAGTCTATATGCAATATACTTTGGACTGTTAAATGGAATAAGAGCCTTTGGAAAACAGGCAAGCGTCTCTATTATTTATCATCTTGTAAAAGTGTTAGTGGTGTTCGCCTTAGTTTACCTGGGTTTCAAAGTCTATGGAGCAATAGGTGGTTATTTAATAGCGAGCGTAGTATCTTTGATAATGGCACGTCATTACTGGATATCTAGAGATAGGGAAGATAGTAGAATTACGGATAACTTCGAAATGAGTAAAATCATAAAGTTTGCTGCACCGATTATTCTTTTTTCTCTGGCCTTCAATCTGGTGATAAGTCTAGATTTGTTCTTTGTAAAAGCTATTCTTGGGGAAAAAGCACAAGCCGGGTTTTATACCTCGGCAGCGGCTTTGAGCAAAGTACCTTACTTTATCTTCCTGGCTCTAGGTGATACTTTGTTTCCCTCTATAGCAAAGTCTACCTCGAACAAAGGAAATGAAGAGCTTACCAGAAAATACATAAATCAATCTCTAAGGTACACTCTAATCTTTCTAATTCCTTGCTCTTTCATAATTAGCGCTACTTCTCAGGATTTAATTTCTCTGGTATATACAGAGGCATATTTAGCTGCCGTCGCTCCCTTGAGTATCTTAATCTTTGGATTAACTTTTCTTTGCCTTTTTATTATCCTAACTACGGTAATTACTGCCAGTGGTAAGCCTAAGATTTCTTTGGTAATGGTTCTGGTTCTTCTGGTAATTAATATCTTACTAAATACGACCTTTGTTCCTATCTACGGATTAAGTGGAGCAGCGCTAGCTACTACTATTACCGGGTTTTCTGGTCTTCTTATGTCTGGAATATATGTCTACAGACGTTTTCATGCCTTAACCAGTCTTCTTTCTCTATTTAGAATAGTAGCGGCCTCTTCAATTATTTATCTAATTGCCCGCAATTTTTCTGTTTCAGGCGTATCTTTGCTTTGTTATTATGTCGGCTTAATACTCATTTATTTTGCTTTGCTCTTCATTTTTCGGGAGATAAGAGAGGAAGACATTCAAGTGGCAAGGAATATTCTCTCAGGGCTACCGAAGTCAAACTGAGACATCTTGTGGTTTTACGATTCTGAATGAGAGGATTTAGAGATATAATGAATAAAGGCACTCGTTTATCCGGGTTGATGAATAAAAATATGCTCATTTTGTATCTGATTTTACTAGCTGCGTTATTGGTAAGACTTATCGGACTTGGCTGGTATCTGCCTCATACCTATGAGCTAGATGAATACTATACAATTGAAAAGACACTTGACATTTTAAGACGGGGCAGCCTCGATATCAAGAGTTTTATGTGGCCGTCCCTAAATTTTTACCTTCAGGCGGCTGGTTATCGGTTGTATCATCTATGGCGTGTCCTGACAGAATCTATTCAATCTTTATCTCTTCAATCCTTGAGCAGCCTCAATAAAACCGAAATATTCTTGGTAGGAAGATTTACTACTGTTCTTTATGGACTGGGAACAGTTATCCTGGTTTATGTTATTGGCCAGAGAATGTATTCTAGGAAAGTTGGTCTGCTCTCTTCCCTGTTTTTAGCTTTCACCTTGCTTCATGTCAGATACTCTCGTCTTATAAGACCAGATGTACCCATGACCTTCTTCATTACTCTGTCTTTTTTGTGTCTCTATCTGATTTATGAGAGAGGTAAAATAAGAGATTATTTACTGGCGACCATTTTCGCTGGGTTCGCCATTGCCACAAAATATACTGGCGCACTTCTTATTGTTCCTATTTTTTTGGCTCACTTTTTTCGTGGCCTGAAAGAGAAAAAAAGCCTATTCTACATCTTCCTTAACAAAAAAGTTGTTCTTATTGTTCTCCTTATTGCTGCAGGTTTTTTCATTGCTACTCCCTACGGTCTTCTATATTATCGTTACTTGTTTTCGACTATGAGGGGTATGCTGAGAGGGCTGAATCGACTTACGGCAAGTAACCAGGGAGAAATAAGTAGCTGGCTATACTATATCACTGGAGCCTTGAATCAGGGAATGGGTCAGCCTTTGGAGATATTTTCTTTAGCAGCGGTCATCTTTGCTATCTTTCGCCACCGAAAAAGAGATATTTTGCTCATTAGTTTCCCTTTAACCTATTACCTCATTATGGGAGCATTTTTGCGCCATTTTGATCGCTATATTCTCCCCGTAGTTCCATTCTTGGTTATCGCGGCAGCAATGTTTTTAGTAGAAGTAGCCTCCAAAATTTCTCATTTGAAAGCAAGGCAAAATCTTGCCATTATAGGCCTTACTCTAGCTGTGATTCTATTTCCTGCCGTAAGAGTTATTCGTTATGTTAATCTTATGACACAGCAAGGCACAGGTTTACAAGCCAAGGAGTGGATCGAGGAGAATATTCCTCGCGGGAAAAGAGTTATCTACGAGACCTATTCTCCTCCTCTTTCAGGCTATGTAGGGCGAGATATGGTTAAAGTGGGACGTTATAGTCTTGACTATTACAGAAAAGAAAAAGTTGACTATATAATCATAAACAATTTTAGCTCTGATAGATATTTAAATACTCAGCTCAAACGCTTCGAAGGCATCAAACGTAATTACCAAGAAATAGAGGCCAGGTGTGAATTGGTAAAACAGTTCGATCCACCTCCTTTCTCACCCGCTAATCCTAACCCGGTCATCAAGATATATCGCATCAGATACGAGAAGTCTTGATGTTGGGTCTTCCTTTCTCTGTTCTTTGCTTAACAGGCTATTAATCCTTTTATTGACACTTATTTTTGCTTAATTTCTTCATGGTATTCTTCTTCAATGTTTATATCCCAGACATTATAATTCTCTCCTAAGATATTTCTTGCTCCATATATCCCTGAGAGAATTGAGTGATCCATGTTGTTATAACGAAACATCCCTCCTCTTCCTACTGTTTGCAAGTTTTTGAAATTGGATAAATAGTCTTTAATTATAGCTAAATGTTTTTCATATCCTGTTGAATAGATAGGATAAGTATCAGGAACTCTTACCACAAATCCGTCCATAAATTGAGAATCTTTAGCTATGTTAGTTATCTCTAATTCCTTTAGGGCAAGCTTAATTAAATCGCTATCTTTTTTATCCCAGAGTTCATCTCCCTGGGTACAAAAGTATTCAAGTCCCAAACTGGTGTAATTTTCGTCTTTAACCATATATTCGCTCCAGTTTTTATAATTTTGGATTCTACCCAATTTAACTTCAGGAGAATGAATATAAATCCAATTATCAAAAAATAGGTTTTTTACTTCTAAGATAATATTCACTACTAAGAAAGAGCGGAATTTTAAGTTTTGAGCTGCTTTTAATACCTCAGGTGTTGGTGGTGGCTCAAATTTCTTAATTAGTGAAGTTATGGGAATGGTCGAGATGAAAAATTCTCCCTGGTGCTGAAAGACACTTTTATTAGATTGGGTTTCTACTTTTATAATTTTATTTCCATTATGGTAGATTTTTTTAACGGTCTGCTTTAAGAAGAGCTTGCCTTTTGTATCTTCTATATTCTCTGCCATTCTTTCATACATCATCCCCGGTCCATATTTAGGATAGTGAAATTTAGTAATTAAGGTTTTAATTTTGCCTCCTTTATCTTTTAAAAAAGCATTTTTAATAGCTGAGGCCAAAGATAAACCTTTTATTCTTTGAGCTACCCATTTAGCTTCTATGAGCTTGCAAGAAATACCCCAAAGTTTTTCAGTGTATGTCTTAAAGAAAATGTTGAAAAGTTTTTTGCCAAATCTATTAGAAACCCAGCGATCAAAGGTGCTTTCATTTTTATAGGGAGAAATTTTACTTTTAAAGTAGCTGAAAAGAACTGCAATGCTGGTGATAAGGCCTAAATTAAATAAGGCGTTAGCTGGTTGCAGGGGATAAAAAAAGAATTTATTATTATAATAAATTCTTGATAATCTTGGCCTTTCCAAAAATTCACTCTCGCCTAATATCTCTTCCCAGAGAGCCATCACTTCATTAGATTTGGTGAAAAAACGGTGTCCTCCTAGATCGAAATAGTATCCCTTATAATTAATAGTTTTGCTAATTCCACCTACCTGATTCTCCCTTTCTAGAATTAAAGGTTTAATACCTTTCTTTGTTAACTCTATTCCAGCTCCCAAACCAGCTGGACCAGCTCCGATTATGATTGCTCTTTCTTGACTCATAGATGCTTCCTAGGAAAATAATATGGATTTTCTGGCAAAAAAATTCCATAAATAAACAAATACCGTAGAAACAATCTTTGAAAGTAAATAATGAAAATGAATGTGTTCAGTGAAAAACCAGATAAGCAGTTCATTAAAACCAAGTCCAACAATTCCAATGACTGCAAAGATTCCCAATTCAAACCATCTATTTCTAAACGTCCGTTTACTAAAAACCCACAAAATACTCAAAATATAGTTTGTTGCTAATCCCAATAGAAAAGCTATGGCAGCAGATGTTAGATAGAAAATACCGAGGAATTCGGTGAGAAAGAATAACGAGCTAAAGTCAACTATAAATGCCACTCCACCCACAAAAGTATAGCGAAACAGTTGAATGAAGGTGTTCTCTGTTTGGTTTTTTAATAATTTTTCTATTATGTATTTCGTTCTACCAGCAAACCAAACGTAATTGGTGTATTTTAGAGTTTTAGAATACGACATTCCATATTACTCTCTATGTTTAGTATCTACATTATAACATACCCAAAAACTCTCTAGTGACTTCCCTGAAGTAAGTTTAGATAAAGTTTGGTGTTTGTCAACCTAATCTTTTTCTTGACATAATATTGATAAATATTATAATGTTCACATCTTGAACAGAATCTATGGCCTAAAATGAATAATTTGAGGATTGGTGAACGAGAGTTCAAAGTAATTGAGGAAATAAGCCAGCATAAGGATCTTACTCAGAGGAAAATCTCTCATAAGTTAGGTCTATCTCTGGGTATGACCAATCTCATTTTAAAGAGACTGGCCAATAAGGGATATATAAAGGTCAAAGGGCTGAATAGAAGAAAAGTTCAATATATTCTTACTCCCAAAGGTTTTGCCGAAAAGACAAAAAAATCCTACCGGTATTTCTTAAAGACTATCCATTCCTTAAAAGAGATGAAAGAGAAGATTCGAGAGCTAATTTTCGTGGAATACAAAAAAGGTAGGACTTATTTTGTTGTCTTAGGAGATGGAGAGCTGGCAGACATTATTGAACTGAGCCTGAAGGATTTAAATGCGAGCGAGTTAGAATATACAAGGGCTTCCAGGCTGGAGGAGATCAAGAACAACGAGGCGGTCATATTACTGGCCAAAAGTAAACCTCAAATTAAGGCAGACTTAAGGCGTAGAGCCCACAGATGGATTGATGTCTTAGCTGCCATTAGCGGCAGCTAATAGCGTCCCAGCCTTTGTAGGATAACCCAGGTATGGAAGTTGAAAGCTCAGAAATTAGAAAGAAGATCGAGAAGATAGTTAATAGGCTCATAGACTGATGTACAGACTAAAACTACATAAAAACCTTACCCCCGATAGGTGGCAGAAATTCTCCCTGAAACAAAGAGAATTAATGATTGCCAATGAACTGAACAGAGCAAAGAACTGGATTAAAAAAAGAGATTTTGAAGAAGTTAAGAACTGTTATGAGCGAGCGCTGGAACTTCTGGATCTAACCATAGCCACTACAAAAGGCAAGAACCGTTTGAAGGAATACCTCAGATCAAGAGAAATGATGGGAAAGCTTTATCTTGAAAAAAAAGGAAACTTAAGATTTAATAACCAGCTCTTTACCTGTATTTGCACAATGAGTCAATAACCAAGGAAGCTAAGGAGAGCTATCCAGATAAGGAGAAAAGACTATGCCTGAAGAAGACGAAGTAAGTCTGTACGATTACATCAAAGTCATCAGCAAAAGGAAATGGCTGATAGTGATAGGGACTTTTGCCTGTATTCTGACTGCTGCCATCGTGACCCTTCTTCTTCCCAGGGTTTATGAAACCAGAGCCACCCTGACCATGTTGGGGCCGGATACCCCGGATGTGAAAATTGGCGCTCTTAATATTCCTACCGGTCTATCTCTTGGTAAGTTCTTTAACTTCCTTCCCCATAACAAAGACCTTAATCTGGAGGTTATCAGAAAACTGGGACTGGATAAATCCCCCGATGAGTTTACACCCCAAGCACTGAATCAAATGATTACCTTTAGTTTAGCCAAGACCTCAAGAACTATCACCATTAATGTTCGCTACAGCCATGCCCAAAAAACCAGGAACATAGCCGATACCATGGCAGAAGCAATGAAGGAGAAGTATCAGGTCTTAAATGAGGCTGAAATCTCTCAGTCCCAAAATCTGATTGATGAGCAGCTTAACCTGATTGAGGTTAGTCTGGGAGAGGCAAAGAAGAATCTAGAGGAGACTATCCATATCGATTCTTTGAGAGAAGAGATAAAGACTAGGTCTTCCGAGGAAACCTGGCTAGCGCAGGAACATCTAGAGGTAAAAATATCCCTGGTTGAACAAGAGGCTAGATTAGCCAAGGCCAAGGAGGAACTTCAAAAACAGGATAGACTTTATGTTCTCTCACAATCTATTGTTGAAGATCCAGCCTATGAGGGTGTTCTTGATAAACTGTCCAAAGAGGATATGCTTGCTCTCCAGAGGGTGAAAAGCGAGGGCCAACAGATCAATCCCGTTTATTTGAATTTAGAACAGACAGTGACCAATGCCCGTATATCTATCGCTGGAGGAAAAGCTAAAGAATCCCTTATTAAGCAAAAAATCGAAGAAAATAGGCTTGCTTTAAGTAGACTTTGGACCCAATTGGCTGAAAGAGAGCCTGAGTGGGAGACTCTTACAGAAGGCTACGATCTTGCTAGGAAAGAATATAGAAGTATCCGTACCGCTCATCAGAAAGCAGTAGAACTCTTAGCCGCCGCTAAGACACGCCAGCTAAGAACGGTTGCTACAGCAGGAGTCCCCTCTAAGCCAATCGAGCCAAACACAAAGCGAATTATTCTTATAGCAGCCGCTGTTGGACTTTTGGCCACTCTTTTCTTAGCATTTTTTCTTGAATATCTGGCGAAAATGAAAAAACTAGAAACAGAATCAAAGAAGCAAGAAAACTGAACCATTAGCTATTTTGAACTTTGTTTTGAATTTGCCATGAACTATCAGCTATAAGCAATGAGCCATGAGCTATGAACTAATATGAGCTAGATTGCTATGAGCTCTTTTGAATTTTGGTTTTTTGAATTTACTATGAACCATGAACTATGAGCTAATATGCCATGAGCTGATAGGAGGTGAAATAAGATGGGTGAGGTTAAATATTTGGATAAAGATGAATTTACTGAAAGAGGTAAGAACGTATATAAATTACTAAAAC
>Ga0209991_10000491_pt1 | contig 17386 bp, 16 predicted proteins | sample ChitaG_FD_183167 | JGI IMG/M metagenome (GOLD analysis project Ga0209991, IMG submission 183167) | Deep subsurface microbial communities from South Pacific Ocean to uncover new lineages of life (NeLLi) - Chile_00310 metaG (SPAdes)... | ecosystem: Environmental > Aquatic > Marine > Oceanic >...
GGATAATGCTATCCAGTCCTTCCTGGGCAAAAATGAGGGGGATTTCATAAATATTACTCACATCCTTGGCTGTAATAACTGCTTCCAGGGGAACATTGGTAAAAAGGGAAATTTTGGCTTTTATTTCTTGATTAAGGAATCTATCGGTTCGACAGAGAATTATATCAGGCTGAATTCCTATTGCCCGGAGTTCACGGACACTATGCTGAGTGGGCTTTGTTTTCAGCTCTCCGGATGTCTTGATGAAAGGAACCAGAGTAAGATGAATAAATAGGGTTTTATCAGTCCCTAAAGAGAGCCTCATCTGCCGTATTGCTTCAAGAAAAGGCTGGCTTTCAATGTCTCCCACGGTTCCGCCTATTTCGACGATGACAATATCATTCTTATCCGCTGCGGCGTAAAAAGCAGTCTTTATTTCGTCTGTGACATGAGGGATAACCTGGACTGTTTTGCCGAGGTATTCTCCCTTGCGTTCCTTTCTTATGATAGATTCGTAGATTTTTCCGGCTGTCCAGTTATGCGCCTTGGTCGTTTTTGTGGAGGTAAACCGTTCGTAATGCCCCAGGTCAAGGTCTGTTTCAGCCCCATCATCTGTGACATAGACCTCTCCATGCTGGAAAGGGTTCATGGTTCCTGGATCAACATTGATATAGGGGTCGAATTTCTGGATGGTTATTTTGTAATTGTGGCTTTCCAGCAACCTTCCGATAGAAGCTGCGGCGATTCCTTTGCCCAAGGCTGAAAGAACTCCACCTGTGACAAAGATAAATTTAGTCATTTACTCTATTCTTTATAAAATTTTCAACCTTGATTATATCCTGAGGAGAGTTAACACTCAAGGTAGAAAATCGGGTTTTGATAATTTTTATTTTGTAGCCGTTTTCCAGAACTCTGAGCTGTTCTAAATCTTCTGCTTTTTCCAGCTTGGATGGAGGAATCTTGCTGAAAGTCAGTAGAAAATCTTTCTGATAACCGTAAATTCCGATGTGCCTTAAGAAAAAATCGGATTCCTGTGAAGGAAAAGGGAAACGAGAAAAATTAAGGGCAAAGCCTTTTTTATCTACAAGCACTTTGACGACGTTTTTTTCGTAAAGAAGGTCCAGGCCGTTCACTTTTGCAACAAGAGTGGCCATGGGAATGGCTTCATCCTGCAAAGCAACCACCAGGTCATCTATCATCTCGCCTCTGACCAGGGGTTCATCTCCTTGAATATTGATGACAATGGAGCTTTTGATTTCCTTGGCTACCTCAGCAACTCTCTCCGTGCCGGAATTATGGGAGGGGGAAGTCATCCGGACTTCAGCTCCAAAATCTTTCGAAGCATTAAGAATTCTTTTATCGTCAGTGGCGATAATGATGCGGTCGATAAAATTAGCTGCTCGTACGCCCTCGTATACTCTCTGGATTATTGGTTTTCCCTGGATGAGAGCTAGAAGCTTTCCAGGGAATCGCCGCGAATGGTACCGTGCGGGGATGACTGCTGTGGCAAGTTTCAAGACTGATATTCCTGGTCGGTTTCTTCTTCAGGCTCTGACAGGGGAACTTGATCTGTTGTTTGACAATTGGTTTCAAGATAAGCCCCTTCTTCCACCACTAACTTTGGTGTGATGATTGACCCGATGACTCGCCCGCTGGCGTTTATTTCTACCTTTTTTCTGGCCTGGATGTTACCCTTGATTTCGCCGTTGATGATAACATAGCCAATCTTGATGTCTGCTTCGACCTTTCCACTCTCTCCGACAATGAGTATAGACTCAGAGTCTATTTTCCCTTTGAAGTGCCCATCAATACGGAAGGAGCCCTTAAAACTTAAGTTCCCTTCAATATCAGTGTCTTTATCAAGGAACCCTGTGATCTTATTTGTATCTATTTCTCTTGCTCTTTTCTTTTCATCCACGAGTTTACTCCTTTGATTTTTTCATAGAATCTGTTTAAATCATCCATAGAGAAATAATGTATTTTTATAACCCCTTTTTTCTGGCTTCCTGAGATGGAAACTTTCGTTCCCAGAAGCTTGATAAGTTCTTCTTGGAGAGCCAATAGATCTGGATCAGATAAGCGGCTTTTTCGGCTTGGAGCCGTGTGCTTGAGTCTTTGAATTATCTTCTCGACATCCCTAACCGAAAGTTGCTTTTGGATGATCTGACGCGAAAGAGAAATCTGGATTTTGGAGTCTTCAAGGGCAACCAAAGCTCTGGCATGGCCCATTGAGATTTTGCGCTCTGCTAGATTATCCTGCATTTCTTTCGGTAGATTGAGAAGACGCAGATAGTTGGCAACAGAGGATCTATCTTTCCCTACTTTCTTGGCGATTTTCTGTTGTGTATAATTCAGTTCTTGAATCATTTTTTGGTAGGCCAGTGCGATTTCTAATGGGTTGAGATCTTCCCTTTGAAGGTTTTCCACAAGGGATGTCTCGAGTTGCTGCACTTTGGCCATGCTGCGGATGAGAGCGGGAATTTTTTTAAGGCCGATTTTTTGAGCGGCACGCCACCTGCGTTCTCCAACAATTATTTTGTAATGATCTCTGTCAGGAATAACGACAATAGGCTGGAGAATCCCGGATTCTTTTATCGAGAGGGCAAGCTCATCAATAGATTCCTTGTCGAATTTCAACCTTGACTGAAGAGGGTTCGGCTTGATTTGTTCTATGTCTATTTCAGCATACCTTTCTTCTTTCAAAATGCCATACTCTTCTGGTATGAATGCCTTTAGGCCCCTTCCTAAGGCTTTCTTTTTCATTTCTGAAGCATCTCCTGAGCTAAATTAAGGTAGGCGTCAGCTCCCTTTGAATTTTTAGCGTATAGAATGATCGGTTTGCCAAAACCAGGAGCCTCGGCAAGTTTAACTGTTCGAGGGATGATAACCTCATATATAATTTCTTTAAGGTTGTGCTTAATTTCTTCGGCAACCTGTTTGGAAAGGTTAGTCCTTTCATCATACATAGTCAAGAGAATTCCCTCGATTGAGAGAGAAGGATTCAAATAAGTCCGAACTTCATCAAAGATATGGAGGAGTTCTGGAATACCTTCCATACAAAAAAACTCGCACTGGACAGGAATAAGGATTGAATCGGCCGCTGTTAGAGCATTTATTGTTAAAAAGCCCAGGGAAGGAGGGCAATCGATAAGGATAAAGTTAAAAAATTTATTTATTCCATTTAAGGCTTCTCGCAACTTTTTTTCTTTTTTCTCTGCGGAGAAAAGTTCTGCCTCTACGCCCGCTAATTCAGGGGAAGAGGGACAGATATAGAGGCTTCTGAGCTCGGTGGGCAGGATGTAGTCCGTCATATTTTGTCCGTTCATTAGAGCCTGGTAGATTCCTTTATTTGCTTTTTTTGTCTTTCCTAAACCAGATGTTGACATTCCTTGAGGGTCAATATCCACAACGAGAACTTTCTTGTTTTTTAAAGCTAGAGAAGCCGCAAGGTTAATCGCTGTTGTCGTCTTTCCGACTCCACCCTTTTGGTTGGCTATGGCTATAACTTTTTTCATTGCCTTGAATGTTTCACGTGGAACGTTTTTCTCTTTTCTGATTTTTTCTTTTTTGAATGCTTAGATAGATATGCAGGTTAATTGTCGCTGCAGGGGTAATGCCTGGAATTTTTTTGGCTTCACCTATTGTTTGGGGCCGGTTTTCTTCCAATCTTTCGATCACTTCCCTTGTTAACCCAGGAATTTTTCTAAATTCCGTATTTTCTGGAATTTTCTCCCCGTCAATTTTCGTGATTATTGCGATTTCTTTCTCTTGTTTTTTTAAATAGCCCTCGTATTTTATTTCTGACTCGATGTGTCGTATCTCTTCATCTGTTAAATGTACGTTAAATTTTTTATATTCTACCACATTTTTAAATTTCACTTCAGGTTTTTTTAACATATTTTTTAGCGACATTTTTTTGTTATTCTCTGTTATTATTTTTTCTTTCTTGAGAAAGTCCATGGCTTTCTTTATGTTCTCCTGTTTTTTCAGGTAAGCCTTATAGTCTTTTTCCTTAATGAGTCCAAGATTGTGTCCGTATTGGATCAACCTTTTGTCTGCATTGTCTATTCGAAGGAGTAGCCTGTACTCAGCGCGTGAAGTGAAGAGTCGGTAGGGCTCTTCAACTCCCTTTGAGATAAGATCGTCGATGAGAACAGCTATGTATGCTTCGTTTCTTCGGAGGATGAAAGGTTTCTTCTTTTTTATTTTTAAGCAAGCATTTATGCCTGCCATCAAGCCTTGGGCAGCTGCTTCTTCATATCCAGATGTTCCGTTGATCTGGCCGGCTAAGTATAAATTTTTGATTTTTTTTGTTTCCAGGGTAGGGTGAAGTTGAGTCGGAACGACTGCATCGTATTCAATTCCGTAAGCAGGTCTGAATATTTTTGCCTGGTCTAACCCTGGTATGCTTTTCAGAATTTCTTTCTGCACTTGAAAAGGAAGACTCGAGGAGATGCCGTTGACGTAGATTTCGGCTGTCTCTAAACCCTCGGGTTCAAGAAAGAATTGATGTCTTTGATGATGTGGAAATTTGACAACTTTGTCCTCTATTGAAGGGCAATAACGGATTCCTATACCTGTTATCTTTCCGCTGAACAAGGGGGATTTGTCCAAATTTTTTTTTATAATTTCATGGGTTTCCTGATTTGTGTATCCAATGTAGCAGAGGATTTTGTTCTCGAGCTTTTTTTGAGTGCGAAAAGAGAAAGGAACGGGCTTTTCATCTCCAGGCTGAGGAGTAAATTGATGCCAATCTATGGTATATTTATCGAGCCTCATGGGTGTTCCTGTTTTCAGACGAAAAGTTTTCAGCCCGATTTTTTTCAAATTTTCGCTCAGTTCCTTCGAGGCTGGCTCATTAGCTCGGCCTGCTGAATAACTGTTAAGGCCTATGTGGATGAGTCCGTTTAAAAATGTTCCAGGAGTAATGATAACGGCTTTGGCGAACATCCTGTTTCCTTCCAGAGTCATAACTCCTCTTACTCTTTTATCCTTGATGAGAATTTCAGTGACAAATCCCTGGAAGAGCGTTAAATTGGTGACCTTTTCCAGCCAGTTTTTCATGGTAAGCTTGTACAGTGCCTTATCAGATTGAGCCCTGGGAGCTTGAACAGCCCCACCTCGACTTCGATTCAATAGCCTGAATTGTATGGCAGTTTCATCAGCCAGGAGGCCCATAAGTCCGCCCAGAGCATCTATTTCCCTTACCAGATGCCCCTTTGCCAGACCTCCTATTGCAGGATTGCAGGGCATCTGAGCGATAGTTTCAAGATTGATGGTAATGAGGCAGGTTTCAAGGCCCATGGTGCTTGTTGCGTATGCGGCTTCACAGCCGGCGTGACCTGCGCCGACAACTATAACATCGTATTCATCAAGAGAGTTCATTTTTATTCTATTTTCCCACACAAAAACGGCTGAAGATATCTTCAATGATATCATCTGCGCGGATTTCTCCGGTGAGCTGTCCGATTAGAGGGATAGTTTTTCGGATTTCTTCTGCATAAACTTCTTCGGGGTATCCCCCCTTAAGACAGCGTTGCCCGTCGATCAAACAGACAAGGATTTCTTCAAGAAGGAGTTTTTGCCTTAAATGAAGAATGACTTCTCCCCCTTGTTTCTGGTCTGGGATAAAAAATTCATAGATTCTTTCTTTTAGTTTCCCCAGGTTTGTTCCTTTTAAAGCAGATATTTCAAGTGTTGGCAGGCTTTTTCCCTGTTTTTTCACTTTTTCTTTGTTCATTTTATGAGGAAGATCAGCTTTGTTGAAGAGGAGAAGAATATTTTTGGTTTTAAATTCTTTGATGAGCTTAAAATCTTTAAGAGTTTCCTTGCGAGAAACATCAACGAGAAGAAGCACTCCGTCGGCCTGAGAAGCCAGTATTTTTCCTCTTTTTATTCCTTCTTTTTCTATCGGGTGTAGGGGGCTATCCAGACCGGCCATGTCGATCAATGTAAAAATGGAATCATTTATTTTTAATTTCTCTCTTAAATAATCTCTTGTAGTACCTGGATAAGGCGTGACGATAGCTCTTTCTCTTTCGAGAAGTGCATTGAATAGAGTTGATTTCCCTACATTTGCTCTTCCCGTGATGGCCAATGTAAAACCCTCGGAAAGTGTTTTTCCCAGGTTGTAGCTCTCCACAAGCTTTTGTATGGAATGAATCGTATTTTCTATAGTATTCGAGATCTGCTTTGATGAAATTTGCAGTCCTTCCTCCGGGAATTCGATACTGGCTTCGATTAGAGAGAGAAGGTGGATGGTCTGATTCCTGAGGAGGGATATTTTTCTGGAAAGGCTGCCTTCAAGCTGGTTGAATGATATTTTTGCTTGTTTGTAAGAGGCGGCTTGGATGATGTCGTTTATTGCTTCAGCTTGGATGATGTCTATTCTTCCCCTTAAATAAGCCCGAAGAGTGAACTCTCCAGGGCTGGCATGTCTGGCCCCGGCCTTTATGCCGAGACGGACAAGTTCCTCAAGAATTACTGGGCTTCCATGACAGCTTATTTCCACAATGTCTTCCCTTGTATAAGTGTGAGGCGAGGGGAAATAAGTCAGGTATGCTTCTTCGAAGTATTCATTCTGTTCAGAATGATAAAGATTTCCCAGAATAGGGAGACGAGGTTGGATTTTGGTTTTGTTTTTCTTTGGTTTGAATAGTTTTTTTGCAACAGAAAGGGATTTTTTTCCACTCAGACGTACTATGCCCAGGCCACCATAGCCAAAAGGGGTTGATATCGCAATGATCGTGTCTTCAAGCATAACCTATATAATAATTCGTGAAGATTAAACAGTAAAGAGTAAAAATTGGGTGTAAGCATCTTTTTTCCCGTGATGAAAGATAAAATATATGGTCGGGGTGGGTATTTCAAAAACACGCTGGTTTTGCCCCAGCAAATTCTTACTTTGCGAAGGCCACTGGGTTAAAAAACCGTTTGAAGGCTGAGCGGGCATGGTTCCTCTCCGAGTAGGAGATGAGAGCGAAGCCTGAAACCGAGCATCTTTTGCCTCGCTGGGGCAAAAGTTGTGTGTTTTTGAACTCACTGGCCAGAGCTTCCCTTCAAACGGTTTTCTAAACACCCACCCTGACCTCTTCATATCACGGAAAAAAAGATGCTTCCAATTTGGGATACAAAGAGCATAATGTATGGCAGAAAATGGAAAAGGGAGCAAAGAAATAAGGGAAAGGGAAGAAGCAGCATGAGTTGTTTTATCAAGCCCTATTTGCTAACCTTCAGAAAAGATAGAAAAAAAAAGTAGTTTGGTGTGAAGCGCAAAGTAAAAATAGCAAAGGGCAGGAAGAAAAGGGAAGGTTACTAAATAAAAAAATTATTGAGTCTGGTCCCTAACAGGGGAGATCTTGATTCGTTTCAGAAATCCGTCGCCCATACTTTCGGTCTTGATTCCGGGGATTTGATTGACAGCGATATGAACGATTCGTCTTTCGTAGGGATTCATCATGTCCAGAAGCTCATCACTGCCAGTTTCGTGAACATGCTGGGCAACATGCTGTGCATATTCCCTTAACTGTCTTTCTTTATTTTTTCTGTAAAATTCGCAATCGGCTTGAATTTTTTGTGGAGAAATTTTATTCAGGATGTGTTGGAAGGCCAGGAGCAGCGAACCGTCTTTCCGCAATAGGAGATGTTTGTCATTTCCTTCGAAAATGAGATGGATAATGTCGTTTTTTTTCTTTATACTGTAGGTTATCTCAAGAGGGTAAATGGACAGGGCCTTATCGAGAAATTGAGCCACAGGATTTTCTTCCGGTTCTTCTTTAGGCCAGGTACGGATCACAATTTCTTTTCTTTTTATTCCGAAGAGTTTGGTTTTTTCTGTGACAATTTCGTAGTTGAACTTGCTTCGAGGGAGCTTGAGGACATGCTCGGCATGGCCGATGACCTCTTCTAAATTTTTTCCTTTGAATTCTTGGTTTTGATTATTATTTTCTTCTTTTTTTTCCATGAGATTCTCTCTTTTTCTTTTGCTTCAGGCGATTCATGATGTACTGCTGGCCGATCTGGAGGACATTGTTGGTCAGCCAGTAAAGAACAAGGCCGCTTGGAAAGCTCATAAAAAGGAAAGTAAAGACAACAGGCATCATAAGCATCATCTTTGCTTGAGTGGGATCTGCAGATGTGGGTGTCATTTTTTGGCTGATAAATTGAGTGGCACCCATCAGTATAGGAGTCACATAAAAGGGATCTTTCACTGAAAGGTCGATAATCCAGAAAATGAAAGGACTGTGCCTGAATTCAATGCCTAAGATCAGAAGCCGGAAAAATCCCCAGAAAACAGGTATTTGGATAAGCATGGGTAAACAGCCTCCAGCCGGATTGACGCCATGTTCTTTGTAGAGTTTCATGATTTCTTCATTCATTTTGCGGCGCTGGGCGATATCTGTTTTGGACTTTTTGTATCTGGCTCTAAGAGCTTTAATCTTAGGCTGGAGTTCCTGCATTTTAGACATGGAACGCATGCTGCTGTAGGTTAAAGGGAAAAAGAGGATTTTGATGATGAATGTCAGGACGATGATAGAGATTCCCCAGTTGGGGAAGAGTCTGTGGATGAATTTACTGGATCTGAGAAGAATTTCAGATATAAATCCGAAAAGCCCGAATCTAATCAATTTTTTTGTTCCGTAGCCAAACTCAACTAAAATATCTAATTCTTTAGGCCCGATATAAACCTTTTGAGGTGGGCTCACGGATAGCAAAAAGTATGGAGTTTCTTCTGGGCCTTCTCTCAGGAAGACAGCGCTGGCCTTTTCGTAAGAAGTGAGGAAGAGAGCAGCGAAATAATTATCTTCGTAGGCAGCCCATTGGAAAAAATTATATTTGCTCTTTTCTTGCTTGTATTTTATTTCATTATGACGAACAACTTTTTGGGGAAGAGAAACAGCTATGCCGGTTCCACCTCCAAATCGATTCTTCTGCTCAGTGGGAGAGGGATTGCCAAAACCTGGCCCCCAGAGAATAAGGGGCTCAATTTTTTGTCCGTATTTCCAAACATTGATCTGAACATCGAAATCGTATTTTCCGTCCTGGAAAGTCAGGATTTTCTCGACTTGTGTACCTTTATCATCGGCATATTGAAAACGGAGTTCTCCTGTTCTGCCTTCTTTCAGTTCTAACTTTAGATTTGAGGATTTATAGAGGGCGCTATTGATTGTCTTGTCGAAGGAAGGATCTTCTGTTCTCAGAAAGAAAGGATATATGTTTAGCTCTGAAGAACGGAGGGGAACAAGCTCCAGGTCTTCATTCTCTTCATCCTTGTGTTTTTTTAGTCTCCAGCTCTTTAAAACTCCGCCCTTGTTGCTCCATATGGCTTGATACAGCGAGGTATCAATGAGGATTTGTTCTTCGGCCTGGGCTGAGATCTGTTGGACGTCTTTCTCATATTCGGCATATTGTTTCTCCTGTGGGATTTTGGCAGTGGGAAGAGGTTCTTTTTCATAAATCTGTTGTTCAGGCTTTTTCCACAATTCTACGGTGCTTTCTGCAGGAGTTTCTGGCTGGGGTGGTTTTTTCATGAAAAGGAATTGATAGAGAACTATAACCAGAAAAGAAAGAACGATAGCCAGCAGTACTCTTTTTTCCATTTATAGACCTCTTAAGGGATGGGGTTGACTCCTCCAGGGTGAAAAGGATGGCACTTGAGAAGCCTCTTTCCTCCCAAAAATGTTCCTCTAAGCAAGCCATGTTTTTTTATAGCTTCGTAAGTGTAGACAGAGCAGGTAGGATAGAAACGGCAGTGGTGTCCCAGGAGCGGAGAGAAGAGCACCTGGTAACATTTAATCAGGAATAAGGCAATGTTTTTCATGATGATATATTATTTTGACGAATGGATTTTATGGCAGCAAGGTAGTCTGCCTGAAGCGTGAGCCAGGAGGCCTCGAGGATTTCTTTTTTAGCGGTAATGATTATATCCAGGGGGTTTGCGAGCAACTCCTTGTTCCTTCTGAATAGAGATCTCATCCATCTCTTGATTTTATTTCTTTTAACTGCGTTACCTACTTTTTTACTTACTATAACAGCCAATCTGGAGAAATTTAAATCGCTGGAGAGATAGATAAGATTGAAATAGTTACCCTTGTAACGTTTTCCCTTTTTGTAAATGTGCAAAAAATCTTTTTTCTTTTTTATCCTCTCCTGAGGGCCAAGGGTTTCATTCATTAAACGGCAATTCTTTTTCTGCCTTTTTGTCTTCGGTTCTTGATTGTATGCTGGCCACCCTTAGTCCTCATCCGGACCAAAAAGCCGTGATTTTTTTTTCTCTTTCTTTTATTAGGCTGGAAAGTTCTTTTCATATTTGTTTTATTTTTACCTTAAGATGAAGTATGTTAATAAACCTGCTCTTGTCTGTCAAGTTTGCAGAGGCTCAAAAATTTAGTGGCGGTTCGATTTTTTTGCTTATGAATCATGGGAAGGTTTAATAAATTCCATACAAACAATCAAAATGTGGGTTTGATAAAACCCATACCTCTAAAAAAAAGGAATATCGTGATTTTAAAAAAGTGTTCCCTGATTACTGAACATAGAGTACTGACCCAGATTTTAACCATTCAGATATTTTAGAGATATTGATTTGACTATCCTGCAGTTATTGTTTATAATATTCAAGAATGGGATTATTTAAAATTGGAGATAAAATCTTTTATCCCAATCAAGGGCTTGGGGTTATTGAGGATATTCAGGAAGAAAATTTCTATGGGGAAAATTTCAAGATTTATCATCTAAGAATTCTGTCAAATAATACCCTGGTTTTGGTACCTTTAAACAATACTGAAGAAATTGGAATTAGAAAACCAATCCCCGCAGGGCGTGTGAAGAAAATTTTTGATTTTATGAGAAACGGCGGTGTTGATGTTTCGATGAACTGGAAGGGGAGGTACAAAGAGCACCTCAATCTTATGAGATCTGGAGTAATGGTTGATATGGTATTGGTCTTGAAGAGCCTCTATTACCTCAATCTTATTAAACCACTATCTTTCCGCGAGAAGAAAATGATGGAAAAGGTAAAAGAACTTATCATATCTGAAATTTCAGAAGTTTCCTCACTTCCCTCCGAAGAAATTGAACAAAGGGTTATAGATTCTTTATCCTTATGCTTTAAAGATAAAAATCCTAGCCTTGTTTCCTGATTATCAATATTATGCTCTTTCCTGCCCTTGCCCTTTTTTCCCTTTTTCTTCTTCTCAGTGCTTTCTTTTCTTCTTCTGAAACTTCTTTTATAGCCGTCAGTCCCTATAAGCTTGATTATTTGGAGAAGAAGGGCTCCAGGAGGGCAAAACTTGTGAAAAGGATGTTGAAGAAGGCAGATAATCTGCTAGCGACTATTCTTATTGGGAACACCTTAGTCAATGTAGCTGCAGCCTCTGTTGCGACATTTATTTTTGTCTCTTTCATTCCGAATAAGAACCATGCGATTTTATTAGCTACGCTGATAACGACTTTTTTAATTCTTATCCTTTCTGAGATCACTCCCAAAACCTATGCGGCTTATAACCCCATAAAGCTTTCTTTCCTGTTCGTGCGGCCAGTCAGATTTTTTATTATTATATTTTTTCCCTTTGTTAAGGTTTTTACATTCATTTCCCGATTGATCTTTTCCTCTTCGCAAAAAAAATGGACAGGGCTCTCTCGTTCACTTAATGAGGAAGAAATAAAGGTACTGTTGACAATGGGAATAAAAGGGATGTCTTCGCTTCGAAAAAAAATGATTTCGGGTGTTCTGGACATCGGATCTCGTCCCGTTAGTGAGATTATGATTCCTCGTCCTCAAGTCAAGGCCATTGAGATAACATCATCGATTAAGCAAATATTGGATATGATACTTTATGCCGGATTTTCCAGATTCCCTGTCTACCGAGGGAGATTGGATAATATAGAGGGGCTTATTCACGCGAAAGACATCATTCCTTATCTTGTTGATAATAAAGACTTTATTATTAATGACCTTCTTAGAAAGCCGTTTTTTATTCCAGAATCTGCCTCCTTGGAGAAGGCCTTGCTACAGATGCAAGAGACTGCAAACCATCTTGTTTTTGTTGTGGATGAGTTTGGAAATATGGAAGGAATTGTGACTCTTGAAGATATCATCGAAGAAATTGTGGGAGAGATTCAAGACAAGTATGATTCCAAAGTAGAAGAATTGCTGAGTCAGATAGAGGAAAATGTTTATATCGTCAAAGGCAGAACTTCTGTTAGAGATATTAACCAGAGGCTTTCCCTTGAACTCCCGGAGAAGAGAGAGTATACGACATTAGCCGGGTTTTTTCTTTCTGAATTTGGAAAGATTCCCCATGAAGGAGAAGTTATAAGTTATAAGCATTATAAATTTGTTGTTGAAAAAATGAGCAAGCGTCATATAAGCTTAATCCGGCTTATATTGGAGCCGGCAAAGGAAAAGGCAAGGGATGAAAATCATCGCCAAGAATAAAAAAGCGTATTATAACTATGAAATCCTGGAGAGCTACGAAGCAGGTGTTTCTCTTTTAGGGAGTGAAGTCAAGTCTATTCGAGAAGGAAGAATAAGCTTAAAGGAGAGCTATGCTGAAATTAAAGCGGGTGAAGTTTTTCTTCTCAACTGCCACATAAGCCCGTATGAAGCTGCTAACAGATTCAATCATGATCCCCTAAGAGAAAAGAAGCTCCTGCTCCACCGCCGCGAAATAAAACGCTTAACAGGAAAAATTAAAGAAAAAGGATTAACGCTTATACCCACAAAAGTCTTGATCAATGATAAGGGAAAAGTGAAGATGGAAATCTCCCTTGCCAAGGGAAAAAGAGTTTACCAGAAAAGGGAAGCTATTCGGGAAAGGGACCGTGAGCGGGAGTTAAAAGCTGAATTAAAAAAGTCGTGGCGATAACTCACAGGCCAGCTTTATTGCCTCAATCATACTTTCCGGGCTTGCCACTCCTTTGCCTGCGATATCCAGGGCTGTGCCATGGTCAGGAGAAGTGCGGATAAAAGGAAGCCCCAGAGTAATATTGACCCCTTTTTCAAAAGATTCAAGCTTGAAAGGAATGAGCCCCTGATCATGGTAGAGAGCTATGACGATGATGTCAGGATGCCCTAGGGCATTTCTGAAAACAACATCAGGTGGGAAAGGGCCGCTGATTCTCATCCCTTTTCTTCGGGCATGCTTTATAGCGGGGATTATTTCCTTTTCTTCTTCAGACCCAAGAAATCCCTTCTCCCCGGCATGGGGATTCAATCCTGCAACCAGGAAGTGAAATATTTCAGGTTGGATTTTTTCAATGTCATGATGGAGAAGAAGGAAAAAATCCAGAAGGTCTTCTTTTTTGATCTTTTCTAGTGCTGCCTTCAAGGGGATGTGGTGGCTGAATAGAGCGACTTTTATTCTTTCTGACCAGAAAGTCATGATGGCTTTAGGATAGGTCTGGCTAAGAAAATCTGTATGGCCGTGCCATTCCAGCCCTGCAAGATTCCAGGAGTGCTTTGATATTGGAGCTGTGACTAAAGCTTGTATTAATCCTTTCTTTGCCTCTTTGATAGCTTCTTTGAAGAAGAGAAAGGATGCTTGTCCGTTTTCTTTGGAAGGAGAACCCTTTTTTATGTTTTTTAATGGGTTTTCTATTTCTAAAAGAGCAGGAGAAGAAGAGGTTGTATCTTTTGTCTTATCAAAGGGTTGAATATCCAGGTCAAGGCCCAATGCCTGTTTTTCTTTCTCAACGATTAATGAGGAACCAAAGAGAATGTAAGAAGCCCTGGGAAGAGAATTTTTCAGTGATAAGGCCTTTAAGACGACTTCAGGCCCTATTCCCCCTGGGTCCCCAAGAGTTATCCCAATCTTGGGAAGATTCATTTTTTTTACGTTTTTACTTTTGCTTTTTTGGTGTCATTCAGCTTATAAAGGTACTTAATGGTGCTTTTGTAGATTAATAAATTCGGCGCATTATTTCTGTTGAGCTTTATGCAATTTTTATCATACCATTCAATGGATCCCTCAACGGTTTCTCCATCTTCAAAAACAACTCCCATAGGAGTTTTTTTATTCATCTGTTTAAGGTAGTAATAATTTTCTGCATGAGTCTCGTAAGGAGGATGAGTTTTCTTTTTTGCTGATTCGCGATTCATCTTTTCTTTGATTTCAGATAATCTTGGTCTGATAAGTTTCCTGTTCATAGTTTACTTCTCCAAGATATAAACTGGATAAGAAATTAAGATAGCTTTATAAAACATAATAGCACCAAATTCATAAAATTTCAAGAAAAATCGGTCAATGCCATGGTAAAGATGGCTTTAGAGGAATTCGGAAAGGTGGACATCCTCATAAACAATGCAGGAATCATGTTCAGAACACGGCTCCAGACTATCTCTCTTGAAGAATGGAACAGCATACTGCAGGTCAATTTTACAGGACCTTTCCTTTTCACAAAAGCCGTGCTTCCCTTTATGAAAAAGAACGGGTACGGACGGATCGTGAACATATCATCTTCGGCCGGGAAGAGTGTGAGCACGCTGGGCGGGGCCCTAATTAATGATCTGAAGAAATGTCCTCTATTTGTTTAAGGATTGTGCTGAAGATGTGGGGGTCAAACGGAGCGAGATTGCTTTTTCAAGGTTTGATAGAGAAGAGGGAGGATAAGAAGAGTGACAAGAGTTGAAGTGAAGAGACCTCCAACAACGACTGTAGCGAGCGGCCTTTGGATCTCCGCTCCTGGACCTTTAGCGAGCAGTAAAGGCATGATGCCAAAAATAGTTGTAAAGGTCGTCATCAGGACTGGCCTGATTTTGGAACTCACTCCTCCTAGGATAGCATCATTTATCGTGGCGCCCTGACGAAGGCGCTGGCGGAAAGAGGAGAGAAGCACAAGACCAGATTCTAATGCTATGCCGAAAATAGCTATGAATCCGATGGAAGCAGGAATGCTTAAATAGAGGCCGGAAATTTTCAAGGCTATGATTCCTCCTGTAAGGGCTAAAGGGATATTGATGAGGATAATAAGGACTTCCTGAAAAGAATAGAAGGTGGTGAAGAGCAGGAGAGCAACCAAGGCCAGAGTAATAGGTGTGATGAGTGCCAATCTTTTGTTTGCCCGCTGCTGCAGTTCGAACTGTCCGCCCCATTTGACAGAGTACTCGGGAGGGAGCTCGATCTTTTTTTCGATTTCTCTCTGAGCCTCATTCACAAACCGACCGATATCCCTTCCCCTGACGTTGCATTGAATGGTGATGAACCTTTTGTTATGTTCTCGGTTTATCAGGCGGGGGCCCGTGACTTCTTCCACCGATGCTAGAAGCTTAAGAGGGATTTGGACTCCAGGGGGAAGAGTGATTAAGAGATTTTCGATTTGCTCAATATCTTTTCTGAATTCAGGCTCAAACCTGATAAAAATGTCGAATTTTTTCTGGCCTTCATAAATCTGACCGACTATAATCCCTCCCACAGCCGCCTTGATTGTTTCCTGAATATCGCTGATATTAACGCCGTAGCGGGCAATTTTCTCTCTTTTAAGAACAACCTGGATGTGATTTTGGCCTGTAAATTGTTCAACCTGGACGTCTGCCGCTCCTTTTATGGCTGCAATCACCTCTTTTATTTCTATGGATTTTTCCTTGAGGACATCAAAATCCTCTCCGTAGATTTTTATGGCTAACTGAGCTTTTACTCCTGTGATGAGTTCATCCAGATTGTGGGCAATCGGTTGGGTTATATTGAGGTTTACTCCTGGCAAATCTTTCAGGCGATGTTCAATCTCTTCCAGAAGTTCGTTTTTATTCCTAAAATATTTCCATTTCTGGATGGGTTTGAGCTGGATCAAGATCTCAGCATCATTCACAAAATGGGCGTGGCTTCCGATTTCCCCTCTTCCTATCCGACTTAAAATACCTGTGATTTCAGGAATATCCTTTAAAATTTTCTCTATGGAAGTTGCTATGGAAATTGTTTCCTGGAGGCTGATGTTTGGGTCGAGAGTAGCTCTGAGGTGAAGAGTCCCTTCTTCTAAGGCTGGGATGTATTCTCTTCCCAAAAACGGTATTAAGCTAAGTCCAGCGATAAAAATAAGAAAGGTGATAAGGAAGACCTTTTTTCGGTGTTTCTGGCACAGCACAAAAAAGGGAAGATAGACTTTTTTTATGTTCCTTATCAGGAATGGTTCTTTTGTGAGCTTTTTCTTTTGCCTTAAAAAATAGTGAGAGAGGGCAGGGGCAGAAATTAACGCAAAAATCAGAGATCCGGCCAGGGCAAAGGATATGGAATAGCCCATGGGTCGGAACATGATACCCTCCACACCTGTGAGGGTGAGGATAGGGAGGAAGACCAGGATGATTATCACAATGGCAAAGAAGAGAGGCCGACCGACTTCTTCTCCTGCTCGAACAATAGCCTGAATCTTGTTTTCATGGGACATTTGGAGATGACGGTGGGTATTTTCGATGAAAATAATAGCTGCGTCAGCTATAAGGCCTATGCTTATAGCCAGCCCCCCGAAGGACATCAGGTCTGCTGAAAGATTTATTCTTTGCATCATGATGAAAGTGAAAAGAATAGAGAAAGGCAGTGAGAAACCAACGATGATGGCTGAGGGAAAATCTCCCATAAAGAGAAAGAGCACGATAATGACAAGAATAATTCCGAGAGTCAGGTTTGTGGACACAGTGGAAAAACATTTTTTAACGAGGGAGGCCTGGTTGTAGAAAGGTACAATTTTTATACCGGGAGGAAGGGATTTATTTATTTCAGAGATTCTCTCCTCTATGTTTTTGATGACCTTGGCCGTGTTGGAGCCAAAGAGTTTCAATACCATGCCAACAACCTTTTCCCCTTCCCCATTGGCCAGGGCAGCTCCTCTTTTGATTGCAGGGAGTATCTGGACTGATCCCACATCTTTTAAAAAGATAGGCGTCCCTTGATAATTGGCGATGACAATATTTCCAAGGTCCTCAAGGGTTTGGACAAGCCCTACGCTTCTGACGATGTATTCTTCTTTTCCTTTTGTGATAAAACTTGCGCCAATATTTTGATTATTTTTTCTGATTTTTTCTATGATATCAGAAATCGTAAGACTGTACTTGAGAAGAGAGTGAGGGCTGATGAGGACTTGGAATTGCTTAATATCACCTCCGATGCTCAAGACCTGAGATACTTCAGGCACAGATTTTAATTCGTATTTCACCAGCCAGTCCTGGATAGTCCTGAGTTCGAGAAGGGAATAATCATCTCCTTCAAGATAATACAGATAAACCAGCCCAAGACCTGTAGCAATGGGCCCCAAAACAGGATTATGTGTCTGAGAGGGAATGTTTTCTCTGACTTCATTAAGACGTTGAGAGACGAGTTGCCTTGCCCAGTATATATCTGTCTTATCCTCAAAATAAACATTGACAATGGACATGGAAAATGTGGAAAGAGAGCGGATATTTTTGACTTGAGGCAAG
>Ga0209991_10000493_pt1 | contig 17340 bp, 6 predicted proteins | sample ChitaG_FD_183167 | JGI IMG/M metagenome (GOLD analysis project Ga0209991, IMG submission 183167) | Deep subsurface microbial communities from South Pacific Ocean to uncover new lineages of life (NeLLi) - Chile_00310 metaG (SPAdes)... | ecosystem: Environmental > Aquatic > Marine > Oceanic >...
GGGCTGATCTCGACGAACACTCCGTGGTCTTCGGCCGCCGCGGCGATGGCCTGGCTGAACCGCACCGGCTGCCGTACGTTGGCCACCCAGTAGTCGGCATCCAGAGTGGGCGCGGCTCCGGCTTTATCGGTCGCGTCGGTGACGGTGGACAGGAACGGCAGCGTTGGGATACTCGGCGCGATATCGGCCAAGGCTGCCCGGATATCCGGCAGCACAGGGTCCATCAGCGCAGTGTGGGACGCGACCACCATGTTGACCCGTCGGGCGAAAGTGTTCTGCGCGGTAATCGCGGCGATGACGGCGTCGACCTCGTCGGGCAGGCCGGCAAGCACGGTTTGACGCGGCGACAGGTAGCCCGCGATCTCGATGCTGGGATAGCCCCCGATCAGGGATGCCGTGTTGTCGGCGTCGAGGTTGGCCAGCGCGACGGCGCCTTGGCCGGCCAGGCGGGACATGATGGTGGAGCGTCGGGCGATGACGCGCAGGCCGTCGGACAAGCTCAGGGCGCCGGCGACGACGGCGGCGGTGACTTCGCCCATCGAGTGGCCGATGACCGCGTCGGGGTGTACGTCGTAGGCGCGCCACAGCTCGGTCAGGGCAAGCTGCAAACCCATCAGCACCGGTTGAACCTGGGCGTCGCCGCTGATCGGTTCACCGTTGACGATGATGTCGTGCAGCGAGAAGCCGACCTGTTCGACGAACACCGGCTCGATGTCAGCCAGCGCCTGGGCGAACGCCGGCTCGTCTGTCAGCAGTCGGCGGGCCATCCCGGCCCACTGCGAACCCTGGCCTGGGTAGACGAACACGGTACCCGGCTTGGGATTGCCCACCGCTGCACCGGCCACCCCGATGGCCATCTGGCCCTGGGCCAGGGCGCGCAGTCCCGCGATGGCCTGCGTCCTGTCGCGGGCTGCGACGGTGGCGAATGTGGCGTGCTGGGAACGGTGGTGGTTGAGGGTGTGGGCTACCTCGCCAAGGTTGACGTCGGCGCCGTGGGGGCCGATCATCCAGTCGGCGAGCATGCCGGCCTGCGTGGCGATGCGCTCGGGGGTCTTGCCCGACACCACCAGCGTCGTCACCGCCGGCTCGATCGGTTCGGCGGGCGAGGGCGCCATCACCGGCGCCTGTTCGATCACCACGTGGGCGTTGGTGCCGCCGAATCCGAACGACGAGATCCCGGCCCGGCTTGGCCGCCCCGCCGGCGCCCAATCCGTATGCTCGGCAATCACTTTCAGTCGCAGTTTGTCGAATGGGATGTGCGGGTTGGGGTTGCGGTAGCCGAGGTTGGCTGGAATGCGGTTGTGCTGCAACGCCAGCACTGCCTTGATGAACCCGGCGATACCGGCTGCGGCTTCCAGGTGTCCCAGGTTGGACTTGACCGCCCCGAGCAACAGGGGTGTATCGGCGGCGCGGCCCTTGCCCAGCACGGTGCCCAGTGCGCGTGCCTCGATGGGATCGCCCAACAGTGTTCCGGTGCCGTGGGTTTCGACGTAGTCGACCTCGCGGGGCTCCGCCCCCGCGGCTGCGTAAGCCGAGCGAAGCACTGCCATTTGGGCGGCGGGGTTGGGTGCCATCAGGCCGTTGGAGCGGCCGTCCTGGTTGACTGCCGAACCGCGGATCACCGCCAGGATCCGGTCACCGTCACGTTGGGCGTCGGACAGCCGTTTGAGCACGGTCACACCGCAGCCCTCGCCGCGGACGAACCCGTCGGCAGCGGCATCGAAGCTGTGGCACTGGCCCGTCTTCGACATCGCCTTGGCCCGATCGAAACTCCTGGTAGCCGCCGGAGCCAGTAACAGGTTCACGCCGGCGGCAAGTGCGAGATTGGAGTCGCCTGAGCGCAGGCTCTGGCACGCCATGTGTACCGCCACCAACGATGACGAACAGGCGGTGTCGATCGTGACCGACGGACCTCGCAGATCGAAGTAGTACGACACCCGGTTGGCGATGATGCTCACCGCACCGCCGGTGCTGGACCAGGCGTCTACCTGGTCCAGATCGTTACCCGCGAGGTGCGCGTAGTCCCCTGCGCTCGCACCGGCGAACACGCCAGCCTGCGTCTCGGCCAGCGAATCGGCAGGGATGCCCGCGTTCTCCAGCGCCTCCTGGACGACCTCCAGAAGCAGTCGCTGCTGTGGATCCATCCGGGTCGCTTCGCGCGGCATGATCTCGAAGAACTCTGCGTCGAAAGCATCGATGTCGTGCAGGAACGAACCCCACCGCGTGATAGCGGCCAGCGCCGCGAAGCCTTCCGGCGTGCCATCGTCAGCCCATGTCCAACGCTGTGCGGGTACTTCACCGATCGACGAACGGCCTTCAGAGAGGAAATCCCACAACGCGTCCGGGCCCTCAATGTTGGCGTCTCCGCCCGGGAACCGGCAGCCCAAACCGATCACCGCGATCGGTTCGTCCATCGTCGCGCGGCCGACGCTGTCAGTTGTGGTGGCGGCGGGCTCGACCTCTCCGCCGGTCAGGAACTTCGCCAGCGCGTCCACCGTCGGGTACTGCCAAAAGTCCACCGGCGACACCGCCTGGTCCAAGAACTCCGACAACACGCCCGTTAGAACTACCGCATCTCGGGAGCCTACGCCGAGATCGTGCATCGATGCCCCGCGATCAATGTGCTCAGGACTGCAACCGTTGTTCGTGACCAGGTAGTCGACCAACCACGTGCGAACGGCAGCCTCGTCGAGAGCAGAGGTCATGTAGTGACGTCCAACCGACTGAATCCGTTGCTCTGGTACAGCTCGACGCACGCCGCGCGGCGCACCTTCCCACTAGTAGTCAAGGGCAGTGAACCGGGACCGACGACCACTAGATCATCGAGTCGGACACTGTGCGCCTTCGAAACTGCAGCTACTACCTGCTCTCGCATACTGTCTAGGAGTGCAGCGTCGATCTTCTTCTTTAGTTCGGCGATCACAACAAGCTTCTCACTGGCGTCAGCCGGAATCGAAATCGCAGCGACGCGGCCGCCGGTGAAGTCTTGAACCGTGCCCTCAATGTCATCGGGATAGTGATTGCGTCCGTCGATGATTAGTAGATCCTTGATCCGGCCGACAATGAAGAGCTCGTGCTCGAAGATCACGCCGAGGTCGCCGGTGCGCAGCCAGGGTCCCGTCGGTGTTCCCGCCGTCGCATCTGTCAGTTGTCCGGCGAACAGTTCCTCGGTCAAGCGCGGGTTATGCCAGTAACCGCCCGCCACATGGGGGCCGTGCAGCCATACTTCGCCGATCTTGCCCGCAGGGTTCTCGATACACGTATCCCGATCGACTACCCGCACGGTCGTCGACCGAGGTGTCCCGAGGCCGATGTGTTCCGAGCCAGTTTCTGCGGCGCAGCGCTCGGCGTGGCCAACGGCCAGCTTCTCGTAATCGAACCGTACCGACGTGGGTGCTCGCCCGCCCGCCGACGACGTCACGTATACGGTCGCCTCGGCGAGTCCGTAGGACGGTCGCATGGCTGACTCGGGCAGCCCAAACGGGCCGAACCGTTCGTTGAAGCGGCGCACCGTCGCACCGTGAACACGTTCGGCGCCGTTGATCATGACGACGACACCGCCAAGGTCGAGACCATCAAGGTCTTCGTCCTTCGTCCGTTTTACCGCCAGCTCGTAGGCGAAGTTGGGTGCCGCAGTGAACGCACCGGTGTTGCAGGCCAGCTGTTGAATCCAGCGCGCGGGCTTCATCATGAAGGCGATCGGGCTCATCAACACCGTCGTGCGTCCAGTCCGCATGCCCATGAACACGCCGAGGAGCAGGCCCATGTCGTGGTAGAGGGGTAGCCACGACACCACCGTCATGTCCGCCGGAGGCTCGCCATAGGCCTCAAAGTAGTCCGAAAGGATCTGCTCCATGTTCTCGGCGATGTTTTGATGTGTCACTACGACGCCGGCCGGGGTACGCGTCGATCCGGACGTGTACTGGATGTAGCCAGCTTTTGGCATGGGCACAGCCGATGCCGGCTTTACTGGCGAAACGAAGTCCAGTGTGTCGACCTCGATGAACTTCGGTGCACGCTGACGGGAATCGACCTGCCCGTACTTCTTGACATCCTCGCTGATTGCCGACGTGGTCAGCACCGCGATCGGAGTCGAATCCTGGATCACTCCGGAGACCCGCTCGTCGTGCTGGCGAAATAACGGAGCCGACAATGGCACGGCGACGAAGCCGGCCTGAATTGCTCCGAGGAACCCCACGACGTAGTCGAGGCTTTGTGGGGCCAGAATCACGACCCGGTCGCCGGGCGATCCACACTTGGCGAGCTTGTCGGCGACGACCTGCGCACGCGAGTGAACCTCTGACCAGGTCAGACTGTCGGTTACCCCGGCAGGATCTGTGTCATAGTCGATGAAGGTGTAGGCGATGTCGTCCGGTTGCTGCCGGGCACGGCTGGCCAGCGCCTCAGGAATCGTGCTACTAGTCGGCGGCATCATGACATCCTTTCGAAACGGCCCCGCATGTCCATATTGTCGCGCATCGGGGTAATCCGAGAAAATCAGCTGGATGCAACGCTGTCGAACAGGGAATCGAGCAGGCTGTCGCCCGCATCGTCGGACTCCTCGTCGACGGTCCCGCCGCCGGCGGGCTCCGGAACGAGCTGGTTGGTGAGGTAGGTCGCGAACGTAGCGATCGTCGGGTGGTTGAAGAGCATCGTCGCCGACAGCTGGAGTCCCACCAATCGCTCGACTTCGCGACGAATGGACATCGCCATCACCGAGTTGAGCCCCATCTCGGCGAACGGGCGATCGGTGTGGACGTCGCTCTCGGGCAGGCGCAGTTCGGTCGCCAGGATGCCGCGCAGTCCGCTTTGCAGTTCGGTCAGCAGTTCATCGGGGGCCATCGACGACCAGGCGCGCGTTGTCACTGACGCAGCGTACGGATCCGAGGTGACCGCCGCGGCATCCTCGGCGGACAGCATTGGTGCCATCACGACCTGGTCGATATCGAAGCGGGTCACGAAATCCCAGGCCGCGAACGCCTCGGCGGCGACGACAGGCCGGGACCCTACCCGTTCGAGTTCGGAGATCACCACGTGCGCTTCGTTGGCGAAACCGAGGCCCTTCCAGGCCACCCAGTCCAGGCTGACTGTATTGCAGCCCTCACGGTGGCGGGCGCGGGCCAGGCTATCCAGGTAGGCGTTGGCCGCGGCGTAGGCGCCCTGACCTGTGATGCCAAAGACGGCACCCGCCGAGGCGGTCAGATAGAGGAAGTCCAGGTCACCTGTGGGGAAGACCTCATGCAGCGCCCGAGCGCCCGCGAGCTTCGCCCACAGGGTGCGGTTCACCCGCTGCTCCTCGACTTCGGTCAGTAACTGGGCCTCGGTGACGCCGGCAGCGTGGATGACGCCGCGGATCGGCGGAGAGCCGTCGGCGTCGCGCCTGTCCAGCATGGCCCGCACCGCATCGCGTGAGCCGATGTCGAGCGCTGCTGTCTCCACGGATACCCCGCGCATCTCGAGCGCACGGATCCCCGCGATCTTGCGTCGCGTATCGATGTCGATATCAGAGTCGGTCTGGCCGTCCTGGTCGTCCCAGGCTCGCCGGGGCGGGAGCGACGTGCGACCGGCGAGGATGACGCGCTGGGCCCCCCGGTCGGCGAGCCAATCGGCCATGAGCAAGCCGAGCGCACCCAGGCCGCCGGTGATCAGGTATGCGGCGTCGGGGCGGCAGCGCAGCGTTCCTCGTGCCGGCTCGGAACTAATCTCCGCCAGGGTCGAGGTGAGCAACTCTCCACCCCGAAGCACCGCGACGGCCTTGATGGGCGTTGACATCACGTCGGCGAGTGCAGTCGCGCAATCGGCCACCGCATCCTCGGCAGCAAAATCGACCAGACCACCCCACAGTTGCGGCTGTTCGGCGCCGACTACCCCGGCCACGCCCCACAGGCAACTCTGGCGCACCGCGGCGTCGGAGGCCGACTCATGAACTCCTCGGGTCACGATCCACAGCGTGACCGGACTGTCCGCATCACGGTCCGCGAGGCGTCTGACAAGGTCGGAGACCTCTGTAGTGAGGCGAACACCAACCTCAAGATCGCTGGCGTCTGAGCCTTCAGATCCCGGATCGGCGACGTACACCACGTGGCGGGCAGTACAGGCGTCGCTGTTGTGGTCGCCGGCACCGAGAAGGCGTTCGCGCACCGCACAGGCGACCTCACCGCCACCGATGACTGCGATCGACCCAGGCCGCAGGGGCGTGGCATCATCGCCGGTCGCCTCTGCTGACCACGGTTGCCAGTCCAGGACATGGGCGACCCGGCTCGGGTCGGCCTGTGCGACGGCCGCTGTATCCACCGTCGCATACCGCATCGCGCGGATATCCACACACGCAGTTCCCTCCGGGTCGGAGATGGTGATATCGACGAGAAGGTCGTCCCCGTCTCGACCGCAAATGCGTGCGTCGATGATGCCGCGCGGGCCGGAAAAACCGGTGCGGAAGATCACCGCCCCAGCCGAGGCCGGCACCTTGAGCCCGGGGCTGGACGCGTCGACCAGCCGACTCAGATTCACTGCGGCATCGAGCAGCGCCACCAGCGATTCGTCCGGCAGATCTATCACCGCACGCAGCGTGCCCGGTGAGGGCGCGTACGGGCTGATCGGCTCGACCTTCCACGGATAGGCCTGCCCCTCGATGCCCCACGCGTTGTGCAGTTCCGCCAGTGCCGACGGTTCGTAGCCGGACCCGTCTTGTTCGATGACCGTGGCACGGGCCAGATCGCCACCTGGTTGGTGGGAAATCCGCGCAGAAACGTGCTGGACCCAGCTCTCGATGTTACCGGTGGTCTCCGTCTCGGCCGGGGATGCAGACGCCACGGTGATGGCATCGCCGTCGGTGACGACCTGCACCATGCGCGGTTGGTCGAGCGTGATCGGGAAGTCGAACCGCACGTCAGCAAGCGCGGCGTGGGTGCCGCCGCCGCACTCGGCGGCGGCCACTGACAGCGTTTGGAGCAATACGGACAGCGGAACGATCTCCACGCCGTTGAACCGGTGAGAATTGGGATACGGCTTCGCCTGCGGAACCAGGCGCGCCTGCCACAGATGTTGCGGACGGACACCGGCGACCGTGGTGTGCGCGCCCAGGACGGTGCCGGGGCGCGGGGCCGACCCGCCCGACAAAGTAGCGCGCTTCTTGATCGCCCAGTGGCGGGTGTGGTGCCACGGTGTGGTCGGCAGCTCTGTGTGCGGCTCGCCAAGTTGCGGGGTGTGGGGCGCGTGGTTGGTGAACGTTGCATTGAGCGCCGTGCGGAACGTCAGTGTGTCGTCGGTGTCGCGGGCCAAGGTGCCGAAGCTGCGATGCTGCCCTGTCTCCAGCGTGTCGTTGATTGCGTAGGTCAGGATCGGGTTTGGGCTCACCTCGATGAATGTGCCCATCTCCTGAGCAGCGGTGGTGATTGCTCGGCTGAAATGGACTGGTCGGCGCACGTTGGCCACCCAGTAGTCGGCATCCAGGGTGGGCGCGGATCCGTTTTCATTGGTGGGGTCGGCGATGGTGGACAGGAATGGGATGTTCGGTGTCCTGGGTGTGAGTCCCTTTAGGGCCTCGCGGAGGTCGGGCAGGACAGGGTCGATCAGGGCGGTGTGGGAGGCGACTTCCATGTTGACGCGTCGGGCGAAGGTGTTTTGTGCGGTGACGGCGGCGATGATGGCGTCGACCTCGTCGGGTAGGCCGGCGAGCACGGTTTGGCGTGGCGACAGGTAGCCCGCGATCTCGACGCTGGGATAGTCAGTGAGGAGTTCCTGCGCCGTATCCGGGTCCAGTTCAACCAGTGCCACGGCGCCTTGGCCGGCTAGGCGGGACATGGTGGTGGAGCGTTGGGCGATGACGTGCAGGCCGTCGGACAGGCTCAGGGCTCCGGCGACGACGGCGGCGGTGACTTCGCCCATCGAGTGGCCGATGACCGCGTCGGGGTGGACGCCGTAGGCGCGCCATAGCTCGGTCAGGGCAAGTTGTAGGCCCATCAGCACGGGTTGGACCTTGGCGTCGCCGCTGATCGGTTCGCCGTTGGCGATGACGTCGTGCAGTGAGAAGCCGACCTGTTGGACGAATACCGGCTCGATCTCGGCCAGCGCGGCGACGAATGCGGATTCATCGGCGAGCAGTTGGCGGGCCATGCCGGCCCATTGCGATCCCTGCCCGGAGTAGACGAACACGGTGCATGGTTTGGGATTGCCCGTGGCTGCACCGGCTACCCCTGTGGCGGTTTGGCCTTGGGCCAGGGCGCGCAGTCCGGCGATGGCTTGGGTTTTGTCGCGGGCGGCGACGGTGGCGAATGTGGAGTGCTGGGAGCGGTGGTGATTGAGGGTGTGGGCTACGTCGCCAAGGCTGACGTCGGCTCCGTGGGGGCCGATCATCCAGTCGGCGAGCATGCCGGCCTGTGTGGCGATGCGTTCGGGGGTTTTCGCCGACACCACCAGCGTGGTCACCGCGGGCTCGATTTGCTCGGTAGGTCTGGGGGTGGGTGCAGGCACCGGTGGCTGTTCGATCACGACGTGGGCGTTGGTGCCGCCGAATCCGAACGACGAGATCCCGGCTCGGCGTGGCCGCCCCGCCGGCGCCCAATCCGTGTGCTCGGCAATCACTTTCAGTCGCAGTTTGTCGAATGGGATGTGCGGGTTGGGGTTGCGGTAGCCGAGGTTGGCTGGAATGCGGTTGTGCTGCAACGCCAGTACGGCTTTGGTGAACCCGGCGATACCGGCTGCGGCTTCCAGGTGTCCCAGGTTGGACTTGACCGCCCCGAGCAACAGGGGTGCATCGGCGGCGCGGCCCTTGCCCAGCACGGCGCCCAGTGCGCGCGCTTCGATGGGATCGCCCAACAATGTTCCGGTGCCGTGGGTTTCGACGTAGTCGACCTCGCGGGGTTCCACCCCCGCGGCTGCGTAAGCCGAGCGAAGCACTGCCATTTGGGCGGCGGGGTTGGGTGCCATCAAACCGTTGGAGCGGCCGTCCTGGTTGACTGCCGAACCGCGGACCACCGCGAGAACCCGGTCGCCGTCACGCTGTGCGTCGGACAGACGCTTGAGCACGGCCACCCCGCAGCCCTCGCCGCGGACGAACCCGTCGGCTCGCGCATCGAAGGCATGGCATCGGCCCGACTGCGACATCGCCTCGGCCTGATCGAAGCTCCGAGTCACAGCGGGCGACAGGATCACATTCACACCGCTAGCCAGCGCCAGGTCCGAATCGCCGGTCCTCAGGCTCTGACAGGCTAGGTGCAGCGCCACCAGTGACGATGAGCACGCGGTGTCGATCGTGACCGACGGGCCGCGCAGGTCGAAGTAGTAGGACACCCGGTTGGCGATGATGCTCAGTGCTCCGCCTGTCCCGGAGTAAGCGTTGACCTCCGAGAGGTCCTTGGATGCCATCACTGCGTATTCACCCAGGCAGGCCGCGGCGAACACGCCGGTCTGGGTGCGGCGCAACGAATCCGGTCGAATGCCGGCATGCTCGAGCGCCTCGTAGGTGACCTCCAGCAGCAGTCGCTGCTGAGGATCCATCTTGTCGGCCTCGCTGGGCGAGATCTCGAAAAACTCCGCATCAAACTCGTCGATGTCCGACAAGTACGAACCCCACCGGGTGGTCCCCGCCAACGCTGCGGCACCTTCGGCTGATCCGTCGTCGTACCACGACCACCGCGTCGGTGGTACTTGACTGACTGCCGAACGGCCCTCCGACAGGAATTCCCAAAGAGCTTCCGGCCCGTGGATGTCGCCGGGGAAACGACAGCCCAGACCGATCACCGCGATTGCGTCGTCGCCCATCGCGCGCCCCGCCATCGGGATCTCCGCGACCGCTTCGACCTCTCCCCCGGTCAAGAACCGTGCCAGCGCGTTGATCGTTGGGTACTGCCAAAAGTCGATCGGGGACACAGTGCGGCCCAGCAGCTCCGACAGCTCGCCGGTAAGGACCACCGCGTCGCTGGACCCGACGGCAAGATCGTTCAGGGGTGCATCGAAATCGATTTCGTCGGGGCTGCAGCCGATGTTGGTGACGAGATAGTCAACTAGCCAATGCCGTATACCGTCCTCGTCGAACGCAAGGGTCATCTAGTGAGATCCAAGCGGCTGAACTCGTGCTCACGGTAGCGATCTATACAGGCCGAGCGCCGAATCTTGCCGCTGGTGGTGATCGGGATTGATCCAGGCGCGACCAGTACCAGATCAGACATCCGCACGCTGTGAGACTTCTTGATCGCCGAGGCGACCTCGCGACGGACAGCACGCAGGGTGTCGAGTGCATCGGCCTCGGAGCCGCCACGCTTCTTCAACTCGGCGATCGCAACGAGTTGCTCGCTGGTCTCGTCCAGAACCGAGATTGCGGCAACTCGCCCGCCGGTGATCTCCTGGATGGTGGCTTCGATGTCATCGGGGTAGTGGTTCCGGCCGTCGACGATCAGCAGATCCTTGATCCGGCCGATGATGAACATCTCACCCTCGGACATGACACCGAGGTCGCCGGTGCGCAGCCAGGTGTTCTTCGGCGTCCCCGGTGACGGGTCGACGATCTCGCCGCCGAACGTCCGCTCGGACTGCTGCGGATTACGCCAGTACCCCATCGCTACCTGATCGCCGTGCACCCAAATCTCACCGACCCGGGCGTCGGGGTTCTCCAGACGGGACTCGGGATCGACGATACGCACCGTCGAAGAGCGCGGCGCGCCATAACTCACGAGCTCCGTGCCGCCTTCGATACCGCAACGCTTCGCGTGACCAGCCGAGAGCTTCTCGTAGTCGAACCGCACCGTCGCCAGTGAGTGATCAGTGGGCGCAGAGATCACGTACAGAGTAGCTTCGGCAAGACCGTATGAGGGTCGCACGGCGGTCGAGGGCATGTTGAACGCCGCGAAGCGCGTGTTGAACCGCCGGATCGTGGCGGAGTGGATGCGCTCACTGCCGCTGATGATGCCTAGGACGCCGCCGAGATCCATTCCTTCCAGGTCGGCGTCGGAGGTGCGACGCACGGAGAGTTCGAACGCGAAGTTCGGCGCAGCCGACCAAGAATGGGTGTTGAGCGCTAGCTGCTGGATCCAGCGGGCCGGCTTCTGCAGGAACGCCACCGGGCTCATCAGCACAGCTGGCCGACCCCAGGAACCGTCCGGACCGTCCGGCGGGCACAGTAGAGAAGCGAAGACTCCCTGGATCAGTCCCATATCGTGATAGAAGGGCAGCCACGACACCATCGTGGTGTCCTGCGGCGGCACGCCCCCACGGTGGTCCATGTAGTCGGCGAAAATCTGATCGAGGTTCGCGATCACATTCTTGTGCGTCATGATCACGCCTGCTGGTGCCCGCGTGGATCCCGACGTGTACTGCAGGTATGCGGTGCTGGGCAGGGGCCCGACGTTCACCTCGACAGTGCGCGGCGAATCGAAGTCAAGGGCGTCGACCTCAATGACCTCCGGCGTGGCACCACCGGATTGTGCCCCGACGTAGGTCATGATCTCTGACACTGCGGCCGAGGTTGTCAATACGACGGTGGGCTGGCAGTCACGCAAGGCGCCGTTCACCCGCTCGTCGAGCTGACCCAAAGCCGGAACGGGCAGTGGGACCGCGATGAAGCCGGCCTGCATCGCACCATAGAAAGCGATGACGTAGTCAAGACCTTGCGGCGCAAGAATCGCGGCGCGGTCGCCCTTGGATCCGTGCCGGAGCAGTTCCTCTGCCACGATCTGGACTCGGTGGTGGACCTGCGACCATGTGAGGGATTCGGCAAACCCCGCGGGGTCGACGTCGTAGTCGATGAAGGTGTACGCCACAGTGTCGGGCTGCTGCCCTGCTCGGACGCCGAGCAGGGCAGGAATGGTCGACTCAATCAGTGCCATCGCGACCTCCTTTCATAGATCTCTCCACGCTCCGGCTCCACCACTCTCTGGCAAACCGTTTCGCAACTTCGTGGCCGCGCATTCCCCGATCGCCCGAAGGCTAACACCGACACGCTAACAATGTGGCCTATTCGGAGTACCGATTACACCATAAGTTGCTTGCCAGAGGGAAGGCTGCAGTTTATGCCATATTTCATCTGCGTGCGCAAGCACGCGCGTGTTGCACTTCCGTTGCGGCGGCTTCGTCGTTTTGCCAGCGAGTCCAACGTCCCACCTAACCCGCGGGTTCCCAGTTGCTCAGCGTGGCGAGTGCCTGGTGAGCGAGCCTGGGTCCAAGTTGGTTTTAAATCGTGCTTCTATCGCCGAAACCGGTGTGTTAGGAGTTTGCGGAGAACGCACCGTCGCGTTGAGTTTTTCGTCCGATTTAGGGGCATTAACCTGGTGTTCCGGGCGGTACGGCACCCAGATCCGGCCTCTCCGGCGTGTCGGCAGCGTCGGTTACAGCGACGTAACAACGTGCGGTGAACGTCACGTCGTTGGGGGCTTATTGGCCGCTTTGCGACCAGATCTTCTGCTCGATCTCGGGCACGAGGTCGCCCAGATGGTCGTTGAGGTAGAAGTGGTGCCCGTTGAACGCTCGCACCGAAAATTGTGCCGTAGTCCGCTCCGACCACGGGGTCACCTTCTCAGCGGTAGCAATCTCGTCGTCGTCGCCGTAGAACGTGTAGATCGGACATGAAAGTGTCACTTCGGGAGGGCAGTCGTAGTTAGCGATGGCCTTGAGTCCCCGCAGGGTTGGCAGGATTGCCGCCGCAAACTCGGCGTTCTGCATGAATTCTGGACTGGCCCCTGTCATCGTACTGACGGCTGCCAGGAGCCCGTCATCGGTCTCTGGGACGTCTTCGTAGCCCACCCGGCCGGGAGCCGCGCACGCCGACACGAACAGCGCTGTGATCGGCCGGCCCGCTGCCTCGAACCGGCGAGCGACCTCGAACGCCAATAAACCGCCCATGCTGTGCCCGAAGAAACTGATTGGGCCGTCGCGATCCTGACCAGGGGAAATGCTCTTGCAGACCTCGTCGGCCAACGCCGGCAGGCTCGTGAACGAGGCGAAATCCTGCTTCCCGCGTTGTCCCGGATACTGCACCGCGACGCGCTTGATGTCCGTGGAGAAGGTCTTCGCGAACGGCACGTAGTACTGCGCTGATCCGCCGGCGTGGGGAAAGATGAACAACGTCGGCTGTGCATTTCCTGTGCCGGCAGCGCCTGCTGTCATGAAAGTCAGAGTACCTTTCCCTGACTTTAGCCCAGCGTTCCCAGCCGGTTGTTCCCAACCGGTCGGGACGGGCCTAAGCGAAGGCCTCAACAGGTGGGCACGAGCAGACGAGGTTGCGGTCACCGTACGTACCGTCGACGCGCCGCACGGGCGGCCAGACCTTCGGCCTGAACGCGGCGCCGAGGGGGTAGGCGGCCTGCTCGCGGGTATAGGGGTGGTTCCATTCGGTGACCAACAGGCATTGCGCGGTGTGCGGCGCACCCCGGAGCGGGTTGTCATCGGCGGGCCAAGCCCCGGAACCGACTTGGTCGATCTCTGACCTGATCGCGATCATCGCCTCGCAGAATGCGTCGATTTCGGTCAGCGACTCACTTTCCGTGGGCTCCACCATCAAAGTGCCCGCAACCGGGAAACTCATCGTTGGAGCGTGAAAACCATAGTCTGCCAACCGCTTTGCCACATCATCGACGGTGACTCCGGTAGCTTTGGTGATTGCGCGCAGGTCGAGGATGCACTCATGTGCCACCATGCCGTTCTCGCCGGTGTAGAGCACCGGGTAGTACTCGTCGAGCCGGCGGGCGATGTAATTGGCCGAGGCGATGGCGACCAATGATGCCAAGCGCAGGCCCGGCGCCCCCATCATTCTGATGTAGGCCCACGTGATCGGCAGGATCGAGGCCGAACCGTACGGGGCCGCCGACACCGTGGGCCTCTTGAGCTGGGAGGACTCCCCTTCCGAGCTGGCGGCCCGCCCGCTTGCCGGAGATTCGGCGGCGAGCGGGTGGCCGGGCAGGTATGGGGCCAGATGATCGCGAACCGCGACCGGCCCGACGCCAGGGCCGCCGCCGCCATGTGGGATGCAGAACGTCTTATGCAGGTTCAGGTGGCTGACATCGCCACCGAAACGGCCTGGGCGGGCGAGTCCCACCAGTGCGTTCAGGTTGGCGCCGTCAACGTAGACCTGTCCACCCGCGTCGTGCACCGCCGCACAGATATCTGCGATGTCATGCTCGTACACCCCGTGCGTGGAGGGATAGGTCACCATCAATGCGGACAACCGATCTGCGTATTCGGACACCTTGGCACGCAGATCGTCGAGATCGACATCGCCGTTCGACCGGCACCCGACGACAACCACCTTCATGCCGACCAGGGCGGCCGAGGCGGCGTTGGTGCCGTGCGCGCTGGACGGGATCAGGCACACGTCTCGTCCGGAGTCGCCGCGTGCGCAATGGTAGGCCCGGATGGCCAGCAGGCCCGCGTACTCCCCCTGTGAGCCGGCGTTCGGCTGCAGCGACACCGCGTCGTAGCCGGTGATCGCGGTGAGCCACGCCTGCAGATCGTTGATCACCCGGCGCAGTCCCGGGGTGTCCGAGGCCGGCGCGAAAGGATGCTGGCGGGCGAACTCAGGCCAGCTGATCGGCTCCATCTCCGCCGCCGCGTTGAGCTTCATCGTGCACGATCCGAGTGGAATCATGCTGCGGTCCAAGGCAATGTCTTGGTCGGCAAGCGAGCGCAGGTAGCGCATCATCTCGGTCTCGGTGCGGTATCTGGTGAACGCGGGGTGGGTCAGGAAGTCCGACGTCCTGGCCAAACTTGTCCTGGCCACGCCGCACAGCTGCGAGCTGTCAGGGTCGTCGCGGTCGGCAACCTCCACTCGGACGGGCGGCGATTCGGTTGCACTGCCCGCGAAGGCCTCGAGCACGGCCGCGAGGTGCTCTTCGGATGTCACCTCATCACAGGTCACTGAGACGTGGTCATCGTCGACCAGCCAGATGTTGATGCCGCGTTCTTTGGCCGCCGCGCGGACCTCGTGCGCCCGACCTGGAACCCGGCCCAGCACGGTGTCGAAGAAACAGTCGTGCACGGTCTCGATCCCCGCGGCGACCAATCCGGCCGCCAACGCTCGCGCATGCCCGTGCGCCCGTCTCCCGATAGCGGTCAACCCCTCGGCACCGTGGTAGCTCGCATACATCGCGGCCATCACGGCCAATAGGACCTGTGCGGTACAGATGTTGCTGGTGGCCTTGTCGCGGCGAATGTGCTGTTCGCGGGTCTGCAGCGCCAGCCGGTATGCCGGAGACCCATCCGCATCCTTGGAAACGCCCACTAGACGCCCCGGGAGCTGCCGGGCATGTTTGGCGTGCACGGCTAGATAACCCGCATGTGGGCCACCGAATCCCATTGGTACACCGAAGCGTTGGGTGCTTCCGAACGCGATGTCGGCATTCATCTCGCCCGGCGGGGTGATCAGCGTCAGCGCCAACAGGTCAGCACCGATGGCCACCAGGGCGCCGCGCTCGTGTGCTTGCGATACCAGGGAGGTCCAGTCAACGACCGCGCCGCTGGCTCCGGGCAACTGGACGATCACGCCGAAGAACCCGCCTCCATCGGGTAGAGAGGGAAGGCCATCGGGAAAGCCATCGGGAAAGCCATTGCGCAAATCCGCTGCCACGATCTCGATTCCCAGCGGTTCGGCGCGGGTCGCGAGCACCGCGGCCGTCTGCTCATAGACGTCGGTATCGACAGCAAGCCGATTGCCTGTCCGGCCCCCGGAGCGCCACATGAGCGTCATCGCTTCAGCGGCCGCGGTGCCTTCGTCGAGCATTGAGGCATTGGCCACCTCCAGAGCCGTGAGGTCAGTGACCATCGTCTGGAAGTTGAGCAGCGCCTCGAGCCGGCCCTGGCTGATTTCGGGCTGATACGGCGTGTAGGCGGTGTACCAGGCGGGGTTCTCAAAGATGTTGCGCTGCAACACAGGTGGCGTCACCGTATCGAAGTAACCCTGCCCAATCATCGACACCGCGACGGTGTTCGTGTCGGCCAGCGCTCGCAGCTCATCCAGCGCCTCGGCCTCGGTGGCGGCGGGCGGCAAATTCTCCAACCCGGGCGCCTGCGCGTCCTCAGTCACCGGGTCGAGAATGTCGGCAGGAACAGCCTTGAGGGCCAACTCATCGAGAGAATCGACGCCAATCGTGTTCAGCAGCGTGGCGACAGCGTGGGCATCAGGCCCGATGTGTCGACTGACGAAACTGAGTTCGCCGGGTGCATCGGACTTCGAATCCGACCCGGAATCGGACTTCGAATCCGACCCGGAATCCGACCTAGTAGTTGACCTGGTATTTGACACTGACAGACTCTTCCGACGCTTGCCGCGGGCGCGAGGAGCGCATGCGAACCGGCTCCTCTCCCTCTGTCGTCGACCCGATCGGGTGCCTGAGAGATTCGGCCATAACAGCTGATGTCATCAGCCGGCAGAGCCTTTCCCCATGGGCGGGTGAGCGGTCCATGGGCCAGCCCATGGGCTAGTTCACGGACGAGCGCACCGCTTTCCAGAGGCATCGGGGCCTCACGCGGTCCTGGGGCCTGAGAGGTTGACGGAGAGGTGTTGCTCCTTCGGCGCCCGTGGCTGGCGGCCACGGGACTCTCCCGCACAAGGGCGATGCTCCCACTAGTGTACCTACCGGTGGGTGCTACGAAGCGAGGCACGCTACCGCAGGATTCGTTCGGATCAGCCGATCTTGCGGTCGCGGTGCTTTCGCCGCGATGCCAGTTCGTCCTCCGGCGCGGTGATCGACTCGCCACCGTCAGCCCGCTCGCCGGGGAATTCAGCGATCGCGCCGGTGAGCTCCCGCATCGCGCCCGACACGGCGATACCGAACACGCCTTGCCCACCTTGAAGCAGGTCGACTACTTCCTCGGCAGAGGTGCACTCGTACACGGTGGTGCCATCGGAGAACAGCGTGATGTTGGCCAGATCCTGGACGCCGCGTTGCCGCAGGTGATCCACCGCGACGCGGATATTGTGCAGCGAGATGCCGGTGTCAAGCAGGCGCTTTACGATCTTGAGGACCAGGATGTCTTTGAACGAGTACAGCCGCTGGCTGCCCGAACCCGCAGCACCCCGGATCGACGGCACCACCAGCGAGGTGCGGGCCCAGTAGTCAAGTTGGCGATAGGTGATTCCGGCGACCTGGCATGCGCTGGGCCCCCGGTATCCGACGAGTTCGTCGGGCACCGAATCGTCGGGGAACAGGCCGCCCTGGACGGGCTCGGTGGCTACCCGGGGAGCACTGCTTGCCTGCGGGGCGCCTGTGGTCAGGTCCAGTTCCTCCTGGCCTGGCGTGTCTCCCACTTGTCGAATCCTCTCGCCTTCAAGAGCCCTGAAACCCGCGGTCCCGCCCTACTCGGCTCACGTTCACCCGGGCCCGAAACTGTGTTGAGCATACGCTTGAGGGCTCG